>RRZU010008897.1_pt1 | contig 13051 bp, 12 predicted proteins | sample 2165561 | NCBI WGS metagenome assembly RRZU01 (sample SAMN10456909, study PRJNA506462) | wastewater metagenome | isolation source: wastewater sludge | place: USA: Moscow, Idaho
AGCCGATGTCGCCTCGCTTGACATCGAGGATCACCGGAACCTCCGCCTGGCGGCAGTGCGCCAGCACATCCTCCAGCGCGGCAACACCCTTGGAGGCGTGCCGTTCGAAGAAGGCCGACTGAGGTTTGAATGCCGCACTGTGTTCCCACAGCGCATCCACGGTCCGCAGTCCGAACTCGCGCACGCCGGCAGCGGAATCCTCCAGGCCCCATGACTCAAGCAATCTCGAATGCGGATCAATCCCGGTGCACACTGCACCCAGATCCGCCATGCGGCCGGCCAGACGCTCTCCGAAGTTCATCACGCGAGGCTCCTTGCCGCGAAACGCGCCTCGCGTTCGCCATCATGCTCCTGCAAACTTGTCACCGAGAACTCTGCCTTCCTGGAAGCGGAGATGCCCTGCACTGCCGCGGCGAACTCCTGCACGGTGGTGATGATCGGCTTGTCCGCGGCTGTCGTCGCCGCCCGAGTGGCGTAGCCGTCCTTGCGCGCTTCCCTGGTTCCGGGAGTGTTGACCACCATGTCGATCGCACCGGAATTGATGAGGTCGACGACGGTGGGTTCACCGTTCGGGCCCATCCCCTCGGACTCCTTGCGCACCGTCGTCGTCGGAATTCCGAAGCGAGTGAGCACGGAGGCGGTACCGCTGGTGGCGAACACCGTGAAACCGAGCTCCACCAGCTGAAGCAGCGGATAGATCGCGGCATTCTTGTCCACATCCGCGATCGAGACGAAGACGGTTCCCTCGTTCGGCATGCCGCCGTACGCGGCGTCCTGGGACTTCGCAAAAGCAATCGGGAAGGTTTCGGCAAAGCCCATCACCTCGCCGGTCGAGCGCATCTCCGGGCCGAGGATCGTGTCGACGATTCGTCCGTCCTTGGTCTGGAAACGCTTGAAGGGCAACACCACCTCCTTGACGGCCATGGCCGACTTGAGGTCGAGCACCGTGGCATCGTGGGCGGGAAGCAGGTTGCTCTCGCGCAGCTGCGCAATCGACTTTCCCGTCATGACCCACGCGGCCGCCCGCGCCAGATGCACGCCGGTGGCCTTGGAGACGAACGGCACCGTGCGCGAGGCACGTGGATTGGCCTCGATCACGTACAGGATGTCGTTCATCAGCCCGAACTGAATGTTCAGCAGGCCGCGCACCCCCACGCCCTCGGCAATCGCCAACGTCGCCTTGCGGATGCGTTCCATGACGGCCTGCGAAAGGGTCAACGGCGGCAGCACACAGGCGGAATCCCCGGAGTGAATGCCGCACTCCTCGATGTGCTCCATGACCCCGCCCAGGAAGAGCTCCGTGCCGTCGTACAGTGCGTCGACGTCGAGCTCAATCGCCGCGTCGAGGAAACGGTCCACCAGCAGCGGGGCGTTGCGGCGCGAGGCGTCGGTGCGCGAGATCTCGCGGCGGTCCAGATACTCGCGCAGCTGCTGCTCGGAGTAGACGATCTCCATTCCGCGCCCGCCCAACACATAGGAGGGGCGCACCAGGACCGGGTAACCGATGCTGTTCGCGATCTCGATGGTCTGCTTGTCCGTGGTTGCCGTGCCGAAAGCCGGCGCATGCAGCCCGGCGGTGGCCAGTACCCCGCCGAAGAGCGACCGGTCCTCAGCGGCGTCGATGGCGGCCGGCGACGTCCCGATGATCGGAACGCCCGCCTCCTCCAGCGAATTGGCCAGCGAGAGCGGCGTCTGGCCGCCCAGCTGCACGATGACTCCCACAACCGGACCGGCGGCCTTCTCCGCTTGGTAAACCTCGAGCACGTCCTCCAGGGTGAGCGGTTCGAAGTACAAGCGATTCGAGATGTCGTAATCCGTGGACACCGTCTCCGGATTGCAGTTGACCATGATGGTCTCGTACTCCTGCGCCAGCGTCAGGCTGGCGTGCACGCACGAGTAGTCGAACTCAATGCCCTGTCCGATACGGTTGGGGCCGGAGCCGAGGATGATGACGGCCGGACGTTCGCGCGGAGCAACCTCGGTCTCCTCGTCGTAGCTCGAGTAGTGGTATGGAGTGTTCGCGGCGAACTCGGCAGCGCAGGTGTCAACCGTCTTGTAGACGGGATGCAGGCCATACGCCCAGCGAATCTGGCGCACCGACTCCTCCCCGATGCCCCGAATCTCGGCGATCTGCGCATCGGAGAAGCCGTGGCGCTTGGCCAGGGCGACCACCTGGGGGTTCAGGGTCGCACTCGCCGCAATCTCCGCCGCCACTTCGTTGATCAGGCAGATCTGGTCAAGGAACCACGGATCGATCTTGGTGGAATCGAACAGGGACTCGACGCTCGCTCCTGCGCGCAGTGCCTGCTGCACATTCACCAGGCGGCCCTCGGTGGGGACGGACGCCCCGGCAACCAGGGCGTCGAGTTCCTCGCCGGAGGGAGCCTCACCGCGCCAATGGAACACCGCACCCAGCTTGTCGATCGAGCGCATCGCCTTTTGCAGCGCCTCGGCAAAGTTGCGCCCCAGCGCCATGGCCTCGCCCACGGATTTCATCGTGGTGGTGAGAACCGGATCCGCAGAGGGAAACTTCTCGAACGCGAAGCGCGGAACCTTGACCACCACGTAATCGAGGGTCGGCTCGAAGGAGGCCGGTGTCGATTGGGTGATGTCATTGGGGATTTCGTCCAGCGTGTAGCCGAGCGCGAGGCGTGCGGCGAGCTTCGCGATCGGGAAGCCGGTGGCCTTCGAGGCCAGCGCCGAGGAGCGGGAGACCCGGGGATTCATTTCGATGACGATGGTGCGCCCCGATGCCGGATCCACCGCGAACTGGATGTTGCAGCCGCCGGTGTCCACGCCAACCTCGCGAATGATCGCGATTCCGATGTCGCGCAGATTCTGGTACTCACGGTCGGTCAGGGTCAATGCCGGGGCGACCGGGACCGAGTCACCGGTGTGCACGCCCACGGGATCGACGTTCTCGATCGAACACACGACCACCACGTTGTCCGCCTGGTCGCGCATGATCTCCAGTTCGTACTCCTTCCACCCCAGGATGGACTCCTCCAGCAGCACCTCGGTGGTGGCGGAGTAGTGCAGTCCCTGGCCCGCAATGCGCTCCAGATCCTCGGGGGTGTGGGCGAAGCCGGAGCCGAGCCCACCCATGGTGAACGAGGGGCGGACCACCAGCGGGTATCCGAGTTCGCCGGCCGCCGCGTGGCACTCGTCCATGGAGTGGCAGATGAAGGATCGGGCCGATTCGGCGCCGCACTTGGCCACGACCTTCTTGAATTCGTCGCGGTCCTCGCCCTTGGTGATGGCCTCGGCGCGGGCGCCGATGAGCTCCACGCCGTACTTGTCCAACACTCCGTTGTCCACCAGGGCCATGGCGGTGTTGAGGGCCGTCTGGCCGCCCAGGGTGGGCAGCAGCGCGTCCGGGCGCTCCTTGGCGATGACCTGCTCCACCACCTCCGCAGTGATTGGCTCCACATAGGTGGCGTCCGCCATCTCCGGGTCGGTCATGATGGTGGCCGGGTTGGAGTTGACCAGGATGACCCGCAGGCCTTCCTCCCTGAGAATTTTGCATGCCTGCGTGCCCCAGAAATCGACCTCGCAGGCCTGACCGCTCACGATGGGACCGGAGCCGATGACGAGCACCGAGTGAATGTCTTCGCGCCGTGGCATCAGCGGCCTTCCTTGCATGCGACCATGAGGTCGATGAAACGATCGAACAGGTAACTGGCGTCATGGGGACCGGCGGCCGCCTCGGGATGGTACTGCACCGAGAAGGCGGGAATGTCCAAACAACGCAGGCCCTCCACGACGTCGTCGTTCAAACCGATGAGGGAAACCTCGACACGGCCGTAGCGCCCGTTCTCGAACGGTGCCAGCGACGGTTCATTGACAGGGGCATCGACCGCGAACCCGTGGTTGTGGGCCGTGATCTCCACCTTGCCGGTGGCCCGGTCCAGGACCGGCTGATTGACACCGCGATGGCCGTAGTTGAGTTTGTAGGTGCCGTAACCGAGTGCCCGGCCCAGAATCTGATTGCCGAAGCAGATCCCGAAGAAGGGATATCCCGCGTCCAGCACGGTGCGCAGCAGATTGACCTCGTCCGTGGCGGCCTCGGGATCACCGGGGCCGTTGGAGAAGAAGACGCCGTCCGGCGCGATCTCCTCGATCTGGGCCATTGTGATGTTCTGTGGAACGACGACGACGCGTGCGCCACGGGCCGCCAGCTGCTGCGGGGTTCGTGCCTTGATTCCGAGATCGACGGCGACCACGCACACCTTCGTCTCGCCCTCCGGTTCGACGACGTAGCTCTCCGGCGTGGTCACCTCCTTCGCAAGATTCGCGCCCGCCATGAGCGGCTCGCCCGCCACGATGTCCACCAGAACCTGTAGTGCCGCCGGGTTCTTTTCCGCCGCGCCCGCGGGCAGGGCCGATCCGGAGAAGATTCCCGCCCGCATCACTCCGCGTTCGCGCAGGTGACGAGTCAGGGCGCGGGTGTCGACATCGGCGATGCCCACGACGTTCTGTTCGGTGAGGGCGTCCTCCAGCTCTCCGGTGGAGCGCCAGTTGGAGGCGCGGCGAGCGGGGTCCCGGACCACGACGCCCGCCGCCCAGATTCGATCGGATTCCGGATCCTCGTGGTTGACGCCGGTGTTTCCGATGTGCGGCGCCGTCATCACGATGATCTGGCGATGGTAGGAGGGGTCCGTGAAGGTCTCCTGATAGCCCGTCATGCCCGTGGAGAAGACGATCTCACCCAACGAGCGTCCACGGCTCCCGTAGGCATGGCCCCTGAAGGCGGTGCCGTCCTCCAGGACGATCACCGCCGGATCTCGATCAAAGAATGACGTCACTGAGCGTCTCCTGTTCCGTCGGCAACGACCCGTGCGCGGTCGGCCGAGATTTCCTTGTGGTTGCGCAGCTCTCCCTCCCACAGAGTGGGAACGCCCCTGAAGAAGGTGTACAGCACGCGACCGGTGACCTCCCGCCCCTCCCACGGAGTGTTCCGGGATTTCGAATGCTGTTGCTCACCGACGATGGTGCGGCGCGCTGCCGGATCGTACAGGCAGATGTTGGCCGGTTCGCCGGGTGCAATCGGGCGGCCCTGGCCCTCGTTGTGGCACAACGTGGCCGGCTCGTAGCTCATCAGGCGGGCCACATCGGACCAGGTGATGAGGCCATTGTCCACCAAGGACTGCTGCACAACGGACAGGGACGTCTCCAAACCGATCATGCCGTTGGCTCCCGCGCCCCACTCGCAATCCTTGTCCTCGGTGGGGTGAGGTGCGTGGTCCGTGCCGATGACGTCGATGGTGCCATCGGCCACACCCTCGCGCAGCGCCTCGATGTCATCTCGGGTGCGCAGCGGTGGGTTGACCTTGAAGCGCGGATCGTAGGAACGCGCCTCCGAATGATCAAGGCTGAGGTGGTGCGGGGTGGCTTCCGCCGTCACCGGCATGCCGTTCTGCTTGGCCCAGCGCACCAGATCCACCGAGCCGCGGGTGGACAGGTGAAGGATGTGTACTCGCGAGCCCACGTGCTGGGCGAGCAGGCAGTCGCGCGCCACGATCGCCTCCTCGGCAACCGCGGGCCAACCCGCGAGCCCCAATTCTGCCGAGATGTTGCCCTCGTGCATCTGGGCGCCCTCGGTCAGGCGGGGATCCTGGGCGTGTTGGGCCACGACCCCGTCGAATGCCTTGACGTACTCGAGCGCGCGGCGCATGAGCACCGGATCGGCCACGCACATGCCGTCGTCGGAGAAGTAGCGCACCTTGGCCTCGGATTCGGCCATTGCGCCGAGCTCCGCCAGATGCTTGCCTGCAAGGTCCTGGGAGACGGCACCGACGGGGGCCACCTCCACGTACCCGGCCTGCTGACCGAGGCGCAGCACCTGCTCCACCACGCCGGCGTTGTCCTGAACCGGCGCGGTGTTGGCCATGGCGTTGACGCAGGTGTAGCCTCCCGCGGCGGCCGCTTGGGAGCCGGTGAACACCGTCTCCGCGTTCTCACGGCCGGGCTCGCGCAGATGGGTGTGCGGGTCCACGAGGCCCGGCAGGGCGATGAGCCCGGTGGCGTCGATCTCCGTGGCGCCGGGAGCCTCCAGAGCCTCGCCGACGGCCATGATGACGCCGCCCGAGAGGTGGATGTCCACCACCTGCTCGCCGAGGAGATTGGCTCCCCTGATGATGAATTCACTCATGATGCAATCTCCTCGCCGTGCGCCAACAAAAGGTACAGAGCGGCCATGCGCACGGAAACTCCGTTGGCAACCTGCTCGACAATGACTGACTGCGCAGAATCCGCGGCCTCCGCCGAGATCTCCAGTCCGCGGTTCATGGGACCGGGATGCATGATGAGGGCCCGTGATCCCAGTGCGGCCAGACGGCCCGAATTCAGGCCGAAGGCCCGGTGATACTCCAATGGGGAGGGAAAGAATCCACCGCCGGCGTGGCTCATTCGCTCACGCTGCACGCGCAACATCATGAGCGCATCGGGCGCCCTGGCGATGACCTCGTCCAGATCGTAGGCGACATCGCAGGTCCAACCTTCCATTCCCACCGGGAGCAGGGTGGGCGGACCAACCAAGGTCACCTTGGCACCGAGTGTTGTCAGCAGCTGCACATTGGAACGGGCCACACGTGAATGCAGGATGTCTCCCACGATGACCACGTGGCGGCCCGCGAGATCGGATCCGGCCGGGGCCGCCGCATTCTTTCCCGTGTGGAAGTGGCGCCGCATCGTGAAGGCGTCCAGCAACGCCTGCGTGGGATGCTGGTGGGTGCCGTCCCCGGCGTTGAGGATCGGGACGTCCACCCAGTCCGAGCGGGCCAGCCGCGCCGGTGCGCCGGAAGCCGAGTGGCGCACGATGAGCGCCTCGGCACCCATCGCCAGAATGGTCTGGGCGGTGTCCTTGAGCGACTCCCCCTTGGACAGCGAGGATCCCTTCGCGGCAAAGGAGATGACGTCTGTGGAGAGCCGTTTGGCCGCGGTCTCGAAGGACAGCCGGGTGCGCGTCGAATCCTCGAAGAAGACTGTTGCCACCGTGCGTCCACGCAGCACGGGCAGCTTCTTGATGGTTCGGGCCTGCGTGGCCGCCATGGATTCGGCCGTGTCGAGGAGCAGAAGCGCTTCCTCGCGCGTCATGTCCTCTGTGGTGAGAAGGTGTTTCATGCTCACGCCTCCTCGATCCGCACGCCGTCCGTGCCGTCGATCTCGCTGAGCGCCACCCAAACACGCTCCGAACGGGATGTCGGGACGTTCTTGCCCACGAAATCGGCCCTGATCGGAACCTCGCGGTGCCCGCGATCTATCAGGACAGCCAGCTGAACGGTACGGGGCCGGCCGATGTCCGCCAACGCCTCGAGAGCGGAGCGAATGGTGCGACCGGAGAAGAGAACGTCGTCCACCAGAACGATGTTCTTGTTGTCGATCCCCGGTTCGGGAATCACGGTGGGCTGCGGGGCCCGGGTGGGCTGGGCAGCCAGATCATCGCGATACATGGTGATGTCCAGAGCTCCGACGGGCACCTGCGCGCCGACGTCGGCAAGAATCCCCTGCAGCCGATGCGCGAGAGTCACGCCGCGGGTGGGAATACCCAGAAGCATGACGGCCTCGGCGCCACGATTGCGCTCCAGGATCTCGTGAGCAATTCGCCGCAGCGAACGCGCGATGTCCTCTGAATCGAGTATGGATGCCACAAAAATCTCCTTCCCCGCCTCACTGGACGGTGATTAAAGGATGCTATTTGCCTTCAGCGATGTGTTATTCAGTTGTCGAGATGTGTTGTTCTGTTGTCGAAAGGGGACGCCGGTTCAACCCGCGCCACCTTCACTCCTGTTGTTCCGTACGTGCCTGCCCGGTAGCTGCGTCCGCCGCACGCGATTTCTGGCCGGTCTCACGAGCCCGGATGTCGGCCACCTTGTTGAGCACGCCCATCACAAAGCCCACGGAGCGATCCGTGGAGAGCTTGCGAGCCTGATTCGCCCACTCCGCGACCACTGTGGGACGTGGCGTGTCCAGCACCAGCAGTTCCGCGGTGCCCAACCGGAGAATGGTGCGGTCCACCACGTTCATGCGCTCGAGGCTCCAGTCCTCGCTCGCCGCCTCGATGAGGGTGTCCACATTGTAGGATTCATCGGCGTATGCCGTGACCAGCTGCGAACCGAAGTCCCCAATGGGCACCTGCGAGGTGGAAATGGACCGCCGATCCTCGAGCAGATTGAGCAAATCCTGCGTATCGAGCAGGTAGCGCTCGTCCGCCTCGAAGAGCACGTCAAGAGCACGTGCTCGCTGCGTGGAACGGGAAGTCTCGCGATATGCCATCAGTCGGTGACGCGGGAGAGGTAATCGCCGGTGCGGGTGTCCACCTTGACTCGGTCGCCCTGATTGATGAACAGCGGCACCTGGATCTCGTGCCCCGTCTGGACAGTCGCGGGCTTGGTGCCCGCATTGGAACGATCGCCCTGCAGGCCCGGCTCGGTGTAGGTGATCTCGAGCACCACGGAGGCGGGCGGCGCCACGAAGAGCACACGCCCCTCGTTGGAGGCCACGATCACTTCCTGATTCTCAAGAAGGAAGTTGGCGGAGTCGCCGATCGTCTCGGGGCTGACCGGAATCTGCTCGTAGTCCTCGAGATCCATGAAGATGTAATCGGTACCGTCGTTGTACAGGTACTGCATGTCGCGGCGGTCCACGGTGGCCGTCTCAACCTTCACGCCAGCGTTCAGGGTGCGATCCACGGTCTTGCCGGTGAGAACATTCTTCATCTTGGTGCGAACGAAGGCCGGACCCTTGCCAGGCTTGACATGCTGGAACTCTACGACGCTCCAGAGCTGGCCTTCGATACGAAGGACCATGCCGTTCTTGAGTTCATTGGTGGTTGCCACGCGGTTTCCAATCTCGTTGTCCTGGGGCGGACGCCCGATGCGCGCCACAACCCTTTCAGCCGTCTCTTAGGATATCGCGTTTCCACCTTCAACTGGCACGGGCGCCGATATGAGACGTGTCCTAAATTTGCTGCCGCCGTCGCGCGCGGCATCCTTCCCGATGTCCACGCCATCGATGGGATGATGCCACACCTTGTCGACGGCGTCGGCCACCTCGGCGAGCTCCAAGCCCGAGGTGTCGATACTCGCCGTGGCGGCCTGCTCGTACAGGGGGGTCCGAGAGCTCAGCAACGTGAAGAAGATCCTGCGCGGCGAGGAAACCGCCGCGATGCGTGGACCATCAAGGCCCGTGCGCCGCACCAGCGTTGCCAGATCCCCGGACAGGTGCACCACACACGCGCCCTGCTCCCGCAGATCGGACAGGCGCGTGCGCACGGCGGCGAACTCGGCGTCGGACCGCGAGTTGCCCAGACTTCCTGATCCGAGGGCCAGGATGCGTGCATCCGTGGCCGAGAGATCGTTGAGGAAGGCAAGCGCAACCTCGAGTTCGACTCCGCGCAGCTGCTCCTCCGAGCCGAGCACCGAGATGTCCTCGGGACTGGACCCCGTGATCGCAGCGATCGCTTGGTCGGAATCCGCGAAGGGAACGGACATCCTCGCGGAAAGTTCACCCGCGACCTCGGCCACCAGAGCTCCGGGTGGTCCGATGAGAACCAGCAGGCTCATTCGGCCGCTCCCGAAGCTGTGATCACGGCGACTTCGCGGTGGCCCAGTACGTCCAGCACCACCCGTGCGACGTTCGCAACGGGCTGCTCGTTGGACGTCACGGTGTGGCGCGCGACCTCGCGGTAGAGTGGTTCGCGCTGTGCCCGCAGCTCGGCGATCTTGCCCGCGGGATCCCCGACGAGCAGTGGCCGCACGGTGCTGGATCTGGTCACACGGCGGACGAGCTCCTTGCCGTCCACGTCGATGAGCACCACGGGATGATTGAGCAGTGCGCTGCGAGTCGACTCCGTGAGCACGGCGCCCCCGCCCAGCGAGAGGATCCCGTCATAATTCTCCAGCGCGTCCTGAATCACCTCAGCCTCAATCGTACGGAAGCCGGGTTCGCCGTCGGACGCGAAGATTTCCGGAATCGAGCGATCCTCACGCTTTTCGATCAAGGCGTCGGAATCCTGAAAATCAACGCCGAGCGACCTGGCGATGATTCGCCCCACGGTGGTCTTTCCCGAACCGGGCATTCCCACAAAAACTGCCACCACGCTCATCGGCGCACCTCTGGAATGGACTCGAGATAGGAACCGAGTGAGGCGCGCATCTGGGCCACCGAGTCGCCACCGAACTTCTCCACGAGCGCCTCGGCCACCACCAGCGATGCCATGGCTTCGGCGACCACGGCGCCCGGTACCACCGCCGTGGTGTCGCTGCGTTGATGCAAGGCGGTGGCCGCCTCGCCGGTCGCGGTGTCGATGGTGCGCAGCGCGCGCGGAACGGTTGAGATCGGTTTGAAGGCGACGCGCAGCCGGATGGGCTCGCCGTTGGACATGCCTCCCTCGATGCCTCCCGCGCGGTTGGTGACGCGGTGGACTGATCCGTCCTCACGAACGATCTCGTCGTGCGCCGCGCTTCCCGGGCGCCGGGCTGTCTCGAAGCCGTCTCCTACCTCCACGCCCTTGACCGACTGGATGGACATCAGCGCAGCGGCGAACTTCGCGTCGAGGCGGCCGAGCGGGGTCGCGTAGCTGCCCAGGCCCTGCGGCACCCCGTGGATGAGAATTTCGGCGACTCCGCCGAGGGTGTCACCGGACTTCTTCGCGGCGTCGACGGCGGCGATCATCGCTGCTGCCGCCTCCTCATTGAGGCAGCGCACCGGCGACGCGTCCAATGCTGGCGCATCCGCGGGAACCGGCAGGTGGGCGGAAGAATCCGCCGCCTCGCCGAGCGAGACCACCCGGGAAATCACCCGGATGCCCGCGACCTGTTCGTTGATGGCCGCCGCTATCGATCCCAGAGCCACGCGGGCCGCAGTCTCGCGAGCCGAGGCACGCTCCAACACGGGGCGGGCATCGTCAAATCCGTACTTGTTCATGCCCACCAGATCCGCGTGCCCGGGGCGAGGCGTGGTGAGTGGGCGATTGCGGGCAATCTCGCGTTCATCGCCCGTTCCCGCGTCAATCTTCAAGGAGGCCGGATCCACCGGATCAGGAGACATCACGACATCCCATTTCGGCCATTCCGAATTGCCGATCTCCACAGCGAGTGGCGATCCGATACTGCGCCCATGGCGCACGCCCGAGATGATGCTCAGTTCGTCCTGCTCCCACTTCTGGCGGGCGCCCCGGCCGTAACCCTGCCTGCGCCGGGCGAGTGCGGCGGCGATGTCCTGCGATGTCAGTTCCAGACCGGCGGGCACTCCCTCCATGAGGGCGATGAGGGCTCGCCCGTGTGACTCTCCTGCAGTACTCCAGCGCAACATGGCTCCGATTGTGTCATGCCATCCCTGACCCGTGGAAACCGGTCCAGCTCCCGGTTGGCCCGCGACGGCCGGCCGTGGCGGTTCACGCCAGCACGATCCACGCCGTTGCGGCGCCGCCCACCAACCACGGCCCGAGCGCGATCGCGGACGTTCTTGTGGCCCTTCGCGCCACCATGAGCACCAGTGCGAAGCCACCCGCGGCCACCGTGGCGAGTGCCACCGCGGCCAGTAGGGACTCCACATTCCCCAGCCACAGGCCCAGCACTCCGAGCAGCTTGGCATCTCCGCGGCCCAGCGAGCTGAGGGCGCTCACCACGTGGCCCACGCAGTATGCGCCGAACCCGATCGCGAAGGGAGCGAGCGACGCCCACGGCGAGGGGGCGCCCATTCCCGCCAGACATGCGGTGAGAGTGGCCGCCCCGCCCCCGAGCAGCAAAAGGGGGTCCGGAAGCAGATGGCGCACGGAATCCACGAACGCCGCCACCGCCAGCGGCCCCATGACGAGCGCGCCAGCAATCTCCACCGGCCAATCATGATCGCCAGCTGTGTGCGGCCCGAAAGCGGCATCCGAGAGATCCGGGGCGCCCGCGATATCCGGACCACCGGCAATTGCCGGAGCGCTTGCAATGGCCGGGACACCCGTGGGAGGGAAGCCGAGAAGCAGACCATGGTTGACCACGAGCCACCTCCACCACAGTGCGATGCCACAGGCGACCAGACCGAGGACCACGGCCTGTGCGGGTGAAAGTGCGCCCCGCAGCATCCTCGTGCGTGACCACAACCGCGGGTGGGCAGTCAGCGTTGGTCTGGTGCGTGCACGGCCGGATGCGTTCTCCATTCCGCGAGGCTATCCGCGAATGCGCCGCGCCGCAGGAATCCTCCACAGGGCTCGCATCTCCGACTGAGATGGGGAGCTGGCGCGGAACATCCACTCCAGTACTCTGCACATCCACTGCAGTACTCTGCGTCCGCCGTTACACGCGCTCGACCAGAGCTCTGCGCATCGCCGCGAGGCGGCAGCCAGGGCACCAGCACGTCGAGCTCGGGCGCGGATGTGGCGTGGATTCGTCTTCCTCGCGGCGGTGAGGCCGCACTATCTGACCATTGAGGCAGTGCATGTCCTCCGGTCGCCACACACTCTTCGGAACCGCCACGCACTCTTCGGAACCGCCACATACGCCCTCACCCGTGCCGCCACCGGCGCCAGGTTTCGCGAAGTCAAACGTTTGTCCGCCACATCCAACGTTCTACGAACGACTTCGTGTACAAACGTTTGATCTCGCGGCGTCACCGAGGTGCCGTGGAGCCTCCGGCTACGCGCGCTCGTCCACGACCCCGCGCATGGCCGCCACATCCGGTTCGCGGGAGGTGAAGAGGCGAAGTTGTGCCGCGACAGTGTGCAATTCGATGGCGTCGTTGCCCACGTGGATCGATCCACACTGCGCTTGATCATTCTCGTGGGAGTCACGCGCCGCCGGCCCGCGTTCGATCCGGAATCCACTGGAGTCGAAGCGGATCGTTCCTCCCGGCATCGGCGCATCCTCGCCCCCCGCTGTGGCGCCACCACCCGTGGCGTTACCACCCGTGGCGCCACCGCCACCAGCGAGGCCACCCCCAGCTGAGCTGCCAAGCCCCGCGCGGTTGTTCACTCCAGTACGGCCGGCGCCCACACCCCCGATTCGCGCCAACTCGACTCCCATGCGGTGGGCCACGGCACCGGTCATGGCGTCGGGAACGG
>RRZU010362179.1_pt1 | contig 13051 bp, 13 predicted proteins | sample 2165561 | NCBI WGS metagenome assembly RRZU01 (sample SAMN10456909, study PRJNA506462) | wastewater metagenome | isolation source: wastewater sludge | place: USA: Moscow, Idaho
ATTCTCCTGCTTCTATTTTTTCATATGTTTTTTCAGATAGCCACTCTTTTTTTAATTTTTTTTCATTAAAAAACTTAGAAAATGCTTGTCCATACCCTTTACCTTTAGTATAGTACAAATCTTTAAATAAGCGCTCATAGCCTTTGTCCCGTTGAGTTTCCACGAATTTTAAAAAACCATATTCAATTAATTTAGGGTGAATAGGAACTTTTCGTTCACTACTTATATTTTTTAATTTTTGGTCTTTATGCTCAGAAGAAATTTTGAAGATTGGAATATTGTTTTTTTTAGTGATTTGGTCAATTCTTATTTGCGCTATTTCATTAATTCTAAATCCTTGATAGAGCAAAATAAGAGGTATCCATATACGAGAAGGACGAGTAGAAAGATTTTTCTCAAAATTTTTAGTATAAGTACTTGATTCGTTAAAGAGTTTTTCTAATTGTTCCTTTGTGTATTCTTTACGAATTTCTTTTTGTTTGTTATGCGCAGGATTTAGTTTTGTAAGTTTAACTTTTGCTTTTAGGCGATTTATATCTAATAACTCACTAGAAATAGCATAATCTAGGAAAGCATTAATATTAGAAAGCTTCATTGAGAGAGTTTTTGCAGATAAGGTTTCAAAATGTTCCTTTTTTGAACGTATAATAATTGTTTCTAGGGGAGTATTGTTATAAAGTGAAATATACTCTTTTTTTTTGGGAGGTAGATATCTGAAATCTTCTAAAAACGCATTGAGGTCGTCATGAGAAATGTCAATCAAATATTCTTTATCAATTAATTCAAGGAAAATTTTTATATCTCGTTGATTGCGAAAGGCTTCCTTATTATTGATTGTTTTTAAAGTTATAAATTCTTCTAAACATTTTTTAGCGGTTTTAGCAAAATAGGCTTTTTCGGGAGCTTTCCTAATAGCATCTTGTTGTGGTTGTGCAATAGGAGAAAACGAAGGTGTTATATTGAAATTTTGATATTCACTAAGGCGTTTTTGATTGCGTTCTTTATCATAGTACAATACATTATACTCTGCTTTAATTAATTCATAAAGAAAATCTTGACGTTCTTGCTTGCTTAGGCTTTCAAGGTCATTAGATTGAATATTGCTTCGCTCTAAAATACTGTGAGCAAAACTTTGAAGCTCTTTGTCGTCTTCTGGGCGGTCAAGAATTTCAAGAATATATTTTAAAGTTTTATCAATAGCTTTTTCGCTGTGTCCCCCATACATTTTTCCTGTTTCGTCTACAAAGTTAAATGCGTTGTGTCTTGCTTTTTCTAACTCTGAATACTCAATAATAGCTTCTTCAATGTAGGTTTTGACAAGTTTTTTAACATTTTCACTATACATGAAATTGTCCTTTAAATAGATAAAAAGTCTATGTATTTGAGGAGCAATCATAGCTAAAATGGTTTTAGCCACAGATAAACTATCTGTTTGTAAAGAAATCACAAAATTAGATTTTGTATTAGGAATTTTTCGTTTAAAAAAATAACGATTTTTTTGAAAATAGAGGTATTGCACATGGAACCTTTCGTGTGAAAAGTGCAACAAGAAGTGCAATATTTTAAATACATACTCTTAAAAGTCGATTTTTAGGGGGTTTTATAAAAAAGTGGTGCGGATAAAGAGACTCGAACTCCCATGCCTCTCGGCACCAGATCCTAAGTCCGTACAAATCTTTTTATGTGGTGTTATATCTTGTTATATCCTCTCGAATTTTAGGGCTTTTTCTAAAAAATATTATGATATGATTTACTATATTTTCATATCTAGTACCGTACCCTAGACGTACCCTAAATAATGCTAATTTGGCAGGTATAAATATTTTGTAAGGATATCAAAAATGGTCAAAATGAAATATAAATGTCTTTATTGTCAAGCTCAAAATACTTTAAGATCTCCATTAAAAAAGTTTTATAAAGCCTCTAAAAAAGGGAAGTCTTTAATTGAAAAAAGAATCAAATGCAAAAAATGTAATTCTTCTTACAATATAGAAATTTTAGAAAGCGAAGATTTTTGTTATGTCATTGGTGATAATTCGACGACTATTGATTTGGATGAAACTCATTTATCCAAAGTAGTATATTCTATTGGAGATTATGATAGAGGTGTTCAAGATGAAATTTATTGGGGAAAGATTATTGAACTAGACTGGGCTCGTCAAGAAAATGAAAAGTTGGAAAAAAAACAGAATATTATTAAAGATGGTCTAAAAGGAGAAAATAAATTCAAGAATTACCTTAATAAAAAAGGTTATGATTTTTTATATATCAATCAAGATCAAAAAACATTTCCAAGATCTTTTTATTGTAAACAACCTATTAAACGCCCAGATTTTTTAGTTTTTCTTGAAAAAGAAGGACAAAAATATATTGATGTTAAGAATTATAGCTACAATGAAAAAAAGAATAAATTTAGAATACAAATTGAAGACTATAAAAAACTTGTAGAATTTCAAAAAATTGCAAATCAAGAAATTTTATTTGCATATGTTAAAAAAAATAATTTTTCAAATTGGTATTTTATTAGCCTAAATAAAGTGGGTGAATTGATGGATAAATATTTCAATGAAAAAATACATATATCTTATTTTGAGATAGATGAATTAGAATTTAAAACAGAACTATGATTTACATTAAGGATCATAATGCCACTTAACGACGTTATCAAGAAAATCATTATACCAGGATTCGACACAAGCGGTTTATATCTTTCGGATAAGGATAATATCTTCGATACAGATACGATCGGTAAGGCCGAATTGAAAAAATTTGATAATCAGCCAATCGCTATCGTTGTGAAATTTTGGCATAGATCCAGGACAATAAAAAAGACATTAAGATTCCACGACATATCAGGGTTAAACGCCGTAAAAAAAGCGATTAAAACACGCCTGGAACTCAAAGAAGAGCTTGAGGAAAACGGTCAAATTAAGAAGAAAAATTTTAAGTCATTGAATGAGCTTTGGGCTGAGTATATCGAGCTTAAAAGAGACTCTTTATCAGAGAAAAATGTCTATTCAATGCTAAAAACTTATGATAAATGGATTCGCACTTCAATAGGTGAATTGGCAATTAATAAAGTCTATGCACCGGATATCCAGGCAATTATCAATACAATTCTTAGGCAAGGTAAGCAGCCAAGAACGGCGCAAACAATACAGCAGCTCTTGAGACCGGTTTATAATTATGCGATCGATCTAGGCATCGTTACAACTAATCCAGCTACCAAAATTTCACTACCGGCATTTGATAATACAATGGATTTTAATTTAACTGACGAAAAGCGCAAGGATCTCTACAACGCTATCCAAAATTATGAGATCGATAAGTATAAAGGGATCATGCTCTTTTTGTATTTTGGCCGTAGGTTGAATGAAGCATTGACGCTTCGATGGGAAAATATCGATTTCGATCAAAAGACGTATTATATTATCGTTCAGTATTCCAAGAATAGAAAGAGACAAGAGTACCCTTTGATTGAGCCTTTAGAAGCATTTTTAGTGGATTATGGTGTTAGAAAACATGGATTTATCTTTGCAGGTGAAACAACACCACATGTAACCGATGATACGTTTCGAGGCCATTGGAAAAAAGTGCTACAACTAGCCGGTATTGACAAGAAAATGCGCATCCATGACACCAGGCATTTACTTGGTAATACAATGGTTAATCAAGGCGAAACTCTTGAAGCACTCAGTAAGGTTTTTGGCCATAGCAGCGTTGCGGTACCAAAGCGATACGCTAAAACGAATTTAGCTACTGCGGATAGGGTGTTAGGGAAGTATATGGATGAGAAGTAAAAATTTTTACTTATATGAAAGAACTTGATCTATTTCTTCGAGTAATTTCCCTAGATTCTCCATTGATTGAGGCTTACCTCCAATCTTTATATAAACAGGCATCTTTAATAGATCAATATTATAGTCAGCGCGTTCTCTGTATTTTTTATATTGATAAACTAAAGTTTGAATTCCTTGATTTTTGATCATTTTGATAACTCGCGCATGGCTTTCATCTAATTTACTAAAATTAAAGTTTTCCATTTCTAAATCGACCGTATGGACTTCTCTACAGTGTAAAAACATTGTGTAATAAGCACGAGAGAAGATATTTCTTAATAATTCTTCATTTGTTTTATCTTGTAAAAAGTCTGTTACCCACTTGTTAACAATATCTCGATAGTAAGATTGTTGGAATGACATTTATGCAATATACACCATGAAAATAATATTGTTTTCAAATAAACTATATTTATTAATGATTTCCATATTTAGTGAAACAATCTTTTCTGGTGTAATACTATCGGATTTAACAGAAACATTTACTACTGTCATTTCTCCAAAATCATTGTCATATTCAATGTAATTATTTATACCTACGATGTCGAGACCGGCATTTTCCAAATCAATTTTTGCCATATCTAAAAGATCTTGATTATATACTTTTGTATTTGACTCTGTTGATGAATAATTTAAAGTATATTCAAGAACATTTTTTGACAATGTTTTGTGCGTTAGTTCTTGTCCAATAGTACTACCATAAACAGCGGCTGGAATCATTGCTCCTGCAAAAAGAATTCGTAAAGAGCTAGGATTATTATTGGGCATATTCTGCTCCTAATCTTTGTTCAGCGTAGTCTTGTTTTAATATAGATGAAAACATTTGTTTATTTTCATCATGACATAGCTGAATAATTGTTTTTATATTTTCTATCGAGTCATTTTCTTTGATAACATAATCTGTTGTAATATCAATAAGTGACCCATTAAATGTAGCATTATTAACTTGTGAAACTAATTTTGCAGAATTTGAAACTACAACATTATGTGTCAATTGTGCGTTTGTCTTTTTAAACATAATTGTAGAGGTCATTTCTTTTTTTGTTAAATCAGCATCATTTAAAACAACTGTAAAATTACTTTTTTCTAAAATATCTTCCTCTTGAAATGTATCTATAGTTCTATATTTAACATTGTCAAATGAGATATCTAAACTATCTTTTAAGGCTATTACATTCGATAAAATTCCTAAGAATGGCTCAGAAAGTTTTGTGCTCCATCCAGGAAATAAATCAGTATCATCAAGGGGATCTCTAGTCCAGCTAATTGAAAAAGATTTTGCCCCAATAAAACATGATATATGCTTGTCATTGTTATGAAAAATTCTTATCCAAGGAGTATAGTGAAGATTAGGATCTTGTTTTTTTAATTCTTCAGGTATATTTGAGCCACCTAGATTAATAGAATTACTAAAATTATTTTTTTTTGCAATTTGTTCTAATGTGCCAACAATAAAATTAGCAGATTCACTACTAAAGAATCTCAATTCGACAACAAGCTCAAGCATTGGCGGTTTTAACATTGTTTTTATCATGGTAGAACAACTTTCTAAACTTAAAATTTTAAAAAAATATCGGTAAAATCAATAATCTATATGGCAATAAATACATGTTTAACGAATATATGATTAATTATGAATAAAATATCGGCATTTTATATCATATTTTTATTAATAAGCTACTTAAGTATTACCTTTTTCTCACCGTAAAGCGCTGCTCTTTCTTGTCATCATCTTTTAAATCAGGCGCTTTACTTCCTTCTTTTTGCTTTTGACGTTCATCGTGGCGTTTACGCATCGCCTCGAGTGCTGCTTCTCCTTTTTTGTTTTGTTCCTTATCACTTAACGAGCTACTTGTTATACCTGGATCAATAGGCTCATTGGATTTATCTTCTGAAAGAATGGTCTCCAATGGTTTTTCTAGAAACGTATCAGCTTCTTTTTTGAGTTGCTTCGCATAATCCATCTCTGTAAATGTTGGTTTATGTGATAACTCTTTGATAATTTTTCTGTAAATTTCAACAAGATTTTGAAGATTGAAAAAGCTCTTGATCTTATTGATAAAGCTACTTAAGCGACTGATCTCTTTTTCAAGGACATCTATTGCCTCATCTTGAGTGATAGCTTTCATCTCAAGATTTGTGTATTTTTTCATAAGGAGCTGCACACTTTCGTTAGTGTAGAACTCTTTAATCTCACCAGTTTTTGTTTCTACGGTTTCTTTTTCCATATTAAGCACGGGATGAGGGCTAGAATTGATAATCTCATCTGTCGGAGTATCTTTCATCTCCTTATATAGTTCTGTTGATTTTAGAGCATTTCTAAGCTCATCGATTGTTAAGTCTTTCTTTTTGACCTTTTCCAGGAGATCACGATTAAGTTGTTCAAGCCTGGCATAATCTGGTCGCATTGCCTTTGCCGCTTTATACTCATTTTTAATCTTTGCAATTTCTTCTTTGAGTTTTTCTTCTGTTACTAAAAAGCTCACCCTCGCTTGTGCTATTGCTGCTCTTTTCGCTTCTTCTCTTTCTGTTCCAACATCTTTGAAAATATGTGTATCTTTTCTTTTTTTCTTTTCAATAAAATGGCCTAAACTTTTTGCCACTTCATTAAATTTCTTGGCATAAAGCGTTGTACTTTCATAATCGCTTTTTTTACCCACAATAGCGGTAATATCTCGCATCTGTTCTTGTGTGTAGCTATTATTCTTTTCGCCTCGTTCCATGTTAAGAGTATCGGCCGTGAAAGTTTGTAATTGTTGTAAAGCTACTTTATTCATTTTTTGACGTATAGCATGGCCGTTCTCATCTAACCCCATCATCTCAATATGAGCATGATAATTTTTTTGAATTTCATATTCGCTCATATCAACTTCTTTAGTAAACTTTTTATCAAAATAAAATTTATTATCGTCCTTATTTAGAAAGAAACCTTTACCACTATACAATTCTGTACCATCTTTTTTTGAGATAAGTTTTCCCTCATCTCTATGGATAGCCATTTGAAAAACTTTTGTTCCTAAATTTTGTTCAAGGTATTCTTGGATTTTTTCTAAGTCTTTAAGTGTATGATGTTGTTCAAGATTCACAATGCAGCTAAGTTGGGTAACTGTACTTTTTTGCAGTTTCTGTCCTACACGCCTGGTATAAGCTTCACTTCGTTTTTTTAATTCATCTCTGAAAAGTTTATATGCTTCATCTTGTTTTGCGCTGCACTCATTTTGTTCATCATTGAATACAACCGAATAACTAAAATGCTCTCTCGAGTTATGCCCGACACTTCCAGGTTTTGCACTTTGGATATGGATACTAGATTTAGCCATTCACTCTACCTTTTGAGTACCCTTGTGGTACGAAAAAACACATCTCCTACCCTTTAGGGTATGGAGTGTGTACACACTCCATACCCTAAAGGGTATTTCGTTGGTAAAATTATAGCACAAGGCTATAATTTTATACAAGAATACATGTGAGAGTTTGCACTAAGAGAGAGGTGAGAATAAATTAAAAATGTCATTGAATTTATTTACGTTATTGAATTTTCTCAAAATTGATTAGGGTGACTTATACAAACTTGTTACTATGTAAATCTGCATAATATACAAAATTGTATAAGTCTTTTTTTGAAGTTATATAAGGGTTTCTAACCTAGTGAGTTTTGATGTGATGAAGTGTGGAGCGTCAAGATCGAGGCTTATTATGCCTTCGATCGTTTTACCCATAAGCAGATCTTCTACTTCTTTTTTGGTAATATTTCTTAATAGATCCTCTTGCGCATAGTTGATATGAAATCCACAGCTATCGTCAAAACAATAAACCGCTTTCTTACCGGCTTTTAACGGCCATGAGCAGTTAGGGCAATCTAACATTTGAACTCCTTTATAAACCTAGTCCATCAGGTGCAAATACTTTCCAAACAAAAAAGCCTAGAATGTGACCGATACCGGTTAAAATTAAAAACTCTTTTGTGCTAATTCCATACTTTTCAATGTCGTTGTAATCTTCAATTTTTGAGTCAAAAATCATATTCAATGGTATCATCAAAACACTTAATAGAAGAAAATACATCATCATAAAAACATACGCTGTAAAATCATTTGGTAGCACTAAATACCACCAATTTGGCATAAATTGGTGAGGATACCAGGCTAAAAAACTAAAGACTAAAATAGACCATTTTGCTAAAGATAAAAATGTTGGGATAAGTTTATCACCTTGTAATTTTTTCATAACCAACTCCTTGTTTTGTATGTTATTGAATTTTCTCAAAATTATGTAAAAGAGTATTTCTCAAGTTTTTGAGAAATAGGCTCAATAAAATCAAAGTTATTGTTTAACCCTAATAAACGAATAACATAAGATGGACCTGATAAAATTACTTTCCACATAAAATATACAGATGCAACACAAGAAACAATTTCAATCAATGCAAGAGTTATGTGCAAAATCATTGCAACATAAAAACTTTCATTGAGGCTATCGAGCAAATAGAATTGTTCCTTTGCGAACATTACGAAAATATCATTGATAAGATAATAAAGAAATAATCCTAAGTACACAAAAAGGACTAAAATAATGGGTTTAAAGAAAATGATAATACCAGTAACCAAAAATTCACTCATTTTATCGACACGTCTCATAGTCACAGCAAAAACAACTACGAAAGGCGCAACGTAAAAATACTTTAAAACTTCAATGACCCATCCAACAATTGCAAGAATAGCAGCTAACATACTTGCGACCAAAGGGATATATTTTAAAATAATCGAAGCAAAAAGAGAAGCAATAAAAACACCGCCAAGTGCTGAAATTAAGCCACTATGATTAATAAAACTGAAAAGTTTTCCACCAATTAAACCAGGCGCAAAGAAACCAAAAATTTGGAAACCACCTTTGATAACACTAGTTGAAATTTCATAGATTGTACTAGCTCCTGGAACAATCAAATATGTCAATTTCCCTAAGACCGCACCAAGTGTATTTTGCCCGGCTGCCTCAATTTTTTCAAAAAGACCTAGATTTGAATCTTCTGTATTATACGAATTACGGATTCTTTCTTGATTAACAACATTTTCTTTAATAACAATATTTTGAGCAACCTGTATCATGGGCATTAATTCAATTAAAATAGCAGCACTAGGTATTAATGCGGTATTGACCCATCCGAGCTCTGTTTGTCGGTTGTTTAAGTATGTGTTGACTTGTGTTAGTTTACTTTGTAATTCACCATTTTTAAAACTACTTTTAATTTGATCGGCATACATTTTTTGTTGCTGATAAGTTTTAAGTGATATTAACCATTTTTGCTCAATTGCCCGACACCCTTGAGCGGTAATTCCCTCTTGTACTTGATTATAGTTGTAGATACTCTTTTGTGCAAGATTCGCATCGCTTACCTGGAATGTCATCGCATCAGGAAAGCGACTTTTACATTCGTTCAAAACTGTTTTATAAAAATCTGCTTGAGCTTTCGCACTATCTCGCATTGAATAGATCGTTGCTTCGCCACTCATGGTGTTTGCACCTACTGATGAGTAAAGCTTTTGCAAATATGTATTTGCGCCTAATACGGCCGCTTTATCGGCTATTTTTGTACTCGTACCCATAAAATTACGAATAATGTTTTGCATAATGGAACTGTGCATATTATTCTCTTGAGGAATTGGCACGTAGAAAAAAGCAACGGCGATGATTGGCACATAGAGCTTACTCAAATAGCTAATATTGCTTTGTTTATTTTCTAAATATGCTTGAAGCTTTTGAGATCCAATCATTACCACAAAGAAAGCGGATACAAACGCAAATAAGAGGTTTTGAAGATAGCTATAAATCTTCGACATGTTGGAAAATAGATTTGCGAAATAGGCTAAATTTGATCTGTTTAAACTATCCGCACTTGCGACAAGCTCTTTTTCTTTGGACTCATTTAATGTTGATACGTTTGTGCCATAAATTGATCCAGGATTTTTAAGGTTTAAAATACCGGTTGTGTTTGTCGTCATAAAGTCGATGATATTTGGATCTAGCGTACACATACCGGCTAAAAATCTCGAGAACGTGATTGTACCGGTATCGTATGTCGCACCGGCTAGTTTGTAGCTGCTCTCCGTGTTGGAGCTTACTAATTGACCGTTGTATTGATCCGGTGTACGATTGTTTTGTTCCTGGCACGTTGTGTTTGTTTGATTAGCATTAACACCCAAAGCCTTACTTAGATCATTGACGCTATACACTTCACATTGTGTTGTGCCGCTCTTAGCGTCAATATCGACGATTTGAGTCACGTACCCCGACGCAACGGCTCGGCATCCATAGCTACACGATCCGCTAACGGTTGAGTCGTTGGCCGTAAAAAGAGAACTTGCTAAAGTATCCTTTTCACTTTGTACGGCATCCGCACCATAAAGGCAAAGCCAGGATAAAAGTAATAGTGCTAAGAGGCGCATTGTACACTCCTCTCAAGCTCCTGGATTGCTTTCTCAAATTCGAGATATTCTTTTGGATTTGGCTCAAAGCCCGTTATCTTTGTGAAATTTTGTGCGCTAATGTAGAATTTATCTAGTGTATTTTGTGTGATTTGATCTATGAGTAATACAACAAAATCACCACAATTTTTTTTACTTGAATGTGTAGCATTTAATAAATCAAATTGCTGTTTCATAGCGTTTTCATTGACTATCCCCGTTCTGATTTCACGACCTTTTAGACAAAAACGAAACTCAATAAATAGAGTATTTTGCTCAAATACTTTATGTTCAAGATCTTCGATCCTTTGTAGTATGCTTTTACTCATGTTAATATCCTTTAAGAAAAGAAATCGGCGGGTTACGCTTCGCTATAGTGCCGATTTAAAAGAGCGAGCGGTTTAGGGAGGAGTTTCGCCTTGCTCAACCCGTCGCTAACGCTCCCACGCCCTGCCGGGCTATCTACGCTTCGCTCTACCTGCGGTGCTTTTGCTCTTAAAAAAAGAGAAAACTTAACCCTCAAACTTTTTAGATTTATTCCGTGTGTGTTCCACCATAACTTAAGGTCAAAGCAGAGTCACGAAGTGAAAGCTTTGAGCCAACAACCGATAGGGCGTTAGGGAGTGGAAGTAGTGGATTTACTTGATGTCCAGTAACGAGGGTATGTGACGATTACATTCTCGCCGTTCTCTTGAATATTTAGGATAGGAATTTGTTTTTTTGTTTTTTTAATGTTGTTTTTTTTGCCTTTATTATTTATATTATTATATGGTGTGCGTGACGGCGTACCCGTGACGGCATTGCCGTAAGGGATACCCCGTTGCAGTAAATCATTCTTTGTAATAAGCTCAATTTTCTCAAGTCCAACGATGATATTTTTTAAATAATCTACATCTAACTTTTCACTATCAAATACCCAAAAAGTGGTAAACAATCCACCTTTGTCTCTCACCTGAAATCTAAAGAGATAATAACCATCTTCAAGTTCTTTAGTGGCACTCCTGATTGATTTAATACCATCGGCATTACCCAACTCAATGCTCTTCATATTAACATCAAAATCATTGCTATAACTCTCCAAAATAGCGCCTAATCCCTTTGCTTTTAGCGACAAAGTACGATCAAATAGCATATTTTTGTGGACTTGCGCATAACTATTTTCTTTTTTTTTGAGTTTTATTTTCATGTGTTCAACCTTGTGTCAATTAATAAACGTGGTTGAATAATCAAGGAGCGGTAAGATATAATGCAGCTTGATTAAAGACTCTGGTTAGGCTTTAATTGCTCCCTTTCTCTGCGGTCGCCAAACTTTTAGAGAAGGGAGTTTTTAAATTAGACACGATCGATAAATACGGATTGTTCGACCAAGCTTTCGATACTTCAACTCATCATTATCAATCATCAGTCGAATTTTTTGTTCACTAACATTTAAAATTTTTGCAGCGTCTTTTACACTACAAAATTCACCACTACTATTAGTTTTACCCTTTAGCAAGTTTAATATCTGTTGTTGTTGCTCTAGCAAGGTATTAACTATGCTATTATCTAAAATAGCAATTTTTTGCTCCATTTAATCTCCTTAGTTGTTAATTACAACATTATGTTAATTTATTTATTGAATAGTAGTCAATAGCAACTTAGTTTATTATTAAATATCGTTGTATATAACAACTTATTAGTGTTTTATTGTGTTAAATAGTTGTTTTAAATATGTTTTGATATACTATTGAATATATGGAGGAAGTAAATGACACATAAAGAAGTGATGGCGAAATTATTCGATTTTAATGCGACTACATATTATGCTTGGAAAAAGCAAAATAGACCAATTATTAATTTAATAGATAAATATTTTACTAAAGAAGATTTACAAGAGTTTATAGAAAAAGGCTCAATTACTTCACTCGATAGTTTTCATCAAAACAAAAATATTCAAGATATAGATATTCTCAACAATGTATCAAGCCTTGTGAAAAAACAACTTGAAAGAAAAATTAGTAGTTTAGATTCTGTAGTAACGAAAACAGCAGTTAATATTATAGAGGATTATTTTCAACAGTCAAACGTAACTATTGATATCAAAGATTTTAATCATTTTTACAAAAATATTTCTAACATACAAAATTACTATGCTCAAGATATAGCCGAAATAGAGATTAAAAAGATACGAAAGAATTTTAAATTAACAGAGAAGAATAAAGAAGCTTTTGAATTAGAGATGAATAAGAAAGAGGAGTATCGAATAGATGCTATCACAAACTTTTTTAATAGTTTGAATGAGTCAGAATTGTTTTTACTTTTGAGTTGCTATAAAGATCTATTGAAAGATAATGAATACTTTGGAATTTCGTTTTATTTGTAATTATACTATTGAATTTTCTCAAAATTCAATTCTGAAACCGTACCCTATGACGTACCCAAAGAAACAAAAAAATAAGAAAAATTGAGGAGAAAGTTGTTTGAAGTTCCCTATTTAAGGGATGGTGCGGATAAAGAGACTCGAACTCCCACGCCTCTCGGCACCAGATCCTAAGTCTGGCGTGTCTACCAATTTCACCATATCCGCACACAACAGTAGTAAATTTTGCGAAGCTCTAGCTTCGTCTTTAGGGTGGTACGCCCTACACGATTCGAACGTGTGACCTACGCCTTAGAAGGGCGTTGCTCTATCCAGCTGAGCTAAGAGCGCATCTGTTCGGAGTTTTTGGGTGGTGCGCTCGAAAGGAGTCGAACCTACAACCTACGGATCCG
>RRZU013197422.1_pt1 | contig 13049 bp, 13 predicted proteins | sample 2165561 | NCBI WGS metagenome assembly RRZU01 (sample SAMN10456909, study PRJNA506462) | wastewater metagenome | isolation source: wastewater sludge | place: USA: Moscow, Idaho
CCACCATCCTGACAACCACTGGCCTTGAGTTCGGCGATGGCGGCAGCGATGGAGTCGGGCTGGCTGGGCGGGGTGGCGCACACGGCTTCGGCGGTCTGGGGCGGGGGTACAGGCACAGGGGCTTCCGGCTGGATGGTGACCTGCTGTTGCAGTTCGGCCTTGAGCTTGTCCAGCTCCAGTTCATGTTCGAATTCGGTCTTGATGGCATTGAGGGTGGCCCGGGCGGCATTGAACCAGCGGGCCACCTGGCGTACTGCCACCGGCATGCGCTCGGGGCCCAGCACCACCAGCGCCACCACCAGACAGAGCACCAGTTCCCAGAAGCCGACGTCAAACATGACTACTCGTCCCGGGGCGGTTTTTGCGGCTTGCCATCCTGCTCCAGCTGCTCCGGCTTATTTTTGTCGGTGGGGTCGGTGGGGGTTGATGACTCTCCCTGCAGGCCTTTTTTGAAGTCACGCAGGGCGCTACCCAGATCGCCACCCAGATGGCGCAGGCGCTTGCCACCAAACAGCAGGATGACCAGGCCAGCAATCAGCAACAGCTCGGTAATACTGAAACGCATAACAATGACCTCGTAGAGTGACGGGGAGTGCCCGTCTGGCTAATTCCGCTGCATCTTGACCCAGCCCCGCCACCAGCACAAGAGGGCAATGACGAAAGCCGGTGGTGCGGCCATGGCATGGGGACCATCCAGCAGCAGGGTGGCGCAGATCAGCAGGGTGGCACCCATGCCGAGCAGGAAGTGGCCTCGCCCCTGGCGAGTCTCGCGGACATGGAGCTGGCGGTAGAGCTCGTTCACTTGCCGCTCCCTGTGCTGGCTCTGCTGCAGGGCATCGTAGATCATGTCCGGCAACTGGGGCAGCTTCTCCAGCCAGAAGGGAGCATTCTCCTGCAGGGCGCGCCAGGCGGCCCCTGGCCCAATCTGCTGACGCATCCAGCGCTCGAGGAAGGGCTTGGCGGTCTGCCACAGATCCAGTTGCGGATAGAGCTGGCGACCCAGGCCTTCCACATAGAGCAGGGTCTTCTGCAGCAGGATCAGTTGCGGCTGGATCTGCATATTGAAACGGCGTGCGGTGTTGAAGAGGTTGAGCAGCACATGGCCGAAGGAGATCTCCGCCAGGGGTTTGGCGAAGATGGGCTCCAGCACGGTGCGCAGGGCAGATTCAAACTCCTCCACCTTGGTATCCGGCGGTACCCAGCCGGACTGGACGTGCAGCTCGGCCACCTTGCGGTAGTCGCGATTGAAGAAGGCGAGGAAGTTTTCCGCCAGATAACGTTTGTCGTCCCGGTTCAGGGTGCCGACTATGCCGCAGTCGATGCCGATCCAGAGGGGATCGGCGGGGTGTTGATAGGAGACAAAGACATTGCCCGGATGCATGTCGGCATGGAAGAAACTGTCGCGGAATACCTGGGTGAAGAAGACTTCCACACCGCGCTCCGACAGCAGCTTGAGGTCGGTACCATTGGCTACCAGCGCCTCCCGATCCGAGACCGGGATGCCGTAGATGCGCTCCATCACCAGCACGTTTTCCCGGCAGAGATCTGTGTAGACATAGGGCACATAGAGCAGATTTGAGCCTTCGAAGTTGCGACGCAGCTGCATGGCGTTGGCCGCCTCGCTCATCAGGTTCAACTCGTCCAGCAGCGTCTTGCGATATTCGCGGACCACTTCCAGAGGGCGCAGCCGGTTATCCGGCAGGCACCAGGCGAAGAGGCGGGCCAGGGCCTCCAGCAGACGCAAGTCGGCGTCTATGATGGTGTGGATATCGGGCCGGATCACCTTGAGCACCACTTCGGCACCACTGCTGCGCAGTTGCGCCGTATGGACCTGGGCCACGGATGCCGAGGCCAGCGGCGTGATATCGAAATGATCAAACAGGCTGTCGATGGGGCGTCCCAGACTCTGCTCTATCAGCTGGCGGGCCAGTTCGCCAGAAAAAGGGGGAACCTGATCCTGCAGCAGCGCCAGCTCGTCGGCCAGTTCCGGCGAGAGCAGATCCCGACGGGTGGAGAGCATCTGACCGAATTTGATGAAGACGGGGCCCAGGGTCTCCAGGGCCAGGCGCAGGCGTTTGGCTGGTGTGGCTTGCCGATGGCGGTTGCCGAGCCAGAAGAGGGCGCGGCGGGCCAGGCGCACGGGCCAGGGTTGCCACTGGCGCGGCAGGTACTCATCCAGCCCGTGGCGCAACAGGACGGCGCCTATGCGGTAGAGTCGACACCACTCCCGCAGCCTCATGATCCCACCTTGGCCAGCAGGCGTTCCAGGCGCAGGGCGGTCTGATCAAACTGTTTTTTCAAGGCCGTCACATCGTCGCAAAAGCAGGCGACTTCGATGGAGCCAGGGGCGAGGCGGATCTCTTCGGTCAGGTATTCGGAGAGTTCCTGGCGCGTCAGCTCCTTGTGTTCCCGCAGGGTCTGGCCCAGGGCGCTGCCACCACGGAGCAGTTTTTTGGCCATCCAGCGGCCGGTATAACGACCCAGCTCTCGCTCCCAGTCGATATGCAGCTCGGCCAGCAGTTGGCTGAACTGGTTGAACAGGGCGGGATCTCCTTGCAGATCCACCAGGCCTTCACGGATCAGGGCGGAGAGCTGATCTTTTTCTTTTAACCGGGGCAGGGCACCCAGCGTGGCGCTGATGCCCGCATCGGCGGGCGCCTCGTAGCGGCTGAAGAGTTCGACACCGGCCGCCGAAAAGTGGAGCCAGAAGCACTTGATGTCGCGGATATCGATACGCAGCACCTTGTTACGCAGCGGCAGGGCGCGCTGGGCGCTGGCGGGATCCCGGCTCAGCAGATGATTGAGGGCGGCCTCCAGCGAGGCGGTCAGCAGGCTATCGAGTGGTAACAACATCAGCTCCTCGCAGGGTTCAGAATTTGTAGCCGCGGTGAACGGCGACCACACCCTGGGTCAGGTTGAAGTAGGAGACATCGTCAAAACCGACTTGCTCCATCATCCCCTTGAGGGTCTCCTGATCCGGATGCATGCGAATGGATTCGGCCAGATACTGGTAGCTCTCGGCATCCCCAGCCACCAGCTTGCCCATGCGCGGCAGCAGGTGGAAGGAGTAGAGATCGTAGAGTTTGCTCATCACCGCATTGGTGGGTTTGGAGAACTCCAACACCAGCAGGCGTCCGCCCGGTTTCAATACCCGGAACATGGAGGCCAGGGCCTGTTCCTTGTGGGTCACGTTGCGCAGACCGAAGCCTATGGTGATGAGATCGAAGTAGTTATCGGGAAAGGGGAGGGCTTCGGCATTGGCCTGCACATAGCGGATATTCCCGACCAGCCCCTTGTCCCGCAGCTTGTTGCGGCCCACCTTGAGCATGGAGTCGTTGATATCGGCCAGGATCACTTCGCCCTGCTCGCCGACGATACGGGAGAAGCGGGCCGTCAAGTCACCGGTGCCACCGGCCAGATCGAGGACCTTCTGTCCCGGCCGGATGCCGGAGCACTCTATGGTAAAGCGTTTCCAGAGCCGGTGAATGCCAAGGGACATCAGGTCATTCATCAGATCATATTTGGCGGCCACCGAGTGGAATACATCGGCCACCAGTGCCTCTTTTTTCTCGGCGTCGACCGTCTTGTAGCCAAAGTGGGTGGTTTTATCGCTCATTCCCGATCCCGTGTTCCAGTCCAATTCGATGGGGCAGTGTAACCCATATTTGTCGGTAACAGCAGGTAGCAGGGGGGCTGAGCGCTCCCGTTTGCCGTTTGCCGTACCGTCATTCGCCAAATGCGAATAAAATAATGAATATAATCAATAGGTTATAACTGATTGATTATATTCACTATTTCATATCTATTTGATTTTATTGTATTTTTTGTTTTGCTCTGACGGGTGCTCTGCCTGCGGGACACTGCCCGCTAGCCTGGAAAACGCCCCGTCATCTGTCTTAACCGGCAGCTGCAATGGCGCCTAGAAGCGGTTAACCACCCATTGCAGCCCCAACCAGGTGAGCAGCAGGCAGCAACCCACATTCAACAGCACATTGAGTCCGGCCTTGAGCCACTCGCCCTGCTGCATCAACAACAGGGTATCCAGAGAAAAGGAGGAAAAGGTCGTCAGTCCGCCGAGGATGCCGACCATGATGAAGGGGCGCCAGGGGTGATCTGCCAGCAACCCTTGCTGGATGCAGCCGAGGGTGATGCCAATGGAGAGGGCGCCGATAAGATTGACACTCAGGGTTCCATAAGGAAATCCACGGCCAAACAGGGTGGCCATCAGGGAGGTGAGGCCAAAGCGCAAGCAGGCACCGATGGCTCCACCTGTGGCCACAAAGAGGTAACTGACCATCTCATGCTCCATGCAGTTGGGGGGCTCAGGATCCCTGTATTGTCGCGGGTTTGTCAAATTATGAAAGCGCTTTGCGCCCGTGCTTAAAGAATCGAGTTCCAGCTCTTGTTTTGTTGCCGGTTACCATATTAGGATTCATCAGTTGATCTGCTGCTGCATCTTTTCCCCTTATCGGCGGAAACCGCACGGCGTGCCAGCGATAAAGGCAAACTGTTCGAAAGGTCAGGACGCAAAACCTTCGGTCTAAAGGCACTCGGTGCCCATGATGGCGGAGGTGCCGATGGGGCCCGTCGAGGTTTCACCGCATCCTCGATGCGATACTCGAGCTCTGTTTTTCCATCAGGCTACCGGTGTTGTTCCTGTCTTTTCTTACTTTAGTTCCGTAAGGACGAGATCTCGGAGTCTTGTCATGAATATCGTGACGCTGTTCGGTCACATCAGTGTGTTTAAAAGCGTTTTTCTGCGGGTTTTGGGCTCGTACGCTTAGAGGTGATTATGTCGGAGTGTAAACGGTACGCCAGTCGTGTGCTGTCAGCCGAAGAGGGAGCTGCTCTGCCCGGGTATGATCTGCTGGGGCAGGATAAGGCGGCTCATGGCGCATCGCGGGAGTTGAATCAGCAGAGACGTCTCTATTCCCAGATGGTTGCCGGGTGTTTTTCCCGTTTGTTCAATGGCCTCAGTTGCCAGGTCGAATATTCTGTTTTCAATAGCCGCCCTTTATCGCCATTACCCGAGAGTGAGCGTCTGCTCTGGGTGCAGGCGGATAACCAGTTTGGCTGGCAGGCCTGGCTCGCCATCGAAGCCCGGCAGCTCTTCAAGCTGGCCATCCTCTTTTTCGGCGGCTCCTTGCGGGAGAGTGATGGCCAGACGTTGCCGACCTCGCTGAGCGAAACCGAGCAGCGACTGCTGTTGCGACTGTGTCAGCATCAACTGGATATCCTCTGTGATCTGTTGGACGAAGCGGAGGTCAGGTGGACGCTCAATCTGGCGGCAGAAGAGAGCCTGCCCACCCAGGGGGCCTGGCTTGGCAGCGAGTGTACCCTGTTGCTGGGTGAGCATGACAGCCAGTTTATGCTCTGGTGGCCCATGCTGGAGTCTGATCCCCAGGCTTCTGCAGAGGGTAGCGCCGAACAGGGGCTGAGTGGTCGTTTGCATGCGGCATTGCCAGCCGTTCCGGTGCGCCTGCGTGTGGTGTTAAGCGAATTGGGCATGACCTTGGGTGAGCTGCAAACATTGCAGGTGGGGGATGTGCTGGCACTGGATATTCCAGAGCTGGTTCCCGCCCTGATCGGTAGCCGTGCCTGTTTCAGTGGCCGGATGGCTGAATCAAATGGCGTCCTAGTCTATCAGGTTGCTGCTGTAAATCAAATCTAGAATAACGGAGAGCCGAAGAGAATGAGCGATCAACAGAGTGAAGATCTGATGGGATTGGACGATCTCACTAACCTGTTTGGTGACGATGATGGCGAGCAGCTCGATGCCGCCGTCGATGCGGGTCACCCTGCTGGTGCCAAGGTCCGGGATCTGAGCTTCTTCCGCCATATTCCGGTCAATGTCTCTCTGGAAGTGGCCAGTGCCGAAATCCCTCTGGGCGATCTGATGCAGATCGGTGAAGGGGCTGTGATTGAGCTGGACAAGCAGGCGGGTGACCCTCTGGATGTCCGGGTTAATGGCCGGTTGCTGGCGCGCGGTGAAGTGGTGGTCGTCAATGGCAAATATGGTCTGCGGCTGGTAGAGATTGTCGATCAGCAGGCTCTTGGCCAATTGGGACATTGATGGCATGAGTCGTCTGCTGTGGGTATTGCTGCTGTGGTTGGGACTCGGGGTGACGGCCGACGCTTCCGATATGACCCTCTTTTCTGTGCTTCCCGGCGAGGGTGGTGCTCAGGATTACAACATCAAGTTGCAAATCCTGTTCTTCATGACCCTGTTGGGGTTATTGCCCACCCTGCTGCTGATGATGACCAGCTTTACCCGGATCATAGTGGTGCTGGCTATCTTGCGGCAGGCACTGGGATTGCAGCAGAGTCCGCCCAACCGGGTGCTCATCGGTATCGCACTGGTGATGACGCTCATCATAATGCGTCCCGTCTGGACCGACATCTACCAGAATGCGTTCAAGCCCTATGATGCCGATCAGATCACTCTCGATGTGGCCGTTGAAAAAGCGGAAAAACCACTGCGCAAGTTCATGTTGGCCCAGACGCGGGAGAGCGATCTGGAACAGATGCTGCGCATTAGTGGAGAGTCATTGAAGATGAAGCCCGAAGAGGTACCTTTTACCATCCTCATGCCGGCTTTTGTGTTGAGTGAGCTCAACACCGCGTTCCAGATAGGTTTCATGCTCTTCATCCCCTTTCTGGTGATCGATCTGGTGGTGGCCAGCGTCCTGATGGCGATGGGGATGATGATGCTGTCGCCTCTGATCATCTCCCTGCCCTTCAAGCTGATGGTGTTTGTGCTGGTGGATGGCTGGGCCATGACAGTGGGTACCCTTGCCGCCAGTTTTAGTGGAGGCTAGCCATGTCCCCGGAACAGACGGTAAGCCTACTCGGGGACGCAGTGAAACTGGTGATCCTGATTGTCGGGGTTCTGGTGATCCCCAGCCTGGTGGTGGGGTTGGTTGTCAGTATTTTTCAGGCGGCTACCCAGATCCAGGAGCAGACGCTCAGTTTCTTGCCTCGCCTGTTTGTTGCCCTGCTCACCCTGCTTTTCACCGGCCACTGGTTATTGACCCAGCTGGTTAGTTTGTTTCACTCCATCTTCGCCAGTGTGCCGGGGTTGATCGGGTAATGCACCCCGGGCTGCTCTCCCTCAGTGTTCCCGAGATTACTGCCTGGCTGGGGCAGTGGTGGTGGCCCTTTGTGCGAATATCGGCTGCACTCTGGATGTTGCCGGTATTTGGTGATAGTCGGGTGACGACCCCGGTTCGCATGCTCTTTGCCGCCATGTTGAGCCTGCTGGTTGCCCCCTTGTTGTCCGGCATGCCGGCTGTGGATCCCTTTGCGCTGTCAGCCATCCTGCTGGCATTGGAACAAATCGTCTTTGGCCTGCTGTTTGGGCTCTTTGTGCAGTTCTTCTTTTTGATCCTGACCATGGCGGGACAGATTCTCTCCATGCAGATGGGACTTGCCATGGCCATCATGAATGACCCGGTCAATGGCGATACGGCACCTATCATAGGGCAGATGATGATGATCTTCTGTACCCTGCTCTTTCTGGCCCTGAATGGTCATCTGGTGACACTGGAGTTACTGGTTTCCAGTTTTCGCCAGTGGCCGGTAGGCAGTAGTCTGTATCATCTGGATCTGGATTCTGTGGTGAATCTTCTAGGGTGGAGTATCCGCTCGGCATTGGCGCTTAGCATGCCGGCCGTGGTGGCCATGCTGCTGGTTAACCTCACCTTCGGTGTGATGAACCGGGTTGCTCCTTCACTGAATATCATCTCGTTGGGCTTTCCCATGACCTTGCTGCTGGGCTTGGTGGCCATGCTGTTATCGGTTGACGGGGTGTCTACCCGTTATTTGGAACTGGTGCAGCAGATGTTTGCTTCCATACAGGGGATGATGGCGCCATGAGTGAGCCGAGCAGCCAGGACAAGACCGAAGAAGCGTCGCCCCAGAAACTGCACAAGGCAAGGCAAGAGGGGCAGATTGCGCGCTCCAAGGAGCTGACGTCGGCGGGTTTGATGCTGTTTGGCGGCTTGGCCATGTTCTGGATGGTGCCCAGTTTCGGACAGCTCTTTTCCAGTCTGATGCGGGGGCCTGCCCGGTTTGACTGGAAGGGGGCGCGAGCACCGGAGATGATGCTGGCGTGGGCCGGGGAGGCGTTGATGGAGATGATCCTGACACTAATGCCTTTTTTCCTGTTTCTTGGCGGTTTGATGATTGCCTTTTCGCTGGTACCGGGCGGTTTTATTCTGGTTTGGAAGAACTGTTTCCCCAAATTTGACAAGATGAACCCGTTGGCTGGGCTCAAACGGATGTTTTCATCCCATAGTCTGATGGAGCTGGGGAAATCGACGCTCAAAGTGGTGCTACTGGGTTGTACCCTGGCCGGTCTGTTACATCACAACTGGGATGCGTTGTTGATGATGAACCGGGTCGATCCTTCTGTTGCCATGTCCCAGGCGCTGCACATACTGGCGCTCGCGTTTGTGATCCTGGGTTGTGTCATGATGCTGGTGGCCCTTGTCGATGCGCCCTACCAGCGCTGGGCCCTGTTGAAAAAACTGCGTATGACCAAGCAGGAAGTGAAAGACGAACATAAGAACAGCGAGGGGAGTCCGGAGGTCAAGCGCCGGATCCGTCAGGTGCAGATGATGTTTGCCCGTGCTCGTATCGACAAGCGGGTTCCCAATGCGGATGTGGTGATCGTCAACCCGGCTCACTATGCTGTGGCACTCAAGTACGACGCCAAGCGGGCCAAGGCCCCTTACGTGATTGCCAAGGGGATCGATACCATGGCCTGGCGCATCAGGGATGTGGCTGTCCGAAATGGCAAAAACGTCATTGAATTACCGGAGCTCACCCGAGCCGTCTATTACTCGACACGCATCGATCAGGAGGTTCCTGCCGGACTCTATACGGCAGTGGCCTATGTACTGAACCATGTTTTGCTGCTGGAGGCATATCGTAAAGGACGTGGGCGCAAGCCCGCACCCATGCCGACCTTGCCTATACCCAAAGAATTGCGACAACCAGAGAGGTAACCTGTGAACTGGCGTAAGCTGACCAACTCCTATACGGGGATTCCGCTATTACTGTTGTCCGTGCTGGCGATGGTGATTCTGCCTCTGCCCGCCTGGCTGCTGGATGCGTTATTCACCTTCAACATAGTCCTGTCGGTACTGGTTCTGCTGGTCGGGGTATCATCCCAGCGCCCGCTGGACTTCTCTGTTTTCCCCTCGGTGCTGTTGATTGCCACCCTGATGCGACTCTCGCTCAACGTGGCGTCTACCCGGGTGGTGTTACTTCATGGTCATGAAGGGGGGGACGCCGCCGGTAAGGTGATCCAGGCCTTCGGTGAAGTGGTCATCGGCGGCAATTATGTCGTGGGTATGGTGGTCTTTATCATCCTGATGATCATCAACTTTGTGGTTATCACCAAGGGGGGCGAGCGGATCTCCGAAGTGGCAGCCCGCTTTACTCTGGATGCCTTGCCTGGTAAGCAGATGGCGATTGATGCGGATCTGAATGCCGGCATTATCGACCAGCACCAGGCCAAGCAGCGGCGTCAGGATGTGTCGCGAGAAGCCGACTTCTACGGGGCCATGGATGGGGCCTCCAAGTTTGTGCGTGGTGATGCGGTTGCCAGTATGCTGGTGCTGGTCATCAACATGGTGGGTGGCTTGGCGATCGGTATCTTCCAGCATGCCTTGCCTGTTGGCGATGCCTTCCAGCGCTACGCACTATTGACCATAGGTGATGGTCTGGTTGCTCAGATCCCGTCACTGCTCATGTCTACTGCTGCTGCCATCATAGTGACCCGGGTCAATGACGAAGGGGAGATGAGCGATCAGGTGGGGCGTCAGTTGCTGGCCTCTCCACGAGTCATCCTTACTGCTGCCATCATCATGACAGTGCTGGGATTGGTTCCCGGCATGCCGACCCTGGCATTTCTTAGCTTTGCTGCTGCTTTGGGCTATGCGGCCTGGAGTTTACAGAAGAAGAAAGCTGCCGATGATTTTTCTCCGCTGACAGCAGCCGAAGAGCTGGTTCGTCAACGAGAAGAGCAGGAACAACAGGGGCTGGAGTGGCGTGATCTGCCCCATGTTGATCTGGTTGCTATTGAGCTCGGTTATCGACTGGTCTCTCTTGCCGAGCAGGATAAAGGGGCTGAGTTGTTGCACCGGGTGAGGGGGGTTCGCAAGACGCTTTCGGAGCAGATGGGCTTCCTCTTACCTGAGGTCAGGCTAAGGGATAATCTTCATCTGGCTCCCGATCACTACCAGATCAAACTTTGCGGTATTGCTGTGGCGTCAGGACGGGTGGATAGCCAGAAGTTGCTGGCTATCGATAATGGCCAGACATACGGTAAGGTGGATGGGGAATTGACCCAGGATCCGGCCTACGGTCTGGATTCTGTCTGGATAGCTCCCGAGGAGAAGGCCAGAGCCTTGAACTTGGGCTATTCGGTGGTCGATGCGGCAACTGTCATTGCCACTCACCTTTCCAAGTTGTTGCGTGAACAGCTGGATGAACTATTTGGTCATGAGGAAGTGGGCAAATTGTCTGCTCACTTGGCTGAAATTGCGCCCAAGCTGGCGGAAGACCTCAATAGTGCCCTGACGCCCATGCAGCTGTTGCGTGTCTATCGCCAGCTGCTCAAGGATCAGGTGGGTCTTCTGGATATCAGAACGATTGCCACCACCTTGCTGGATGCCTGTGAGTTAACCAAAGATCCCATCTTGCTGGCTTCGGATGTGCGTTGTGCTCTCAAGCGTAGCATTGTCAGACAGGCTATTGGTGAGCGCACCATGTTGGCCACCTTTACTCTCGATGACAGGCTGGAGCATACCTTGCTGACTGCCCTTAATCAGGCTCAGCAACAGGGTAAGGTTCAACTGGATGGCTTTCCGGTAGATCCCGGTCTATTGGCTCAGTTACAACAGAAGATGCCTATGGTAAAGGAACAGCTTCAGCAACTAGGACATCCGCCAGTATTAGTAGTCATGCCCCAGTTGCGTCCTTTGTTGTCAAGATATGCCCGAAGTTTTGCTAAGGGCTTGAAAGTACTCTCATATAATGAAATTCCTGAACAGTTACAGATTGAAGTCATAGGAACACTGGGTTAGTTTTGCCTAAGCGACGCAATAAGATGTTTGGCGTAGTTAATTTGCGTAAAACGTGAAGTCAGACTGGTTTCCTCGAAGAAACCATACCTGGCGCAGATTGAGTTTTATCGGCAAGCCGGTAGTATCTGGTGGAAGTTGTATTTCCTGCCGCCGGGCAGGAAAAGTTTGATGAGGAAAAACTCTTCCTCGTCAATCTGACAGTATGAAACGGCAAACTGAACCGAAAGGTCAGGACGCAAAGCCTCCGGTCTACCGCCATAACACGGCTAGGATAGCGGGGCTGCCAAGGCAGAATTCAGAGAATCCACGGTATACCACCGTGCCCTGGCCTTTCAGGGCTCTCTCCTTCTCGCTGCTGATTTTAAGGATCAGAGTGAGCTGCATTTGGCTGGATTTCAATCGGAACCTATTTTCTGATTAAGGAAGTCAGTCGTGAACGGAAGCTATTCTTGCGCTGCATCTACACTCGCTCCTCGCATTAACGAGGCAGCAGTTTCTCTTTTACTGGTCGATCCGCTGCACTATGTGGATAGTGCCGTGTGTTCGCAACTTTCACGGGCCGGCTATGTAACGACCTCTTGTCGTACCGCGCTGGCCGCGTATGAGCAAGCGGCCATCTGCCATCCGAAACTGGTGTTGGTTGATGCATCTATCCCGGATATGGCACTGAGTGTTTTTATAAGCCGTTTCCTGCGTAATTATCCTGATGTGATGGTGCTGGTGATGGTGGATAGTCATCAGGGCAGTGCCGCCGCAGAGGCCATGCAGGCCGGAGCCATTGATTATCTGAGAAAGCCATTTGATGGCGCTCAGCTGGATGTGAGCCTACGTCACGCACTACGCTTGTGTCAGCCGCTCAAGGACCTGGTGGTGTCTTCCCATGCCAGTCGCCAGGTGTTGCAGCTTGCCCGTAGAGCCGCCCAGACGTCGGCATCCATTCTTATCGGTGGTGAGTCCGGTACCGGGAAAGAAAAACTGGCGCGTTTTATTCACGACAGTTCTCCCCGCTCCGATAAGCCTTTTGTCGCCATCAATTGTGCGGCTATCCCCGAGAATATGCTTGAGGCGATTCTCTTTGGTTACAACAAGGGCGCTTTCACCGGTGCCGTGGCGGCACAGGCTGGTAAGTTTGAACTAGCCAATGGTGGTAGCCTGCTGCTGGATGAAATCTCGGAACTGCCGCTGTCTCTTCAAGCCAAGTTGCTCAGAGTGCTGCAGGAGCGCGAAGTAGAAAGAATTGGCAGCAATCAGAAGATTGCCCTCGATGTGCGCATCATAGCTGCGAGCAACAGGGATCTGCGTGAACTGGTGAGCCAGGGATTATTCAGAGAAGATCTCTTCTACCGTCTTGATGTGTTGCCCCTTTCATGGCCCAGCCTGCGTGAGCGCCGTGACGATATCCTACCGTTAGCCCAGCACTTTATTACCCGCTATGCCGCTCATCCAGGCTATCAGTTGAGCCCGGAGGCTGTGCAGGTTTTGATGCAATATGATTGGCCTGGCAATGTTCGTGAACTGGAAAATGTCATTCAGCGGGCGCTGATTATGACCCGAGGTTTACATCTGCAACCAGCCGATCTTATGTTGCCCAATGCTATCCATATCCCGTCTGCCAATCCGGTTTGTCATGCCTTTGTCGAGACTCACTCCTCGGCTGTGGGGCTTGCTGCCAGCAAACGGCAAGCCGAATTTCAATATGTGCTGGATACCTTGAAGCGTTTTGATGGCCATAGAACACGTACCGCCGAAGCGTTAGGGCTGACAACGCGCGCTCTGCGTTACAAATTGGCCGCCATGCGTGAACAAGGTATCGACATCGATCATTTAGTTAGAGTTTGAGGAGCGTTTCGTGAACATTGATGCAATCTCCACCCAGCAAACCGGCATGCTTGAACGCATGGAAATGTTGCAGCAACGCTCATCTGGCGAGCTGGCTATCTCCTCTGCTGCCGATGG
>RRZU013058785.1_pt1 | contig 13048 bp, 11 predicted proteins | sample 2165561 | NCBI WGS metagenome assembly RRZU01 (sample SAMN10456909, study PRJNA506462) | wastewater metagenome | isolation source: wastewater sludge | place: USA: Moscow, Idaho
GCCAGGAGTCGCAGACCACGATCACCACCCAGCCGAACCCGAAGATCGCCACCAAGGTCACCTCCCAGAAGGTTCTCCCCGGTGCCACGATCAGCGACACGTTCACCGCTGAGGGCCTCGTGCCCGAGGTCGCCGGCAGGAAGATCACCTACACGGTCACCGGCGCTCTCTACGGCCCCGTGAAGGGCACCGACGGTAGCTGCGAGGCCGTGGACTGGACCGACGCGCCCGTCGCGAAGACCATCGAGGCCTTCACGATCGTCGGTGACGAGAACGGCCAGGCAGAGATCTCCGGCATCGGGGAAATGACCGTGCCCGACGAGCCGAACACGCTCGACGACTGCTACACCTACGGCGAGGAACTGACCGCGACCATCGCGGGCCACAACAAGCCGATCACCTGGACCCACAAGCCGGGCCAGGAGTCGCAGACCACGATCGTCACCCGCCTGACCCCGAAGATCGCCACCCAGATCACGGCACAGAAGGTGCTCCCCGGCCACACGATCTCCGACACGTTCACCGCTGAGGGCCTCGTGCCCGAGGTCGGTGGCGAGAAGATCACCTACACCGTCACCGGCGCCCTCCGCGGCCCCGTGAAGGCCGTAGAGACCACCACCTGTGACCTGATCGACTGGACCGACGCCCCCGTCGCGAAGGTGATCGAGCCCTTCACGATCGTCGGCGACGAGAACGGCAAGGCCGAAATCTCCGGCATCGGCACGTTCACCGTCCCAGACGCCACCGAGGAGAAGGACAACTGCTACACCTACAGCGAGCAGCTGCTCGCGACCATCGCCGGCCACGACAAGCCGATCACATGGACCCACGAGCCCGGCAAGGAATCGCAGACCACGATCGTGCAGCAGCCCCAGCTGTCCACCCAGGTGACCAGCGCTGTGGTGACCCCCGGCGCCGAGATCGCCGACACGATCAAGGTGTGGGACACCGCAGGCGCGAAGGCCAGCATCGACGCCATCTTCTACGGCTACGTGCTGCCCGAGGAAGGCGCATCCTGCACCAGCATCACCGATGCGCAGTGGCGTGACCTGATCGACGACGGCGAGGCTGTCGAGATCGCGCGGCAGACGCTCACCACCCAGGGCGATGTCGAGGTCACCACGGCCCCGTTCGTCGTCGGTGACGACGCCGTCGGCTGCGGCACCTGGTACGAGGAGGCCGTGTTCGAAGGCTCTGAGTCGTCGACGATCAAGACGCCGCTCGGTGTCATCACCGAGACCACCCTCGTGGTGGCACCGGTCTTGACCTCCGAGATCACCGGCTTCTCCGACGGCGGCCAGGTCGAGTTCGGCACCGAGGTGTCCGACTCGATCTTCCTCGACGGTGTCGCGACCAGGTTCGTACCCGAGTCCGACGAGTTGATCACCGCCACCGCCTCCGGCGTCCTCGCAGGGCCACTCGAGCGCAACAGCGCCGGCACATGTGAAGGTCTGGACTGGTCGAAGGCCAAGACCGTCGCCACCTACGACGACGTCGTGGTCCCCGACACCGACAAGGTCGAGGGTCTGCTGAAGACGAAGCTGACCGAGTCGGGCTGCTACTCCGCCTCGAGCACGGTTGAGCTGACCCACGGCGACACCGTCATCGCGACCGCCTCGCACGAACTGGGCGACCCGACCCAGACGGTGTTCGTCAAGCGCAGCAGCGGCGGGAAGGTCAACACTGGTGACGTCCCGTCCCTGATCGCCGGCAACCCGGGCCTCATCGCGGCACTCGGTGTCGTCGGCCTCGCGCTGATCGCTGGCGCCGCGTGGATCGTTCGTCGCAGGAAGGCGTGACGATCCCATGAAGACCGGGCACGACTCGACCACCACACACGGGGACCCCACCCCTCGTGTGGGGTCGAGTCGTGCCCACCAGCGAGTCGCCGCAGGTGGTTCCACCCCCGCTCGGCCTCGACGACTCGCCCTGGCCGGTGCCCTGCTGGGCGCAGGAGTCGCGCTGCTGATCCTGGCAGCGTCGCTCCTGCACCCGAAGGCACCAGAGGGTCTCCACCTGGCCGATGACGGCGTGCTGGAAGTCCCAGCCGCCGTCACGGCCAGAGTGGAGCGGCCCGAACTCACCGGCCCCATCGAGACCCCCCACGATGGGGCCGGTGACCCCGCCGACCACCGGCCACGAATCCGCATCCCCGCCGTCGGAATCAACACCGCCGTCGGCGCCGACCTCACCCTCCGCTCCGGCGACTGGCAGCCACCGCTACATGAGCTGGGCCGCTGGCCCGACTCCGCGCCCCTCAACGGCGGTGAGGGCACGGTCATGCTCGCAGGCCACGTCTGGGTCGGACAGACCTCCGGCGTTCTTGCCAACCTCCGAAACGTTGTCCCAGGAAACCTGATCGTGCTCGTCGACGACGACGGCGCACGCGAGGAATTCCTGGTCAGATCGGTCGAAGAGTTCCCCCGCGACGCGCTGCCGTCGTGGGCGTGGGGCTCGACGACCGGGCCGCGCGGTCTGGTCCTTGTGACCTGCGCCGGCCGAGCCACAGACCTCGACGGCCACCGGACATGGTCCCGGAACCTGGTCGTCGACACGGTGCCAGCGAATACCGACACCGGACCCAACAACGCAACCAACGGAGCAAAAAATGGCTGAACTCAGCGCCGTCATCACGATCATCGCCACCTTCATCAAGGTCGCCGGGGGACTCTGGCTCGCCTTCGGCATCATCCAGCTCGGCCTCAACCTCAACGACCACAACGGCGGCGGCATCCGAGGTGGCCTCCTGCAGATGGCCGGCGCCGGCGTCGTCCTCGCCGGCGGCATCTACCTCGGCACCCTGGCCTAGCCGAGACGACGATGGCCATCAAGGACATCATCGAGCCGATCCTGACCGACATGTCAGGAGGGCTCGGATCCATCTTCGGGGTGAAACTGACCGACGTTCTCAAGAGCCCTGCCGAGTTCTCGCCGACGTCGGCGTCGCTGGCCGACACGATCGCCGCAACCGTCGTGATGCCGGTCGCCACAGTGATCCTGGTCGTGCTGTGCATGGTCGAACTGTCGCGGCTCTCACTGCAGACCGACGGCGACGGCGAAGTCTTCGCGAAACGGGCGATGCTCACCATGGTGAAGTTCGGCCTGGTGTTCGCGTTCTTCCGCATCTGGCCGCAAGTGATGGCCGCGATCTACGGCGTCTTCGCCGACCTCGCCACCCAAGCCAACGGGCTCGTCTCAACCAGCACGGCAGTCTCCGGCACCGCCGTGGACGGGTTCCTCGCCAGCCTCGAGGACATGGACTGGCTCGGGCAAACCCTCATCGTCGTCCTGCTGCTGGTCGCGTGGGTGGTCAACAAGGTCGCTATCGTCGCCGCGCTCGCCCTGGTCGTCCAACGGTTCGTGAAGCTGTTCGTGTTCTCCGCGTTCGCGCCGATGCCGTTCAGCTTCTTCGGCTCGGAATACACCCGGACCTGGGGCCTCGGGTTCCTCCGCAACTACGGCGCCACCGTCCTGCAATCCCTGGTGCTTGTCCTCGCGTTCGCGATCTACCAGTCGATGACTCAGGGCTGGGCGAACCAGGCCTTCACGGACCTCGACGAGAACGCGGTCTCCGCAGCGCTATCGATCGGCGCCAGCTTCATCTTCCTCGGCGTGCTCCTCGGCACGATCGTCCTCGGCTCAGGAAGGCTCGCCAATGAACTCCTCGGCAACTAGCAGAGCCCTGTGCGCGGGTCTCGCCGCGATCGCACTGCTCGGCGCCGGCTGCACGCCCTCATCGCCACCAGAGGACGTCGACCAGGTCCGCCGCGACGCGATGACCCAGGTCGAAGCCTTGCGGTACCTCAGCAGCAGAGACGAGATGCTCGGCGACATCAACCGATCCGTTGACCCTGCCGAGATCCGCAACCTCGCCCGGGTCGCCGGCGAAGAGGACGCAGAGACCAAGAGCATCTACTGGGAATGCGCTGCCGGTGTTCCGGAACTCCTGCACGGGGCCTGGGTCACCTCCGGCCAGACCGCCGAACCGGTCGAAGGGCAGGAACGAACAGGCAACATGTACCTACTCGTCACGCTGCCGACCACGTCCGCGTCGTTGACCGTGGACGGCTCAGGCTGGTGGCTGTCCGATCAGCCACAAACCGAGCTGGAGGCCTGGTTCGAAAACAACACCGACAAGGTGACCGCCTGGTCCAGCGACCTCGAACAGGTGATCGCCGCACAGGAGTACCGGGCCACGGCACCGCCTTACGCGGTGTCCCGCAACGGCTGCGACACCCACTTCACGCTCACCCTGAGCGCCAAGACCGGTGACCGGTCGTTCGATGCCCGGTTCGTGCGCTCCGGCGCCGAGCGCTACCTCGTGCTCGACGACGCCCTGCAGCTCGACCCCGAAGAATAGGAGCCGCATCGTGGCACTCGAGATGCGTGTCTACGCAGAACTCACCGAGATGAACCCGAAACCGCTGCTCGGGATGACCTGGCGGCAGCTGGCGTTCAGCGCCGTCACCCTCGTGGTCGGTGGAGGAATCTCCGTCGGTTTCTACCTCTTGGGCTGGATGGACTCGATCGCCTACGTCATGGCTCTGATCGCGATCCCGCTCGGCGCGCTCGGATGGCTCAAACCCATGGGCTTGAACTTCGAGACCTACGCCGCCCACATCTGGCGTTCCTACCGGATCGGTCGCCTCACCTACCGCAACCTCCCCGTGTGGGCCTCGCACCACACCGACAGCTACGAAGGCAAGAAACATGTCTCTCCAAGAACTCGCTCCCGTCGAAACACCGACCCCCTCACCGAAGCCGGCAACTAAGCGGACCCGCGGCCGCCGCGGAACCCAGCCCATCGAAAAGGCGTCGACCCGCAAGCAGAAGCGTGCCCGGCAGGCCCAGAAGAAGGCAGCGCAGGACGCGCTCTGGTACCAGGCGCTCCTCGAGTCGGGGATCTGCATCCTCGGCGGCGACAAGTACTCGATGACGCTGCGTCTCGACGACATCAACTACCAGATGGCCACCGAAGACCTCCAGCGAGACCTCCTGGAGAAGTACGCCCGGTTCTTCAACATGTTCGCCAGCGGTGAGCAGCTCCAGGTCACCATCGTGAACCGCCGCGTTGAACGCGACACCCTTCTGGCAAAGGTGTTGTTTCCCGAGCCCCGCCACGGCGACCGGGTCACGTTCGCTCGGACCGATCACAACCACATCGTGCGCGGCAAGATCGGCGACTCCCAGTATTCGATTGTCGCGGAGAAGTTCCTGACCCTGACCGTCACCGCAACTTCGCTCGAGCACGCAAAAGCAACGCTGAGGCGCCGCTGCGAAATGGTCATCACGCAGATGGGGCGCCTGCTTGAGTGCCGCGCGACGATTGTCGACGGCGTCGGCCGGGTGGAGCTGCTGCGCGAACTCACCCGCGGGTGCTACACGCCAGGGTTCGACTTTGCTGGCCTCGCCGCCTCGGGCGCCACCACCCACGACGAACTCGCCCCCACGGTGGCGGACTTCACGAACCCCAACACCGCCGTCCTGACCGGCGACGCGGAAGAGCTGCACTACCAAACCCTGGTGATGCGCTCCTACCCGACATGGCTCCGCGACACACTGCTGGAGAAGCTCGCCGAAGTCCAAGCCGACCTCGTGATCTCACTGCACGTCGACCCGATCGACAAGGCAGAAGCCCGCGAGCTCGTCCTGCGCCGCAAAGCCGAGCTGGACATGGAACGCTCCGACAAGACCCGAGCGATCAACAAGCGCGGCGGTCATCCCGAGTACGACCTTCCTCACCGGCTGAGCATGGCGCTCGAAGAGATCGGCGACCTGCTCGAGGACATCGAGAAGTCCGATCAGCGCCTGTTCACCACCACTCTGGTGGTGGCGGTGCGTGCCCGCTCCGCCGAGGAGCTGGCCGAGCGCGTAGACCAGGTCCGCCAAGTCGCCAAGGGCGAATCGTGCGATCTGGCACCGTTGAAGTTCTTCCAAGCCCAAGGGTTGAACACCGCGCTGCCGTTCGGCGAGTCCTACATTCCGATCCGCCGCACCCTCACGACCGCGGCCGTCGCGGTGCTGGTGCCGTTCACCAGCCAGGAAGTCCTCGACGACGACGGCCTGTTCTACGGGACCAACACCGCCACCGGGAACCCCATCATCGCCGACCGCCGCCGCACGAGAAACGGCAACGCGTTCATCCTCGGCACGAGCGGATCGGGGAAGTCTCACTTCGCGAAATGGGAGATGACCGAAGTGATCGTCGGGCGCCCCAACGACGAGGTCATCATCATCGACCCCGAAAATGAGTACCGGCCTTTGGCCGACGCGTTCGGCGCCTCCATCGTCGACGTCCATGCCGGCTCGGACGCCGTCATCAACCCGTTCGACCTGGTCATGCACTCCCTCGAAGGGGACCCCGTCAAGCAGAAGACCGACAGCCTGCTCGGCATGCTGCGCGTGCTCCTCGGCGGTCTGTCCAGCGCACAGGTCTCCATCCTCGACCGGTCGATCACCGCGCTCTACGCCCGGTACCTCACCGAGCCCGACACGGTGCCAGTGCCGACCCTGCGGACACTGCGCGAGGAGCTGCTCCGCCAGCCCGAAGCCGAGGCCCACGCCATGGCCACCTCGCTGGAGCTGTACGCCACCGGCACCTACTCGGGGTTCGCGCAGCAGACCAACGTCGACACCACCAACCGGTTCGTGTACTACGACATCTCCCGCCTGGGCGAGCACATGAAGACCTTCGGGATGATGGTGGTTCTCGACTCGGTCTGGAACCGCGTCGTCGCGAACTACGGCCGCAACATCCGCACCTGGCTCTACGTCGACGAGTTCCACCTGATGCTGCTCAACGACTACGCCTTGCAGATGTTCCTCAGCATCTACAAGCGGGCCAGGAAGTACGGCCTGCTGCCGACCGGCATCACCCAGAACGTCGAAGAAATCCTTGCCGTTCACGAGGCCAGGCTCATGCTCAACAACTCCGATGTGCTGTTCCTCCTCGGCCAGAAGCAGGCCGACGCTGATGCGCTGGCTGACCAGCTGTCGCTCAGTGAGGACCAGATCCGCGCGTTCATGGCCGTGGACCCCGGCTGCGGGTTGATGCGCTTCGGCGCCACCACGCTCGCGTTCAACGCCCGCAAACCCGAAACCGGGCCACTCGCCGAACTGTTCAGCACCACGTTCGAAGACAAGTAGACGAGGCGTCGGTGAGGGTCAGGTCGACAGGACGAGGATCGCTAACCGGGCAGCAGCGCCAAGCCGCTGTCCGGGCCTCGACCGTGCGCTCCCGAACCTCGCTCACCGGCACCAACCAACCCGGTCACGTACAGGGCCCAGGGCCGTCGCGGGTGGAGCGGTTCGAGCGAGGCGCCGCGACCGTCGGCCGAAACGCGGTGGCCGCGACACAGACCGGCGCCCGTCTCGGCAGCGCTCAGGCCCAGTCGGTCGAGTCGAAGATCGAAGCGCAAGGCCAGCTGGACCTCGACGGCCAAACCCGCGGCATGTACCAGCGCTCGACCCGCCGCATGGCCGGTGCTGTTCTCGGCCGTAGCAACAATCCCGTCAACCGCGTTGCCGGGAGGATGGTCGGGAACCGCAGCCGCGCCGTCGGCGGAGCGGTCAAGGACGCCTCCGTCGACGGCGCGCAGCTCGACTACGAAGAGACGGTCGCGCGGCTCGGTCGCCACGGCGCCCGAACAGTCAAGAAGCCCGTTCAGCGTGCCGCAGGCAGGGTCACATGGAAGCTGGTCAAGGTCGGAGGCAAGGCGACCTGGGTCGCCACCAAGACCACCGCAAGCACCACATCCACGGCCGCTGTTGCCGGCGGCAGGCTCACCGGGAAGGCCGTCACCTCGTCTGCCAGGTTCGGGCGAGCCGCTGGCCGCAGGGCCGCTGCGGCCACCGCTCGCGGTGCACGCCGGGTTGGCGCCGCCGCCTCGTCTGCCGCGTCGACAGCGTCCCGGGCGACCTACGCCGCGACCCAGACCGTCACCAGGGTCGTTGTCGCGGCCACGAAGGCCGCAGCTGCGGCTGTTGTCGCCGCCGTCGGATCGAGCACCGTCTTGCCCATCGTGATCGGTGTGCTCGCTGCGGTCGTCCTCCTGGTTTCGATCGTGCCGAGTTTCACCGTCGCCGCCGGCCAATCCCAGCAGAAAGCCACCTCAGCGGTCTGCTCGAATGCCACCTACGAACTCGGACCTGTCGAGCCCCACGTCCAGGCCGCCGCCGAGCTGCTCGGAGGCATGTTCGGAGTCGACTCGATCGGAGGATGGCGAGCCGGGAACACCTACGACTACGCCGGCCACCCCGCAGGGCTCGCGCTCGACCTGATGACCAACGACCAGGACCACGGCCAGCAGATCGCCGACTACGCCCTCGAACACGCCGCCGACCTCGGCATCCTCTACGTGATTTGGTGGCAGCAGATCTGGAGCCCGGAACGCGCGGACGAGGGCTGGCGCGACATGGCCGACCGCGGTTCGGTCAGCGCCAACCACAAGGACCACGTCCACATCTCCTTCACCGAAACCCCCGGCAGCGGCGAACTCGACCAGCTGCTCGCTGAAGCCTGCGGCCAGGCCGCCAACAGCGGCGCCGTCACCACCGAAGGCTGGACCCGGCCCACCACCACCACGCGCGTGTCTTCGCCCTCCGGGATGCGCACGCACCCCATCACAGGCATCCCCAAGCTGCACTCCGGAACCGACTACGTCCCAGGTCTCGGCGCCGCCGTGTTCGCCGCCGGCGCCGGCACCGTCACCGTCACCCATCCCGGATGGGCCGGAACGCTGGTCACCATCAACCACGGCGGAGGCGTGCAAACCCGCTACGCGCACATGTACGCCAACCAGGTCAAAGTCCGCACCGGCGACGTCGTCGCCGCAGGCGACAAGATCGGCGTCGTCGGCTCCGCGGGCTGGTCCACCGGCGCGCACCTCCACTTCGAGGTGAAGATCAACGGAGCTTTCACCGACCCCGCCGCCTTCCTCAAACAGAGAGGTCTCTAGCCATGCAGAAAATGTCAGACCCGTTCTCTAACATGACGGTCACCACCAACTTTGGAGACCGACATGAACGTGCACGAGGTGTTCACCGACGAGGCGATGACCCTGTTTCAGCCGCTGCTGATCCTGGTCGGCGTCCTGCTCATCGGCGGACTCCTGGCGCTCGGCCGGAAACTGCTTCTCGGGCTGTTCTTCCTCCTCGGCGCCGGGCTACTACTCGTCGTCGCCCTCTCGACCGGTGCCGGCCTGATCGTCGTCGTCAGGAACCTCTTCAGCGCGGGGTAGAGCTGTGAGGCGCCGCCGACGCAACCAGCTCGTCCTCGGCGCCCTCTTCGGCATCGTCGTGTGGTGGATCACCAACACCGTCACGCACCACGCCCGCGTCGCCTACGAGACCAGCGGACTTGAGGCCGCGATCGACGCAGCCGACGACGGCCTGATCGATCCTCAGCTGACGATCTCCACGAACCCGACCGATCTGCTCGTCGCGTCCGTGGTGTTGGTGGTGTTGCTGGTGTTCGTGGTGTGGCGGGTGTTCGGGGAGGGGGAGCGGCGCCCAGGCGAGGAACACGGCTCCGCGCGATGGGGCGAACCCGGCGACATCGCGCCTTTCATGGCGCGCCAGATGGACCGCAACCTGCTCCTCACCCGCACCGAACGCCTCAGTCTTGACCGGAAGAAGAAAGTCGAACACCAACGCAACCTCAACGTGCTTGTCCTGGGGGCAGCAGGCTCGGGCAAGTCGAGGTTCTTCATCGAACCGAACCTGGTCAACGCTGCGATCACGTCGCGTCGCTCGACAAAGCAGGACCCGGCACCGTCGACGTCGTACGTGGTCACCGACTCCAAGGGCGCGCTGCTTGAGTCCTGCGGCCAGGCCCTGATCGACTCCGGCCACAAGATCCGGTCGCTGAACCTGATCGACCTAGCCGCCTCCGACACGTTCAACCCGATGGCGTACCTGCGACCCGGTCACGAACCCGAAGACGTGCAGCTGATGGTGCGAAACATCATCACCAACACCGAAAACGGACGCGGCGGGATGGACCCGTTCTGGGAGCGCGCGGAAACCGCGCTGCTATCGGCGCTGATCGGGTTCGTGGCCGCGATCGAACCGCCGCACAAGCAGAACCTTGGAGAGGTCGTCGACCTCCTCGGGAAGATGCAGGCATCCTTCAGCGAGCAGGACACCAGCTCCGAAGCGGACCGCATCTTCCACGCCGCTTCCCAGTACCTCGCCGACCATCCCTCGCTCCCACGCGCCGACCTGCTGAACTTCGCCCTGGCGAACTACCGCATCTACCAACAGGCCGCCGGCAAGACTGCGGCCTCGATCATCGTCACCGCCGCTGCCCGGCTCGCCCCGCTCCACATCCCGGCCGTGCGGCGGCTCGTGACCACCGACACGCTGAACCTCGACGCCGTCGGCTTCGAACCGACCGCCATCTTCATCATCGTCAGCGACGTCAACCGGCAGTTCTCCTGGCTCTCCGCCTTGGCGTTCACCGTGCTGTTCCAGCGCGGCGTCTACCTCGCCGATCGCCAAATCGACCGGCACGTGCCGGTACCCGTGATGTGTTTCATGGACGAGTTCGCCAACATCGGCCGCATCCCCGACTTCGAAATCGTTGCCGCCACCATCCGCTCCCGGGGGTTCGCGTTCGTCGCCGTGGTCCAGAACATCGGACAAGGAGAAGCTCTCTACGAGGACGGCTGGGCCGCGATCGTCGGTAACTGTGACACCGTGTTGTTCCTCGGCTCCGCGGATCCCGAGACCAAGGAGTTCATCTCCAAAGCCCTCGGCCAGCAGACCATCATCGTCGACGACAGCTCCCGCTCCTACGGCGGCCAAGGCTCGTGGTCGACCAGCCGCCGTGCCCAAGGGCGCGAGCTCCTCACCGCCGACGAAGTCGGCCGCATCCCCGGCGACAAGGCCATCGTCCTCATCCGTGGCCTGCCGCCCTTCCTGAGCCGCAAGCTCGCACCGATCCGACCACATCCGCCCTACCGCCACCGCGCCACCGAAGGAGCATTCCTGTGACCGAGGAAGCGACCGTCGACGAGCCCGACGTCGAGGAAGTCGACATCCTCGACGACGACAAGCTGGACAAGATGATGCACATCGTCGAGGTCCTGGCCACCGAAGTCGAAGACCTCGGCATCGGCCAGTCCGAACTGTCTCGCCGGCTGGCCGAGATCGGGCAAACCCCGCCCACCGAGCCGCAATTCCCCGAGCAGCTGCGCCCATGGACCCGAGGACCGCGCACGACCACAGACTGGGACCTCCTGGTCGCCTGGGTCGACGAGATCGCCGCCGCTCACGCCGTGGCAGGGCTACCACCCTGCTGGCCCGCTCACGAACGCCTGGTCCTCGAACTCGAGGCCGCCCGCTCCGCCTGGTACGAGGCCGCGGCGATCCACGCCACGAAACCCACGTCAGCGATGTGGAGCTGCTACGCCTACACGTGGCACCCGCTCCGCCGGATGCTCGACGACTGGGGCTGCCGCACGGACCACCAACCCGACCCCGTGGCCGCGATCACCGATCGCAGCTACCTGCCCGTCCTTCCGGACCTCGTCGACGTTGGACCGTCCATCGAGGACGTCGTCGATGTAGAGCCCCAGCACGCGGAGGCAGAGCAGTGAACGCCGCACCGAGAGGCCATCTACAAGGCCCTGAGGGGCGCCGTAACGCCCTCGACCGGGGTCTCGCGGACCTGACAGCCCCGCGCCGGTCCGCGGCGCCAGAAACGCCCAGTGGGCTGTTTGCTGTCACCTCGGGGGCGCCGGAGATCAGCATCCCCGGAATCGGCACGATCAGCGACCTGCGATACGACAACACGAACATCGACGCCGCAGGACTCACCGCCGAGCGCTACGCCGCACTCGCCAGAACCCACAGTGCGAACCATGCGTTGATCGTGTCCCTGGCAACCCGCGCGAGGATCGTGTACCCGCCGTCGAGTTGGCCGGGGTTCCTGTTCCACTGACCCCTGGGGGATCAGTCGACGACACCAACCCACGGGCTGCCCCAGGCGTCCTGGCCAGGACCGTCCTCCGAGTCGACGGTGGCGGGCACGAGCCCGGCACCCACGCCGATGCTGGTTGCGCCGGTCGACAAGATGATCGTGCAATGCCCCGGTGACTGTAGCCACCCGTCGAGGGCTTCCTTCGCGCCAGAGGAATCGAGGTCATGGCTCGGGCTGGCGACCTCGGGATAGGCGTCAAGGCCAGCGGCTTCGAACCGATCGCCCGGCTGGGCGAGCCCAGGCTTACCGTGACCTAGCTTGATCTCTCCGCGCGCGGCCGCTTCTTCGAAGAGGTAGTGCCGGAGACCAGAGTCCATGGCGTGGGCCAGGGCAAAGTCAGCCAGTTTCGGATTCCAGACAAGCGGGGCGCCCTGCAGGATGGCGCCGCCCTTGCGGCAGGCTCGCCCTTCGGCCCGGACCTGGTTGAGCTGATTCAGGAAGCTCTGCTCCCACGCCGACGGCGCCCGGTCCGTGAGGACATAGCTGAAACTCGACGTGCCCTTTCCGAGGGCGTTGGTGACGGTGATCGTGGCCGACGTCGAGATCCCCGGCGGCGTGGTGAACCGAAGCGACGTGTTGCTCAGAACCTCGAAGGAAGCCTTCTGCGCCGGCATCACCCCGTCTCCGTGCGTGGTCAGCTCGGCAGCCACAATGGGTGTGACGGTCACCGAGGTCACGCCGGTGAACCCGGACCCGGTCAAGGTCACATCCTGTCCGCCGGCGAAAGCACCACTCGCGGGGCTCTTCGAGCTGATGGTCGGCTTCGACGTTGGAGCCGGGACCACCGGCGACGACGTGTACCGGTATCCGACCTCGGCGGTCACCCTCCCTGATGTGTCCGTGATCCGCACCGTGGCGTCACCCACCGCGCCGGGCGGGGTGACGATCCGAAGGGCGCACTCGCTCATCAGGAAGAAGCTCGCATCCTTCCACGCCCCGCTGTAGCTGGCACCAGGCTTGCCTGGCCGGAACTGGACCTTCGCGACCGAGTTCGCGCCGATGTACTGATTACCGTCCTCGTCGACCCACAGGCCGTCACCGCCGTAGATCGGGCAGCTCGCCAGC
>RRZU010090315.1_pt1 | contig 13043 bp, 12 predicted proteins | sample 2165561 | NCBI WGS metagenome assembly RRZU01 (sample SAMN10456909, study PRJNA506462) | wastewater metagenome | isolation source: wastewater sludge | place: USA: Moscow, Idaho
CCTGAGTTTTGCACAAACCGCGGCTATCTCAAACCGCAGGGCATCAGCATTCACATCGGCGTGCCCAGCATGGAGGCAGGGCGGCGTATTTTTGATGCACTGGCCGAAGGCGGGCAGATTAGCATGCCTTTCGGGCCAACGTCGTGGTCAACGGGCTTCGGTTCCGTTACCGACCGCTTCAACAACCCATGGCTCGTGGATGTGATGGAAAATAGGTAATGATGTAACGCAGCTCGCCGCCAATTTATTCTGGTTAGTAAAGCATCGCGGCCACAGGCTGAGACCTTGGCAATAGTCCCCGAAATCCTCTACATTTCTCCTTAAAGAAATGCAGAGGATTCCCATGAGCAGCTTCTTCCAGCAAACCACCCAAGAGTGCACCGCCAAACACATTGACTGCTTCCCACTGCTCAAACATGCTTGGGCGCTTTTGACAATATTGGTTATTTATTCACTTTGATAATATAAGTATGCTCCCCTCCTCCCTTATGTGAGAAGGTATAGTAGGTGTAGGCTGATGCCGTAATTTTTATTTTAATATCTTGCATAACTTCGGGCGTACCCGTAATAATTAAATCGTTAAAATTATTTTCTTTCACGGGAACAACTCTAAAATTTGTATTTTTAGGCTTAATGTCAATAGAAACAGGTTCCACCAATCCTCCTGAAATTGTTATTTCTTGGTAATATTCTTGATGTAGTTTTGCAGGCGGCATTTCGCTAGGGTTAAAAGATAATTTAGAGGTGCACCCTATCAACATTATCGATAAAAAAATAGTTATGTCTTTCATTATCTATTCCTTTCTACATTATGGAATTAACACAATATTCAAAACAATTTAATACCAATTCTAGAAAATAAGATAACAAGGCGGAGCTGATTTACTTGGTGCTTCAGCACCCTAGTAAATCGTTCTCTTTGAGCTGAGCCGAAGACAGTACACTTAGTACGGCAAGGCGAGTCAACGCAGTTAGGTTGTTTTATAGAATTGGTATAACAAAGAAGTTTATGGCTAATCGAGCATGGGCTATCACAGTTTATTTAAAAGGCTGCCTGAAATCTTCAGACAGCCTTTTAAATCATTATGTTATGGCAAATTTAAAAAATCATCGACAACCGTGCTTATCCTCAAATCATGTCAAAATCATGTCAACATGTATAGGCTTCAATCAAATCTAGGCTGCCTGAAACAACGGCAACAATCCCCACAGTGCTTGCTTATGCGCCACACGCCATTGTTTTAGTCGGTTTTCGCAGCGGGCAGCGGCGGCGGCGGTGAGGCCGCAGGCCACCAGGCGCATTTCCATTGGCGGGTGCATACGGGTGTAGCGCGCGCCTTTGCCTTGGCAATGTGCCTGCCAGCGCCGCAGCGGCTGATTGCTGATGCCGCAATAAAGGCTGCCGTTGCGGCAGCGCAGCAGATACACCACCCATTCGCCTGGCGGTTGCGGCCACGGCAGTAGGCTGCTTTCAGGCAGCCTTGGTGTTGGGGGCACAGACGGCGCAACGGTGTATTGGGTTGGCAAACCGGGCGCGGCAGCCACGTTGACAGCGCACATTTACCAGCCCACGCTCACGGCGTGTTCACCCAATAAATCGCCCAAGGCCTGCAATAAAGGCTCGCTTAAGGCGATTTGCCAGCCATTGGCGGGTTTCAATTCGCCGTAGGCATGGGCATTTTCGTAGCACAGCTTCAGCGGCACGCGCCGTTCGCCTTGGGTTTTGTGCTCTTGTAACAAGGTGGCCAGCACCTCAATATTGTGTTCGCGGTGCAGATGCAGGTGCAAATGGCGGGCAAAGCGCTCGCGGGCACCGGCCAAGGTGTAAACCGCATCGGCGGTGATGCGCAGGCCTTCGCCGCCGTTGTAGTCGTCTACCGCCACTTTGCATTCCAACAGCAGCACTTGGTCGGCCTTGAGCAGCTCGGCGTATTGCTCCAGCACCGCGCCGGCCACCACCACTTCTACTTTGTCGCCGCCGTCTTCCAGCAACAGCACCGCAAATTTGCCGCGTTTGCCCATGATGTAGCGCACGCTGGTAACAAATCCGGCCACCCATTGTTTGTATTCGGCCGCTTTCAGGCTGCCCAGTGTTTTGGTGGCAAAGGCGCGCACTTCGGCGGCATAGGGCGCAAACGGATGGCTGGAAAAATAAAAGCCCATGGCCTGTTTTTCTTCCGCCAGCAGCAGCGATTGCGACCACGCGGCCACTGGCATCATTTCCACCGGCGCGATGGCGTCTTCCACAAAATCAAACAAGCCGCCTTGGTTGGCATTGGCGGCCAATTGGTCGGCGTGTTCCATTGCTAAGCCGATATTGGCCAGCAGCAGGGCGCGGTTGGGCTCGATTTCATCAAACGCACCGGCACGCACCAGCGCTTCTACGGTGCGTTTGTTTAAATGGGCTTTGCCCACGCGTTCGCAAAAATCAAACAGGCTGGTAAACGCGCCGCCGCTTTCACGCGCGGCCACAATGGCTTCCACCGCGCCTTCGCCGGTGCCTTTGATGGCACCCAACGCATAGCGGATCTGCATCTGCCCCACCGGCATAAAGCGGTAGTGCGATTCGTTTACGCTGGGCGGCAAAAAGGCGATGCGGTTTTCCACCGCGTCGTCGTAGAAAATTTTGAGTTGGTCGGTATTGTCTAATTCGCTCGACATGGTGGCGGCCATAAATTCGGCCGGATAATGCTGTTTGAGCCAAGCGGTTTGGTAGGCCACCAGTGCATAGGCGGCGGCGTGCGATTTGTTGAAACCGTAGCCGGCGAATTTTTCCATATAGTCGAAAATTTCGTTGGCTTTGGCTTCGTTGATGCCTTTGGCGGCGGCACCGGCCACAAAAGTGGCACGCTGTTGCACCATTTCTTCTACTTTTTTCTTGCCCATGGCGCGGCGCAGCAAGTCGGCGCCGCCCAATGTATAGCCGCCAATTACCTGCGCCGCCTGCATCACCTGCTCCTGATACACCATAATGCCGTAGGTGGGCTCGAGCACCGGCGCCAGCAACGGGTGCAGGTATTCGAATTGCTCGCCGTGCATGCGGCGGGTGAAATCGGGAATCAGGTCCATCGGCCCGGGGCGGTAAAGCGACACAAAGGCAATAATTTCCTCAAACTGGCTGGGGCGCGCCTGAGTGAGCATTTTTTTCATCCCCGCCGACTCAAACTGGAATACGGCGGTGGTGTTGCCTTTGGCAAAAATATGCGCATAGGTGGCGGCGTCGTCCAGCGGAATATGCGCCACATCCACCTGCTCGCCACGGGTTTGGCGAATAAAATTTTGCGCCATTTCGATAATGGTGAGGTTGCGCAAGCCCAAAAAGTCAAACTTCACCAAGCCGATTTGTTCAACGTCGTCTTTATCGAACATCGACACCGGCGAGGTATCGTCGCCCTGCGCCTGATACACCGGGCAGAAATCGGCAATTTTGCCCGGCGCAATCAACACGCCGCCCGCGTGCATACCAAGGCCGCGGGTGAGGTCTTCGAGTTTTTTGGCCAATACCATCAGCTCTTCGGCTTCTTCTGCCGCCAATAGTTGGCCGATCTGCGGCTCGGCTTCCAGCGCCTTGTCCAGCCCCAAGGGTTTGTTTTGCTCCACCGGAATCAGCTTAGATAATTTGTCGCACAAGCCGAACGGCAAATCGAGTACGCGCCCCACATCGCGCACCACTGCCTTGCTCGATAAGGTGCTGAAGGGCACAATCTTGCTCGCCGCCGCCACGCCGTATTGTTGGCGCACATCTTGAATCTCGCGGCCACGGTTTTCCTGGCAAAAGTCGATGTCGAAGTCGGGCATCGACACGCGCTCCGGATTCAAAAAACGCTCGAACAGCAAGGCGTATTGCAGCGGATCCAAATCGGTGATTTTCAGCGCATACGCCACCAGCGAACCGGCACCGGAGCCGCGCCCCGGCCCCACCGGGCAGCCGTTGCTTTTGGCCCAGTTGATAAAGTCGGCCACAATCAGGAAATAGCCGGGAAAGCCCATTTGGATAATGGTGTTGAGCTCAAAATCCAGCCGTGCTTGATATTCAGGCAGCCTTTGCGCGCGCTCGGCTTCATCCGGATACAGCACGGCCATGCGTTCGGCTAAGCCTTGGTTGGCCAGATGCACCAAGTAATCGTTCAGGCTCATGCCCGCGGGCGTGGGAAAATCGGGCAGGAAGTTTTTGCCCAAGGTAACGGTGAGATTGCAGCGTTTGGCAATTTCCACGCTGTTGGCCAACGCGGCGGGAATATCGGCAAAACGCGCCGCCATTTCTGCCGGGGTGGCGAAATATTGGCTGGGGGTAAAATCGTGCGGGCGGCGTTTGTCGGCCAGCACATAGCCTGCGGCAATGCACACCCGCGCTTCGTGTGCTTGGAAGTCGTCGCCATCCAGAAATTGGGTCGGGTGGGTGGCCACCACAGGCAAATCCAAGGCCGCCGCCAGTTGCAGGCTGCCGGCCACCGCAGTTTCCCATTCCGGCTTTTCAGGCAGCCTTTGCAGCTCCAGATAAAAGCCGTCGCCAAACCACGTGTGGTATTTTGCGGCCGCGGCGCGGGCTTCGTCGGCATGGCCGTTGAGCAAAGCCTGGCCGATTTCGCCGTATTGCGCCCCGGAGAGGCAGATTAAGCCGCTGTTGTCGCCTTCGGCCAGCCATGCCTGCTTGAGCTGTGCTTGCTGAGTGTCTTTGTCTGCACCCACATACGCCTGAGTAAGCAGCTCGCTTAAACGTAAATAGCCTTGGCTGTGGCGGGCAATCAGCAGCAAGCGGAAAGGCTTGTCCGGCTGTGTCGGGTTTTCCAGCCACACATCGGCCGCCACAATCGGCTTAATACCCGCGCCCCGGCAAGCTTTGTAAAACTTAACCATGCCGAACACATTCATCAGGTCGCTGATGCCCAAGGCCGGTAGGCGGTATTGCGCCGCCCGCTTAACCGCATCTTTAATCCGCACCATGCCGTCTTCAATCGAAAATTCGGTGTGTAAACGCAGGGGGATGTAATTCAAATCAGACATAAATACTCACGCCACTTTCACGCAGCCTGAGAGGCTGCCTGAAAAAAATCAGTCCATCTCAGACAGCCCTTTGAGGCTGCCTGAAAGCGATTGATAAAGACAATAGAAAGCTTGCCTAAAGTTTTTAAGGCTTTTCGGCAAACGATTCGAAAAAAACCTTTTGTTGTTGTAACAATGCTTTTTGCGTTTGTACCGCTTGCAGCTGGAAATTAAGCCACATTTCCACGCTGTCCAAATCGGCGATGCGTTTTTCCACTTCGGCTAGCGAAGCGGGTGGTAAAAACGGCAAGGCCTGATTCGGCGCTTGCTGCCAGAATTGCTGCCAAGCAGCAAAGGGATTGTTGGGGTCGTTCATACACAGCTCCCGCAAAAAGTGGGTGGCCATCATAACCGGTGGCCAATAAAGCAATACGGGCTGCATCCCCTAGGAAATGCAGCCCGTGTAATGGGTTCCCCCGCCTGTGCCGTTTGGGCTCCATCCGCTTGAACCTTGAAGACAAGGCCGGCAGCATGAAACGGCTTCGGGTACATCCGCAAAGGGACGCGCACACCCACCATCGACTTTGCCGCCGTTAAAGCGAACTATTGGTTCAAAGGAATATCTGCCCTTTCGAACACCGCAGGGGAATTCAAACTGTTTGGTTTTGTGCTTGCGCTACTGCTTCATCGCAGCACTGAACCATGGCACTTATTTTACGCTCAAACTCGCCAATTGCCAAATCATCTTGCACGGTTAATTTCAGTAAATCATGGGTGAGGTTTAAAGCGGCCATAATCACGATTTTATCGGTTTCCACAATGCGCCCCGAGCTTTGAATCGCGGCGATTTTGTCATTCAGCATGTGCACGGCCTGCACCAAGGTGTCGTGTTCGGATGCGGGCGTGCCGATATTAAATTGGCGCCCCAGAATATCCACTTGCACTTGTTGAACCTGCATTACGCCACCTCCTGCGCCGCATCGGCAGGCAAACGGCGCAACAATGTATTGATGTCTTGTGCCGACTGCTGCAACATGTGCCGGTATTGCTCGTTTTCCAGCCGCAGCGCATCAATCACCTGCTGCAAGCTTTGCTCCAGATTCAATATCTGCAATTCGTATTGCTGCACCAGCGCGGTTTTGTCGGCATCGAATTCCTGCAACAAGCGCTGTTGCTGCTCGCGCAAACGCTGCCCTTCATCGGCCAAAGCCTGTTTTTCGCCCATTAAGGCTTTAAATTGCGCCACCAAAGCGGTAACGCTGGTTTCCAATTGCTGTAACTGATTATTCATGGCTCTGAGGGGCTGATACGTTGACAGGCGCATGGTTGCCGAATTTAGCGGCCTTGTCAATGCCGATGCCGTTGGATTAAGTAAAGCTAGGGGGTGGTTTGCGCCTGATTGGGATTGGCACGAATGCTGTCGGCCACCACCCAACCGCCCTCTTCCACTTGATACACGGTGAGCACGGCCTCATTGCGCTGGCCCTGATTATCAAAAGTGAGTGCGCCGCTGAGCAGGCCGCCGCTCATATTTAAGGTTTTGAGCTTGCTGGCATAGGTTTGCGGTGCGGTGCTGTCGGCCAGCTTCATCGCCGTGAGCAGCGCCCAAGTGCCATCGTAAGCCGCAGCCGCCGCTTCATTCGGATCGGTATGAAAGCGCTCGGCAAAGGCGGCACCAAAACGATCCGCACCGGTCAGCTGCGTCAGCGGCATGCCCGCCATCACCGCCATGCTGCCCGGCGCATACGCTGCGGCTTGCTGGATAAAGCTTTTGCCCAGTGCTTCTTGGGTCATCATCACCGGCACCAGCACTTTATTTTGCTGTAATTTACGCACCAACATGGCCGCCGATTTAGCATCGCCACTGTAAAAAATCAAATCCGGCTGCGCGGTTTTCAATTGCAGCACCAGCTGGCGCACATCGGCCTGATTGGTTTTGCCCAAAATATACATGCTGGCATGGCCGCCGGCGGTTTGCACCCGGTCTTGCAAGGCTTGGGTTAATTCGGTTTGCTGGCCGTGGCTGACCACGGCGATTTTATCCAGCCCTTGCTGTACCGCCAGATATTGGCCAATCAGGCTGCCTTGTTGGCGGGCGGTGGCATTGATGTGAAATACGGTTTGGCCATCGGCCTCGGTAGGCTCGGCACGCAGGCTAACGGCGGGCAGATTTTGCTGCTGCAACACCACGGCTTGTGCCGGATTGATGTCGCCCAGTGCCGCCGCCGGTTGGCGCGATTGAATCGCCGACAGTAAGGCGGCTTCTTTGCGCCCTTCCACACTGCGCAGCACAAAACGCACGGTTTGGCCTTGGATTTTCCAAGCTTTTTCATTCACTTCAGCCAGCGCCAAATCCACGCCTTGGCGTGCCGCCTCATCCTTATCGCCCTGCAAATACAGAATATTAACCGTGGCTTCTGCTGTCGGCGCGCTGCTGCTGTCGCCATTATTGTTGACGGCATGGTTTTGCGCCTGGTTGCCACATGCGGCCAACACGCAAGCCACGCCCACAGACCATAATTTTTTGTTCACATGCACTCCATTATTGCGACCAAACCGGCCATACCGGCTTGGCTTCAGGCTGCCTGAAAAACCGGCACGGCACACACTCATATTTACTCTACTTTAGGGCGGCGATCCATCAACACCTCAGCCACGGCGGCCACATCAATTTTGCCGTGAATTAAATCATGCAAAACCTGCACCACCGGCATATCCACGCCCAGCTGCTGCGCCTGACGCTGCGCCTCGTCAATGGTATACACGCCTTCGGCCACATGCCCAAGCTCAAGCAGAATTTGTTGCAAATTTTTACCTTCCGCCAACATCAAACCAACACGGCGGTTGCGCGACAAAGAGCCGGTGCAGGTGAGAATCAAATCGCCCATGCCCGCCAAGCCCATCAAGGTGGTGGCTTCGGCGCCCAATGCCAAGCTCAAACGGGAAATTTCCGCCAAGCCGCGTGTCATCAGGGCGGCGCGGGCATTCATGCCGTAATTGAGGCCGTCGGCAATGCCGGTGGCAATCGCCATCACGTTTTTAACCGCACCGCCCACCGCCACGCCCACCACGTCCTGATTGGCATACAGGCGCAATACCGGTGTATTGAGCGCACCGGACAAGGTTTTAATCCACGACAGATTGGCCGCAGCCAAGGTAACGGCGCAAGGCAGCTGCTGTGCCAGCTCTTGCGCAAAGCTGGGACCGGATAATAAACCGATGCAGCCATTGCCCGCCAGCACATCGGCCAGCACTTGCTGCGGCAGCAAACCCGTGCCCTGCTCAAAGCCTTTACAGGCCGCCAACACCGGCACCTGCCCCAAACCCGCTGCCTGTAAAGCAACCGCACTGCTGCGCAAACCGGCCACCGGCGTGGCCACAATCACCAAATCCGCTGCGGCGGGCAATTGCGCCAGCACCGCCAAAGCGGGCGGGAAATCAAAATCGGGCAGATAGCGCCGATTACAGCGCTCGGCCGCCAACACGGCGGCATGGTCGGCATTGTGTGTCCACAGCGCCACTGGGTGGCCATGATGGGCGAAATGAATGGCCAGCGCCGTACCCCAAGCACCGGCACCCATAATACAGATATTCATAAACGTTTTCTTGGTTGCGCAACGGCATACTTTAATGGATTCACCTTGCGGCGGCAAGCCGCAAAAAAGGCTGCCTGAAAGCAAATCAGCCCTTTTCGGTTCATTTGCTTTCAGGCAGCCTTTACATATAAATTATATATCGCGCCGTGATTTAATCGGTAAAACGCTTAATCACCAAAGTACCATTGGTGCCGCCAAAACCAAAGGAATTGGAAATTGCCGCGCGGATGTTGAGGTCGCGCGCTTCATTGGCACAGTAGTCCAAATCGCAACCGGCTTCAATATCTTGCTCGGCCAAATTGATGGTGGGCGGTGATTTTTGGTGGTAAACCGCCAAGGTGGTGTACACCGCTTCCACGCCCCCCGCACCGCCAAGCAAATGGCCTGTCATCGATTTGGTGGAATTCACCACCAATTTGTACGCATGGTCGCCAAAAGCCAGTTTCAGGGCATTGGTTTCGTTGACATCGCCCAAGGGGGTGGAGGTGCCGTGGGCGTTGACATAGTCAATGTCTTGCGGGTTCAAACCGGCGTCTTTGAGTGCATGCTGCACCGCCGCAGCGGGGCCTTCGGCGCTGGGGGCGGTGATGTGGTAGGCATCCGAACTCATGCCGAAACCCACCAGCTCGGCATAAATGCGCGCGCCGCGTTTTTTGGCGTGTTCGTATTCTTCCAACACCATCACCCCGGCGCCCTCGCCCATCACAAAGCCATCGCGGCCTTTGTCCCACGGGCGCGAGGCGGTGGCCGGGTCGTCGTTGCGGGTGGACAGCGCTTTCATGGCGGCAAAACCGCCGATGCCCAAGGTACAAACCGCGCCTTCGGCACCGCCGGCCACCATTACATCGGCATCGCCGTACACAATCATGCGCGCGGCATCGCCAATGCTGTGCGCACCGGTGGTACAGGCCGACACCATGCCGTAGCTGGGACCTTGATAGCCTTTGAGGATGGTGATGTGTCCGGCAATCAGGTTAATCAGCGAGCTGGGAATAAAAAACGGATTGATTTTGCGGGCGCCTTGCTCAAACACGGTTTTGGCGGTGGCCTCGATGGAGGGCAGCCCGCCGATGCCGGAGCCGATGTTTACGCCCACGCGGGTTTTGTCCAAATTCGGGGTGTCGTCCAAACCGGCATCGGCAATCGCTTGAAAAGCGGCGGCAATGCCGTAGTGGATAAACACGTCCATGCGCCGGGCTTCTTTGGCGCTGATGTATTGGCCGATGTCGAAATCTTTCACTTCACCGGCAATCTGGCAGGCCAAATCGGAAGCATCAAAACGGGTGATGGTGTCAATGCCGCTTACGCCGGCGGTGAGGTTTTGCCAGGCGCCGGCAATGTCGTTGCCCACAGGCGATACCTGGCCCAAGCCGGTGATGACCACTCTTTTTTTGCTCATAAACTCGCTCGCAATAAAAAGCCTCTGCCGATTCAGGCGGCTTTGGCACACCCTCTTCGCAAGAGGCTTAAAAACACAACGTTTATCATATCAAATCCAAAAACAGGCCAAGGTGTTAATCCGCCTTGTTATCGTGTTTTTGGGATTTGCTATTAGTTCAGATGTGCGCTAACAAAATCAATGGCTTGCTGTACGGTGGTGATTTTCTCGGCTTCTTCATCCGGAATTTCGCAACCGAAGGCTTCTTCCAAAGCCATTACCAGCTCAACGGTGTCCAGCGAGTCGGCGCCCAAATCTTCTTGGAAAGAAGATTCGTTTTTCACTTCGGCTTCGCTCACGCCCAATTGTTCTGCAACAATTTTCTTCACGCGTTGTTCGATGTTGTTTTCCATTTGTTTGTTTCCTTGGTTTGCCCGTGATTGCGGGCAGGGGTTGGTTAAGCTGGTTTGCCCATACCGAAATGCTGGTTACGGCGATGGGCGTATTCCCACTATTTTTCGGGCGCTATTGTACCGAATAAAAATAGAGTTTTCCATCTAAATAAAAATTTTCAGGCAGCCTTTTGTTTTATCAGGGTTTATTTTAAAGCTTTTCAACCCCATAGCGCTTTATTAGCGGCGCAACGGCAGGCTGCCTGCAAACTGCACTGTCTTGCATATTAGCACAGGCGCTTTTTAAGCCACAAGCACCGCATGTTGGTGCGCACCATAATGCCCGGTTTTTCAGGCAGCCTTGGGCGCGGGCAGGCGGTGTTTGGCCACGGTTTGATACAGAAAACACAACACCAGCGCCAAATCGGCGGCGGTTTGCAGCTGAGTGGTGCCGCCGCTGTGGCCGCCTTGCGGCGGTGCCGCCAGCCATGCGGTTTGCCCCAAATCACGCAGGCGGGCGTAAAACTTAAGCGCATGTGCCGGATGCACGCGGTCGTCGCCCAAATTGGTGGTGATAAGGGCGGGCGGATAGCGGTAATCGGCGTGCAGATTGTGGTAGGGCGATAAGGCTTGTAGGGCTGCGCGCTCGGCGGCTTGTTCGGGATCGCCGTATTCGGCCAGCCATGAGGCACCGGCGGATAAATACGGATAACGCAGCATATCGGTGAGCGGCACTTCGCACACCAGCGCGCCCAGTTGTTCGGGCTGGCGGCAAAACGCCGATGCCGCCACCAAGCCGCCGTTGCTGCCGCCCTGAATCGCCGTATAGGCAGGTGCGCTCAGGCCGCGCCGGTGGATATCGGCTGTCACTGCCAACAAGTCGTCGACACTGCGGTGTTTGTGCACGCCTTGTGCGGCGCGGTGCCAAGCGGGGCCGAATTCGCCGCCGCCGCGCACATTGGCCAACACAAAGGCAAAACCTTGCGCCAACCAATGGCGGCCGATATTGCCCAGATAATGCGGCAATTCGGGCATGCCGAAGCCGCCGTACACATACACCAGCGTGGGTGTATCGATCGTGCCGGGTTTGCCCACATGGTAGTACGGCACGGCGGTGCCGTCGGCCGAGGCTGCCTGAAAGCGCTGAATTTCAATACCGGCAGCATCGAATTGCGGCGGCTGGCGGCGCAGCACCGATAATTCCATTTGCTGCAAGTCCAGCGCGTAGAGTGTGAGCGGGATGGTAAAGCCGCTGGCGGCGATGTAAACCACATCACCGCCCCAAGGCTGGTCGGTGATTTCCAGTGCGCCACCCGGAAATGCCGGTGCCGCCACGGCTTGCCATTGTCCGGCGGCATAGCGCCACAGCTTCAGGCTGCCTGAAACCTGATCCAACACTTGGATAATCACAAAGCGTTTGCTGGTTTCCACGCCGTCGAGCGCTTGCTGTTCACCCGGCTCGAATAACACAAAAGCCGCGCCCAAGCTGCCTTTGCTCAGCGGCAAGGCCAATAAGCTGCCCGCCACATAACGGCGCTGGCCGCGCTGCCAATCGCTATGCAAACGAAGCAATAGCTGGCCGCCCAAATAGCCGACAATATCGGCATCTTCAGGCAGCCTTAACGGCACGGTGCTGCCATCGGCCAACACTTGCCAATATTGTTTGCGGAAAAAATCGTGTGCCGCTTCAATCAAATCAATCGGCGCGCCTTGGGCGTCCAAATAACGCCAAGCATGCACCATCATGCCTTCGGCGGCCATTTCATACACCGGCTGTGCCTGTGCGGCAGTGTCGCCGCGCTGCCACAGCCACACTTGGCGCGGATAGCCGCTGCGGGTGCGCTGGCGCTCGTCCCACGCCGGGCACACCCACACGCTGTGCTCATCGCGCCAGGCAATGTGGCTTTTGCCCAGCGGGAAGTGAAAACCATCGGCCACCACGCTGCCACTGTCCAAATCAAATTCCAGCGTATACGCCGCATCGCCACCGCCTGCGCTCAAATTGAGCAACACCCGCTGCGGTGCCAATACGCAATGCGACACGCCTTCCAGATACACATCGTCGCCCAGCACGGCATCAAAATCGGCCACCGCAAACAGAATTTCCCATTCAGGCAGCCCGGCACGATAACTGGCGGCGCTGCACACCCGGTACACGCCTTTGGGGTATCCTGCGCTTTGGTAGAAATGGTACATGCGTGCGCGGTGTTCTTGGCAAAAGGGAATTTGCTGCTCGTCTTGCAACACGGCGACAATATCGTCGCGCAGCGCCGCAAACGGCGGCACGCCGAAACGCGCTTGGGTTTCGGCATCAGCGGCGGCGGCAAACTGTTGGGTGGCCGGCTTAGTTAAATCTTCAAAATGAGCGTGGGGGTCGGTATGGGGCATGGTGAAGGGCAATATGGAGATATGAAATTACGCATTAGTTTGTCAAAGGCTGCCTGAAATATAAAACCGTCATTGCCGAACTTGATTCGGCAATCCATTGGTAAACCAAAGTACGACAAAGCGGATTATTTAAAAAAAAAGCTGTATTTTTATACATTTTCTTATCGCTTTACTTTGCGCTTCATGGCCGCGCGGCCACTTACTTTTCTTTGCTTCGCCAAAAAAGTAAGCACAAAAAGGCGACCCCGGTTGCAGGTTTGGCTACGCCAAACTTCCCTCATCTACACGAATTTTAGCGGCGAGTGC
>RRZU010444811.1_pt1 | contig 13042 bp, 7 predicted proteins | sample 2165561 | NCBI WGS metagenome assembly RRZU01 (sample SAMN10456909, study PRJNA506462) | wastewater metagenome | isolation source: wastewater sludge | place: USA: Moscow, Idaho
ATCCCGCTTCTTGTTGAGGCCGGGCAGCGGCGGCAATTCCCTGTCCGTGCGGCCAATCCATTGATTCGCAAACGATCGTCGACTGTAGCCGATGCCAGGTTACCGGCCTGCAACGGAATCGGCAGTTTTGCGCAGAGATACGCCGGCAGTCTGGCGCGATCCGCATGGCTGGCCGTTGACCGGCATCAGTGCCGCGCGCCGATCATCGGCCACACTGGACTTATCGACCCGTTACCGAGGAGTTGCCGTGATGAGCACCATCGATCCGCGTCAGGCCCTGGATGCCCTGGCCGCCGAGTATGCCCGCCGTGCCGAGGCGATCCGCCGCGACCTGGGCCGCAGCCATTCGCCGAGCTTTGCCGAGCAGGCGGTGCAGCGGCAGAACGACGACGTGTTGCGCGCCCTGCTGGCCGAGGCCGAGGACGGCCTGCGCCAGGTGGAGCGGGCGCGCGAGCGTCTGGCGGCGGGGCGCTACGGCGAATGTGTCGGCTGCGGCGAGCCGGTGGGCGCAGCGCGCCTGGCGGCCTTGCCGGCAGCCGAGCTGTGCATGAACTGCGCCTCGCACCCGGCGCATTGAGCGGCTGCGTCTGCCGCCTCGGGGCGTTGCCGCGGGGCGGATTGCGGCGAGTTCATGGCACGGCCGGTGGTGCGCGGTTTTCTGGCAGTAATGCCGTCAATATAATATCGATCGTGCACAACCGCTCTGGCATGCGCCTTATATCTAATAAAGTTTCTCGTTCCCCTGCCGATAGACTCGGCATAACAACAATATCGATATGGAAGTGGTCGGCAGGTCGGCATGAGCGGCCTGCTAATGGCCCATGCTGGCCAACCTGGGGGAATGATGAATCCGACTGTTCATGGTCGTGATCGGCTTGATGGGCTGAGTGAGGGGCAACGGCAGGCTCGTACCTTGCTGCAGGGAGCGCTGTTCGAGGCGGCGGCCGATGGGATCATCGGCATCGACCGACAGGGTCTCGTGTTGTTGTTCAATCCGGCGGCCGAGCGCCTGTTCGGCTACAGCGCCGCCGAGGTGCTCGGCCGCAACGTGGCGATGCTGATGCCCGAGCGCCAGGCCGGGCGCCACGATGCGCAGATCGCCGCTTACTTGCACGGCGAGGGTGCGCAGGCGGTGGGCGGCGGGCGGGATGTCGAGGGTCGCCGCAAGAATGGCGAGCTGTTCTCCATGCACCTGTCGCTGGGCCGCGTCGACCTGCCCGGCGGGCCGGCGTTCGTCGGCATCTGCCACGATCTCGGCCATTACAAGCAGGCCCTGCGTCGCCTGCACCACCTGGAGCGGCGCTACCGCGACATCCTCGACAGCGAGACCGAGCTGATCGTGCGTCTGGATGCCGGGTTACGGGTGATCCTGAGCAACCCGGCGCTGGCGCGCTTTCTCGGCGAGAGCGAGGAGCGTCTGCTCGGCCGGCGCCTGCTGGAGTTCGTCCATCCCGCCGACCGCCTGCGGCTGCGCCGCGCGTTTCGCGCGCTGTGCGGGGAGGGCGGCGGTCGCCAGCTGCAGGCGCGCATGCAGAGCGTCGAGCGCGAGCCGCGCTGGATCGAGTGGCGGGTGCGCGCGCTGGTGGGCGAGGGCGGCCAGCGCGAGTTCCAGTGCTTCGGGCTGGATGTCAGCGATCATGTCGAGGCGCGCGAGCAGGCCCAGTACCTGGCCAGCCACGACCGTCTGACCGGACTGCGCAATCGCGCCAGCCTCGCCGAGCGGATGGAGGAGCTGCTGGCCCGCGGCGGCGAGTTCGCCCTGCTGCACATCAACCTGGACCGCTTCAAGCTGATCAACGAGTCCCTCGGCCATGGCGCCGGCGATCAGGTGCTCAAGGTCGCGGCGGCGCGCATCGGCGGCCTGACCAGCGGCCGGGCGCTGGCGGCACGGCTGGGCGCCGACGAGTTCGCGGTGCTGGTGGAGTGTGCGTCGGTCGGCGCCCAGACCCAGCTGAACGGCCTGGGACAGCAGATCCTGGCCATGCTGAGCGAGCCCTACGTGACCTCGGTAGGGGCCTTCAACCTCACCGCCAGCCTGGGCATCTGCTGCGCGCCGCTGCACGGCGACCGCCATGAGCAGCTGCTGCAGCGCGCCGAAACGGCGATGCAGATCGCCCGCACCCGCGGGCGCAACGAGCTGGTGTGCTTCACCCCGGAGCTGGAGCAGCAGCTGCCCTCCGCCGAGCTGGAGCTGGAGCTGCGCCGGGCGCTGGCCGAGGACGGCTTCGAACTGTACTTCCAGCCCAAGTACTTCCTCGCCGACGGCGCCCTGCAGGGCATGGAAGTGCTGCTGCGCTGGTTCCATCCCGAGTGGGGCGCGGTGTCGCCGGCCAGCTTCATCCCGGTCGCCGAGGCCCACGGCCTGGCCCGGCCGCTGGGCGAGTGGGTGCTGCGCCGCACCTGCGCGCAGATTCGTAGCTGGCAGGCCCAGGGGCTGCAGGTGCCGGTGCTGGCGGTCAACCTGTCGGCCCGCCAGTTCGAGGGCCAGGCCCTGCACGAACAGCTGCTGGCGATTCTCGCCGACTACGGCGTGGCGCCGGCGCAGATCGAGCTGGAGATCACCGAGGACGCCGCGCTGAGCAACACCGAAGAACTGCTGGGGCTGCTCAACCAGTTGCGCGCCGAAGGCTTCAGCATCGCCATCGATGACTTCGGCACCGGCTATTCCTCGCTCAGCTACCTGACCCACCTGCCGGCCAGCACCCTGAAGATCGACCGTGCCTTCATCAATCGCATCAAGGAAGATACCCGCCGCGACTCGGTGGTCGAGGCGGTGATCGGCCTCGGCCACCTGCTCGGCATGCTGGTGGTCGCCGAGGGGGTGGAGAACGAGGTGCAGGTGGAGTTCCTGCGCAGCGCCGGTTGCGACGTGGTGCAGGGCTTCCACTTCGCCCGGCCGATGGACGCCGCCCGCGCCGGCGCCGTGCTGCAGGCGGTGCGCCAGCCGGCGCCGGTCACGGAGCCCTGATCCCGACTCGCCACGCCGACGCGCAGATACCTGGTGCTCCGGCGTGGCGTTACCGATGTGCCGCTGGAGCCGGGAGGCGCCGACAGTGGCGCCGCTCTCGCGACAATATAACGCCGTGAACATGTGGCGCACGCTGGCCTGCCGGGTGTGCGCCGCAAGTACCACTGGGTCGTACCGGACTCCCAAGGTATGGGGCGTGGAGTCCGTATCCGGGGTGAATGCCCGCCTGTCGATTGACGCTTGTCAATATCGCGGCAGGTCGCTCGGCAGCTAATTAAAACATGAACAATAGTCTGAATAACGAGAAGAACAATGCCGCATTTCGTCTGCCAGGAAACAGCCATTCAATATTTAACGAATGAGCCTGCAGGATACGCGCTGGAATAAATGAAACACCGCTATGGCCGCCGTTCGAGAGTTACAGGCCCTAGCGCACAGGTTTTATCGGTCTTGCCGACCCGCCCTGTTATCCGGGGTGGGTAATTTCCATCTCTGCCAGGTATCTGCAATGGGTAACGACCCACTCGCGACAGCTCAGGAATATGTGCTCCAGGATGACGAGTTCCTGATTTCGCGCACCGATCTGAAGGGGCGCATCACCTACGCCAATCCGGCGTTCGTCGCCGTCAGCGGCTTTGACTACGCCGAGCTGCTGGGCGCCGATCACAACATCGTGCGCCATCCGGACATGCCGGCAGCGGCGTTCGCCAACCTGTGGCAGACCATCGCCGACGGCCAGCTCTGGCGCGGGCTGGTGATGAACCGGCGCAAGAGCGGCGAGTTCTACTGGGTCGACGCCTCGGTGCTGCCCTATTACGAGGATGGTGTGCACACCGGCTACGCCTCGATCCGCGTCAAGGCCGCTCGCGAGGAGATTGCCCGGGCGCAGAGCGCCTATCCGGCGATTGCCCGGGGCGAGCGCGGCGCCATGCAGCTGGATCGCGGGCAGCTGGTGCATGGCGGCCTGCTCGGCCGTCTGGAGCGCCTGCACCTGGGCTCGCTCAAGGCGCGGCTGGTCTACCTGACCGCTGCCTGCGCGGCGACCCTGGCCGGCAGCGGCCTGCTGGCGCTGAACGGCCTGGCCAGCGGCGATCCCGACCTGCAGCGCACGCTGCTGGGGGCGCAGTGGGGGCTGATCGGCGGCGGCAGCCTGCTGGCAGTGTGGCTGGGCATCGGCACCGCGCGGGCGATCCTGCGCCCGCTCGACGAGTCGGTGCGCTTCGTCGAGCAGCTGACCACCGGCAACATCGGCTTGCGCTTCAAGGACCTGCAGCGCAACGAGCTGGGCGAGCTGGAGCGTCTGCTCGACACCCTGCGCAAGAGCCTGAGCGGCATCGTCCTGGACATCCATGCCAGCATCGACCGGGTGGCCGGCGCGACGCGCGGCATGGCCGAAGGTAACCTCGACCTGTCGGCACGCACCGAGCAGCAGGCGGCGGCGCTGCAGCAGACCGCGGCGAGCATGGAGCAGATCACCGCCACCGTGCAGCAGAGCGCCCAGCACACCCGCGAGGCGGGCGACCTGGCGGGCCGCGCGGTGGACACCGTCGAGCAGAGCGGCGCGGTGATGGGCGAGGTGGTGGCCACCATGGAGCGCATCACCGGCGGCGCGGCGCAGATGGACCGGGTGATCGGCAGCATCGAGGCGCTGGCCTTCCAGACCAACCTGCTGGCCCTCAACGCCTCGATCGAGGCGGCCAAGGCCGGCGAGCAGGGCAGCGGCTTCGCGGTGATCGCCCGCGAGGTGCGGACCCTGGCGCAGCGCACCGCGGTGGCCACCGAGGAGGTGCGGGCGCTGATCGAAGGCTCCGCCACGGTGATCGAGAGCGGCGCCGAACAGGTGCGCCAGGCCGAGCATGCGCTGCACGAGGTGGTCGGCGCGGTGACCCAGCTGAACGTGATCATGGCCGAACTCGCCGGCGCCGCCGAGGAGCAGGGCAGCGGCATCGCCCAGGTCGGTCAGGCGGTCGGGCAGATGGACCGGGTCACCCAGGAGAACGCCGCGCTGGTGCAGCAGTCGGCGCACCTGGCCCGCCGGCTGGATGCCCAGGGCGCCGAACTGGAGCAGGCGCTGGAGTTCTTCGGCAGCGTGGCGGGTACGCCGGCGGGGCGCCGCCACTGACGCCGGGGCGGCCTCGCCCGTTGCGCCCGGCCGGGCGCGCTGTTCCTGCGCCGGGAATGCGCGCTGCGGCGGGCGCGCACCGGCCGCGGACAATTATTTGCCCGGTGCCGGCAGCGCGGAGTTGTTCGCCGCCGCGACAATCCTTTTAAATGGCTGTCATGAGTTGTCCACAATGGACAATGGCGCTGCGGACTGTCGAGCGGATCGCGCAGTTCTGGCCTGAAGACACGGGAGTCGGTGCCCTCGATGTATAGCGATGAATTGGGTTGCAAGGAACTCGATGGCCTGACGCGCGCGCAATTGCAGAGCCGGGTGTCGGTGCAGGACGCCTTGCTGGCGGCGGCCGTCGACGGGATCGTCGCCATCGATGCGCGCGGCCATGTCCGCCTGTTCAACCGTGCCGCCGAAGTGCTGTTCGGTTATGCCGCCGCCGAAGTGCTCGGCAACAATATCTCGATGCTGATGCCGCAGCCCCACGCCGCGCTGCACGACAGTTACCTGCAGGCCTATGCCGGCGGCGGCAAGGCCGGGATCGTCGGCATCGGCCGCGATGTCGAGGGCCGGCGCAAGAACGGCGAGGTATTTCCCATGCACCTCTCGGTGGGCGTGGCGGAGACCGAGGAGGGCCGGCTGTTCGTCGGCATCTGCCACGACCTGACCAGCTACAAGCAGGCGCTGCTCAACCTGCACCACGCCGAGAAGCGCTACCGCGACATCGTCGAGAGCCAGACCGAGCTGATCATGCGCGTCGACGCCCAGCTGCGGCTGACCTTCTGCAACCCGGCGATGGTGCTGTTCCTCGGCGAAAGCGCCGAGGCGATGCTCGGCAAGAGCCTGCTGGAGTTCATCCACCCCGACGACCGGGTGATAGTCAAGCGCCAGTTCGAGGCGCTGTTCAGCGAGGGCCTGCACCAGCAGTTGCAGATCCGCATGCGCTGCGGCGGCAGCGAGCGCTGGATCGACTGGCGGGTGCGTGCGCTGGGTACGCCGCTGCAGCTCAAGGAGGGCTGGGAATTCCAGGGGCTGGGTCTGGATATCACCGAGCACGTGCAGGCCCGCGAGCAGGCCGAGTACCTCGCCACCCACGACCCGCTGACCGGGCTGCACAACCGCGCCAGCTTCGTCGAGGGCCTGCGCCTGCTGCTCAGCAACCGGCGCCACGAGGGGCGGCGCAGCGCCCTGCTGCACATCAACCTGGACCGCTTCAAGCTGGCCAACGAGGCGCTTGGCCAGCTGGCCGGCGACCAGATCCTCAAGATGAGCGCCGGGCGTATCCGCGCCAGCCTGTCGCGCCACGACCTGCTGGCGCGCCTGGGCGCCGACCAGTTCGCCGTGCTGGTCGACGACATCGGCAGCGCCAAGCAGGCCGCCGCGCTGGCCCAGCGCATCCTGGCCCGGCTCAGCGAGCCCTACGCGACCGCGGCCGGGCCGTTCAACCTGACCGCCAGCCTGGGCGTCTGCCTGTGCCCGGACGACGGGCGCAACCACGAGCAGCTGCTGCGCAAGGCCGAGGCGGCGATGCACGAGGCCAAGGCCAAGGGCCGCAACGAGCTGGTGTTCTTCAGCGAGCAGTTGCAGGAGCAGCTGCGCTCGGCGCTGGAGCTGGAGCTGGGCATCCGCCAGGCGCTGGCCGGCGACGCCTTCGAGCTGTATTTCCAGCCCAAGTACCGCCTCGACGACGGCCGCCTGCAGGGTATGGAGGTGCTGCTGCGCTGGTTCCATCCCGAGTGGGGCGCGGTGTCGCCGGCGCGCTTCATTCCCTTCGCCGAGAAGCACGGCCTGGCCCGCGGCATCGGCGACTGGGTGCTGCGCCAGACCTGCGCGCAGATCCGCCTCTGGCAGGCGCAGGGGCTGACGGTGCCGCGCCTGGCGGTCAACCTGTCGGCGCAGCACTTCGAGTGCCGCGACCTGCATGGCCAGTTGCGCGCGATCCTCGCCGAGTACGGGGTGCGGCCCGCGCAGCTGGAGCTGGAGATCACCGAGGGCACCGCGCTGGGCAACACCGGCGCGCACCTGGCGCTGCTCCGGCAGCTGCGCGCCGAAGGCTTCGGTCTGGCCATCGACGACTTCGGCACCGGTTATTCCTCGCTCAGCTACCTGACCCGCCTGCCGGCCACCAGCCTGAAGATCGACCGCGCCTTCGTCAGCCGGATCAAGGCCGATACCCGCCACGATCCGGTGGTCGAGGCGGTGATCGTGCTGGGCCATTCGCTGGGCATGGAGGTGGTCGCCGAGGGCGTGGAAAACGCCGCGCAGGCCGAGTTCCTGCGCAGCAAGGGCTGCGATCTGGTACAGGGCTTCCACTTCTCGCGGCCGCTGAACGTCGCCGCCTGCACGGCGCTGCTGGTCGAGCAGGCGCCGCGCTGAGCGCGCGCCGCCCTCGTCGCGCAAGCGGAGCCGCCGGCCATGCAGCCGTGGCGGCTGATTCGGCCCGGGCGTATGGGCAGGCGTTCGCCGCCCGGCCGCGCAGCGACCGCCCCTGGCACCGCGTCGCCAGCGTCGCTCGCGACGCGGGGGGCGTGGGCGGCATGCTCGGTGCGTTACGCCCCATCCCGGTGCGCGGCATGCCCCGTTGCGCCGCGGGGCTGCACCGCCGTTGTGCGCCGGGGCGGCCGTCGTGCCCGTTCCGTAGTCATGGCACCTTTCTTGCTGTACCGGCTGCATCAGGATTGCCGTTGCAGAGGGGAGCCCATGTCGACATTGAAGAGCAAGGCCATGCCGTTGTCCGCCGCCGAGCGGCGCTGGCTGCCGTGGCTGGGGCGCACCGGCAAGCTGGCGCTGGGCTGGTCGTGCTGGCTGAATCGCGGCACCTATCCGCTGGCCGAGCAGGTCTTCGAGGGCATCGCGCAGACCCGCGTGCGCCTGCTGCAGAACTGGGCGCGCAGCCAGTGGGCCTATCTGCACGAGCTGGCCGAGGGCCTCAGCCAGGATTTCGCCTGGCTGGACAATGCCCTGCTCGCCGAGCGCCTGCAGCGGGCCTCGGACTTTTCCGAGCTGTTCGTGGCCTCGCCGAGCGGCGTGGTGCTGGCCTCCAGCTGGGCCGCGCACTGCGAGGCCAGCGACCTCGACCCGCGCGCGTTGGCCGCCGGCCTGCGTAAGCCGTTCCTCCACGGGCCCTATCGCGATCCGCTGACGCTGGAAATTGGCCCGTCCAGCTCGCGCTTCCACGACGAGGTGACGCTGATGTTCTATCAGCCGATCCGGCGCGACGGCCAGGTGCTCGGCTGCCTGTGCGGGCGGGTGCCCAACGACGTGCTGGGCGACCTGATCCAGCGCGAGGCCGGCCATGTCTATCCCGATTCCGGCGACAACTACCTGTTCATGGTCGAGGCGCGCTTCGAACCGCACATCGCCCCCGGCACCGCGCTGTCGCGCTCGCGCTTCGAGGACAGCACCTTCAGCCTCGGCGAGAACCTCAAGAGCGGCGTGCACACCCGCTGGTCGACGGTGCAGGTGCGGCGCCACACCGAGCTGGAGCTGCGCTTCGTCGACCCGGCTACCGGCGAGCTGCATCCGGGGGTGCGCGAGACCATCCGCAACGGCAGCAACCTGTTCGTCACCTACCCGGGCTACTCCGACTACCGGCACGTGCCGGTGGTCGGCAAGGGGGTGACCTTCCAGCTGCCCGGCTCGCCGGACCGCTGGGGGATGATGTGCGAGGCCGACCTGGAGGAGGTCTACCGGCGCCGCTCGCTGACTCTCGGTCTGGTGCGCACCTTCATCCTCGCCATGGGCGGCTGGCTGGCCGCCAGCAGCCTGCTCAAGCACTACAGCGGCCTGCCCGAGGGCACCCTGGAGCTGCTCGAAGTCGGCCTGCTGGCGCTGTCCAGCCTGCTGTTCGTGACCTTCGGCCCGCGCCGTCTGGCGCGCCGCCTCGACGAGATGACCGGGGTGATCCGCGGCATCGCCGAGGGCGGCGGCAACCTCAGCCAGCGCCTGGACGGCAGCCGGATGAGCAACGACGAGACCGGCGACATGGCGCGCTGGATCAACAGCTTCATCGACAACCTCGACAACACCGTGGGCGAGGTGATCGGCGCCTCCCATGCGGTGGGGCAGACCAACGAGCAGATGCTCGGCCGCAACGCCGAGGCCTGCGCCACCTCGCTGGCGATGACCGGGGCGATGGGCGAGATGCTGCGCATGGTCGAGGCGCAGCTGGGCGAGATCCAGCAGGCCTCGCTGACCGCCGAGGAGATGCAGCGGGCGATGGATGCGGTGATCGGCAGCGCCCGCGAGAGCACCCAGGCGATCCGCGACGTGGTGGAGCGCTCGGCCGGCAGCGTGCAGTCGCTGGACAGCCGCATGGGGCAGATCGGCAGCATCGTTTCGCTGATCAGCGAGGTGACCGTGCAGACCAACCTGCTGGCGCTCAACGCGGCCATCGAGGCGGCCCGCGCCGGTCAGCACGGCCGCGGCTTCGCGGTGGTCGCCGGGGAAATCCGCAGCCTGGCCTCGCGCACCGCCGGCGCCGCCGACGAGATCCGCCGGGTGGTCGAGGGGCTGCAGGCCGAGACTCGCGATGCGGTGGCCTTCATGAACGGCGGGGTGGCCAACGTCGATGCCAGCCTGCGCCAGTCCGAGCAGGACGGCTCGGCGAACAGGCGCCTGCAGCAGGCGGTGGCGCAGATGTTCGAGCTGATCACCCGTCTGGCCCAGCGCAGCGCCCACTACGGCAAGACGGTGCACAACGTCGACCAGGCGGCGCAGGAGATGCAGGAGATCCTGCGCAACCTGGCCGGCAGCTCGGCCAGCGTGCGCCACGACACCGGCAAGCTGCGCCAGTTGGTCGGGCAGTTCAAGGTTAGTCAGGCGTAGCGCCGGGCTGGACGGGTCGCCGGCCGGTGCTTGGCGCCGCCGCGGCGGCTCATGGGCGCAGCTCCGGCGGCGGCGCGCCCGCCGGCGTCGCTCAGCCGAGGGTTTCCTGCAGCTCGGCGTGGCGCGGCAGGAACTTGAGCATCGCCGCCAGCGACATCGGCCGGGCCAGGTAGTAGCCCTGGTACTGCGCCACCCCCAGGCGGCGCAGCAGGTCGAGCTGCTCGCGGGTTTCCACGCCCTCGGCGACGGTGCCGATGCCCAGCGAGCGGCACAGGTCGACGATGCCGGTGAGCAGGCGCTGCGACTTGACGTCCAGGTCGACGTCGATCAGGAAGCTGCGGTCGATCTTGATGGTGTCGAAGGGCAGTCGGCGCAGGTAGCCGAGGGAGGAGTAGCCGGTGCCGAAGTCGTCCATGACGATCGGGAAGCCCTGTTCGCGCAGGGCGGTCAGGTGCTGCACCGGGGCGTCGGATTCCTGCAGGAAGATCGACTCGGTGACCTCCAGCTCCAGCTGTGCCGGGGTGATCCCGGCGTTCATGCAGGCGCTGTGCAGCACCTCGCCGAGACGGTCGTCCATCACCTGCCAGGCGGAGATATTCACCGCCACCGGCAGCGGCCGTCCGGCGGCGGCCAGGCAGGCGGCGTAGTCGGCGGCGCGGCGGATCGCCAGGCGGCCGAGGCCCACGGCCATGCCGTTCTGCTCGGCCAGCGGGACGAACACGCCGGGGGAAATTACCCCGTTGAGGGCGGTTTCCCAGCGCGCCAGCAGCTCGGCGCCGACCACCTCGCCGCGGGCGTTGAACTTGGGCTGCAGGACGAAATCCAGCTCCTCGTTGTCGATCGCCGTGCGCAGCTGGGCGAGCAGGGTGACGCGCTCCAGGGCGTCGGCGGTCAGCCCCGGGTGGTAGACCTTGCAGCGGTTCTTGCCGGCGTGCTTGGCGGCGTACATGGCGGCGTCGGCGTGGCGCAGGATGGTTTCCGCGTCGCTGCCGTCCTCGGGGGCGAAGGCGATGCCGATGCTGCCGGAGATACTGATGCGGTGGCCGCGGATCTGCATGTCCTGGCTGAGCTGGTGGAGCAGGCGCTCGGCCAGTTGCAGGGTCTGCTCGCGGTCGGCGCCGACCCGCTGCAGGGCGACGAACTCGTCGCCGCCCCAACGCGCCAGCAGGCCGTTGTCGGCCAGCAGCGGGCCGAGGCGCGCGGCGACGATGCGCAGCAGCTCGTCGCCGGCCTGGTGGCCGAGGGAGTCGTTGACCTGCTTGAAGCCGTCCAGGTCGATGAACAGCACCGCCAGTTGCCGGTTGGCGTCGACCTTGCGCAGCTGCAGGCTGAGCTGCTGCTGCAGGCTGCTGCGGTTGGGCAGCTCGGTCAGCGCGTCGAAGCGCGCGACCCGCTCCAGGGCGGTTTCGGTGCGCTTGCGGTCGGTGATGTCGCGCAGGGTGGCGATCAGGTAGGACAGCGTGCTGTCCTCGGCGGCGAAGCGGCTGAGGGTCAGCTCGACCGGCACCTCGACGCCGCTGCGCGCGCGCAGGCGGGTTTCGCACTGGGCATGGCCGCCATCGTCGAAGCGCTGCTGCAGGTTGTCGGGCAGCCGCAGGTAGTCGGACAGCGCGCGGCCGGGCAGGCCCTGCTCGCCGGTGAGCTGCTGGAAGGCGTCGTTGGCCTCGATGATCTGCCAGTTGTCGCGCAGCACCAGCATGGCGTCGCGCGAGCTGGCGAAGGCCGAGGCTATCAGGCGGAAGGAGTATTCGGCCTCGCGGTGCGCGGTGATGTCCTTGACCGTGCCGACGATGCGCTGCGCGGTGCCGTCGGCGCTGAGTTCGACGGCCTTGCCGCGCACGCGGATCCAGCGCCAGTGGCGGCGGCTGTTGCTGACCCGGATGGCCAGGTCGAGGGGTTCGCTGGCGCCGGCGGCGTGCATGCGCCAGCTCAGCCAGAAGCGGTCGCGGTCGTCGGGGTGCAGGTGCTGCGCCAGTTGCTGTAGGGAGCCGCTGGCGACCCGTGGCGGCAGGTCCGGGTTGGCGAAGCTGCGGGTGATGTAGGTGTCGTCTTCGGCCGACCATTCCCAGATCGATTCGCCGCTGGCCCACAGGGCCATTTCCAGCAGGCGCTGGGTGTCGGAGGAGCGCAGCAGCGCTTCGTAGACTTCGCTGCTCTTGCTACTGAGCAGGGTCTCGGCGGCCTTGCGGGCGGCGCGTTCGCGCGCCAGGCGGCGTTCGAGCAGGGCGATGGCGTGGGAGTCGGGGGACTTGGAGCTCATGGGGATTGACGCTGCCGCTCGTACCGGGGACGGATGGGCTGCACGGCGCGGAGAGGGCCTGCGGCTGCGGAGGGCATCGCTGTCGCGGTGCGGGCGCTGACGATCGTCCTCGGCATGTGGCGATTCCCTTCCGAGCCTTGAAGTTGGGCTGTGCGAGCCGGTGGCGCAGTATAGGCCGGCGGGGCGGGGCGTCACCAGTGCGGATGCGCACCGGCCGCTCTGCGTGACGGGCGCGCAATGCAAAAGCCCCGGCGCTGGGCCGGGGCTTTTGACGATATTCGATGGTGCCCAGGGACGGAATCGAACCGCCGACACGGGGATTTTCAATCCCCTGCTCTACCAACTGAGCTACCTGGGCGAATCAGGGATCGGGCACCTGAAACAAGTGGTGCCCAGGGACGGAATCGAACCGCCGACACGGGGATTTTCAATCCCCTGCTCTACCAACTGAGCTACCTGGGCAACAACGGGCGGCATTAAACCGTCTTTCCCGTTGCGCAGTCAACCGTCGCCGCGAAAAAAATCAGTTTTTTTCAGACACTTGCGGCCGTGACGGGTCAGGCGCTGGGCGGCACGTAGCCTTCGGCCTGGGCGTACTCCTCGCCGGCGAGGAACTTGTCCATTTCCGCCTGGATGAACTTGCGATCCTCGCCGTCCATCATGTTCAGCCGGCGCTCGTTGATCAGCATGGTCTGGTGTTTCTGCCACTCTTCCCAGGCCTGCCTGGAGACGTTGTTGAAGATGTCCTCGCCCTTGGGGCCGGGGTAGGGCGGACGCTCCAGGCCGGGGAGCTGTTGGTTGTACTTGCGGCACATCACCATGCGGGTCATCGGGTCTCTCCTCGAAACGGGGGCGGAAGGCGCAGCCGTCAGGC
>RRZU012029224.1_pt1 | contig 13041 bp, 10 predicted proteins | sample 2165561 | NCBI WGS metagenome assembly RRZU01 (sample SAMN10456909, study PRJNA506462) | wastewater metagenome | isolation source: wastewater sludge | place: USA: Moscow, Idaho
GACGCCCGTCCTGATATTATTTCACACAACATGGAAACCGTACGCCGCATCAGCCCGCTGGTAAGAAGTGTGGCAACCTACGACCGAAGTCTGGAGGTTATCCGCCAGATAGCCGAGAGTGGAATAACGGCCAAGTCGGGCATCATGGTAGGACTGGGAGAAACTCCTGAAGAAGTAGAACAGACCATGGACGACCTGCTGGCAAACGGCTGCCGCATTCTCACCATTGGACAATATCTCCAGCCGAGCCGGAAACATTATCCCGTTCACGAGTATGTCACACCCGAACAATTTGCCCGCTACAAGGAAACCGGAGAAAAGAAAGGATTTGCCACAGTAGAAAGCGGTCCGCTGGTACGTTCTTCCTATCATGCCGAAAAACACATCCGCTATAAGTGAACAATTCGGAAAAGAACCTTGTTACACCTATAAAAAAGACCACGGCAGATGATGAAACTTATATTAAAATACAGAAACAAGATAGTATCGCTCGGACTGTTGCCTATCATAGCAACACTGATATGTTTGCATTTTTTCCAAAATACAATAGTGCTGGGAATAGGTTTTATAGTCTGCCTCGGTCTGCTGTTATACGGCATTGTACGCCTGAAGGATCTGAATTTTTTCCTTCTGCTAGGTAGTATAGGCATAGGTTCCTGCTTCGTACTTCGCCTGTTTACAGGCTACAAATTTATTCCATACGGAAGCATTACTCCCATACTGGAGCTGTTGCTGCTCATTGTGGCATTCATCCATATCACAGCTCCCGAAATCTACAAGGAACTGCAAGAACGGCTGCATCTGAGAAACTGTTTTTCTTTTGTTCTGGAAGCAAAAACCATCGTAATACTTTCATCACTGCATCTTACTATCCTGCTTTTTGTAGACCATATCGAACATCTGTTTTCGGAAGACGGTTCTTTCTTCCTGATGTACGGCATACCGGTTATTATCTATGTGCTGTGCCTGGTCATCAATGTAGTAGGAATCCATCTCGCACTTCAGGAAAACTTCCGTTATAGTCTGGTGCGCATTGCAGTAGTACACGACGGAAAAATCTACCTGAAACAACGTACCGGATGTCCTGACGAAAAATACGAAAACGCTCCCATGTGGGATATTGCTGTAGAAAGTCCTTTTGAGGGACCAATCGAAAAGAGCACCGAATACGCCGCACGCATCGCCAAAAAGATATGTGCTTCGAAAGATACTACCCCACGGCTTATATTGAAATATACAACTACATCATGCGATGCCGACAACCAGCAACGAGTATCGTTGTACATTCTCCCTCTCCAGAACGAAACAGACCTGCAGAAAATAACCGGAGGCAGATTCTTTTCTTTCGACGAAATAAGCGAAACCGCTGCACGCAGATACAGTCCTTCCCTGCTTTCAGAACTGGATACACTTCAGATGGCAGCAGAAATGTGGAAGGCATTCGGTGCTTCCGAATAGTATTTTTATTTATAAATCAAAAATATGCACGGTATCTTTGAAAGGTCGGGCAAATGACCTTTCCATTCCTGAACAGTCTTGGTTTTGATATATTCCCCCTCACAGGTAATATTGGCAGCCACACAAAGTTTGGTTTGCGGACGGCAGGCTTTCAAGATATCCTCCAGCATCTTGTTGTTACGGTAAGGTGTTTCGATGAAAAGCTGTGTCTGATGTTCACTGTATACCCGCTGTTCCAGTTCCTTCAATCTTTTCTGACGTTCTCCCGGTTCGATAGGCAGATAACCGTGGAAAGCGAAACTTTGTCCGTTGAAGCCCGAGCCCATGACCGACAGGATAATAGACGACGGTCCCACCAAAGGAACCACCTTCAGATTCTTGCGCTGTGCGATAGCTACAACGTCTGCTCCCGGATCGGCAACGGCCGGACAACCTGCTTCCGAGATTACTCCCATGGAGTTTCCTTCCTGCAACGGTTTCAGATAACCCGAGATAGCTTCGGGTGACGTATGTTTGTTCAACGGATAAAACGTCAGTTCGTCGATATTGATATCCCGATCCACTTTTTTTTTTTTTTTTCGTGCCGAGCGCACATCCTCTACGATAAAATGACGAATCTGCAGAATGATTTCTCTATTGTACGAAGGAAGGACTTTTTCTACCGGAGTATCACCAAGAGTCACCGGCAGCAAGTATAATGCTGTATCCATGATTGTCTATAATCTATATTTTTGTAGCTCAGTCTAAAGTCAGATTGCCGAAATCAGTACGTTCCAGCAGTGTGGCAATACTCACGTCAGAGTGTTGCTTCATGTATTTTTCTACAAGCTGCATTCCCAGCCATAAGCCTATTACCGGCGGAATCTTCTCACCGTTGAGTACCATGCTCGGATCGGAATGTGTATATGCACGAATCAGCATCGGGTCTGTACTCGTGAGATGTCCCCTTTCTTTCATCCATTTCCACATTTCCTTCTCATGTTCTTTGCACCAGTCTTCTTCTTCGCTGCTATATCCCAGCATTGCTCCGTTCGATTTCATCTTAAGTACCTTACGCACTACCCAGTGTATTTTTCCCTGGTGCATGATGACATCGTATAGCGAACGGTGTCCCGGACGCCATTCAAACGGATATAAGCTAAGCAGATAGAAGGTAAAACAGTCGGGAAGTATCCGGTCCGGATTCATCGACCGGCGCTGATAGTCGTAATAATACCGGCGATAAAGCGGATAGTCTTCGCCCATGTACTTGTCAATACTGAAGCCCAGCAAGCTGTCGCCCACCACTACCGACTGGTTGAGTGCTGAGATTTGCGAGTAGACTGCCGGTATGGGAAATGAAGGTATCTCTTCCCGCAAACGGTGAAAACCTTCGGTAAATCCCTTTTCAAGGGAAGTCATATCTTTGAACTTCTCGGTTGCATCCTGCATCAGCCGGAGCAAAATAGTGTCCGAGTAATACTCACACAAGCGTTCGTTGATAGCCGGCTCGTCTACTGTACCCAGCATGAGCACATCTTCTATCAGAATCTTGGTAGCACGCGGACAGTCGAGGCTCATTTTCTGCAATGCCGAGAAGCTGTTCATTGCCGTGGCCTCAAATTGCAGACGGTCGTAACGGAAAACCTTTATATTCTTATTAAGCAAAACATCGCCGTCTTGCTCTCCTGTATGACAGGAAACAAGTACGACGATGCTTAGTAATATGAATATAAATTTTCTCATGTAAACAGTTTATCCGTCAGATATTATCCGTAGATAATATTTCCGTTTTCGTCTTTGTATTCATCCAGACCCTTTTCGTAAGTAGCCATAGCACGAAGACTCATACCTATGCTAGAGAAACCTCCATCGTGGAACAGGTTCTGCATAGTGACTTTACGAGTAAGGTCAGAGAACATTACGATACAGTAGTCAGCACATTCGTCAGCCGAAGCATTGCCCAGAGGCGACATACGGTTGGCGAAGTCGAACAGTTTATCCATACCTTTTACTCCCGATCCGGCAGTAGTCATGGTAGGCGACTGTGAAATGGTATTGATACGTACGTGATGTTCGCGTCCGTAAATGTAACCGAAGCTACGTGCGATAGATTCAAGCAAAGCTTTCGCATCTGCCATATCATTGTAACCGTAGAATGTACGCTGTGCAGCTACATAGCTCAGTGCAACGATAGAACCGTATTCGTTGATAGCATTCAGTTTTTTAGCCGACTGAATCATCTTATGGAATGAAACGGCTGAAATATCCAGCGTTTTGTTCAACATATCATAGTCAAGGTCATCGTAAGTACGTTTCTTACGTACGTTAGGTGACATACCTATAGAGTGCAGTACAAAGTCGATTTTACCTCCCAATACCTCCATTGAACGCTTGAAAACGTTTTCCAAATCTTCTACGCTTGTAGCGTCTGCCGGAATCACTTCGCAATTCAGCTTTTCTGCCAATGCAGAAACTTCTCCCATACGGACAGCAACAGGAGTATTGGACAAAGTGATCACTGCTCCTTCTTCAACAGCTTTTTCTGCAACTTTCCATGCAATAGACTGTTCATTCAGAGCACCAAAAACAATACCTCTTTTTCCTTTCAGTAAATTATAACTCATACTTTTTTTATTATAAATTTGGGGCAAAGATACAAACAATTCTGTTAATCCTGACATTTTCAGGCATGAATCTATGAAAAATGAACAATATTCCCCCCTGCATACCAAAGAATGCATCTTTTGTCAATTTTTCATATATAAAAACACAAGATTGCACATTTTTTTCACCTATTGAATCAAAATGTTCACATCGTTTTCATGCGAACCTGCTAATTTTGTAAACATCAACAAGAGGTTTTTCATAATATTTATTAAGGTTAGAAATTAGGTTAAAAAAAGGTCTTTATTATCCTGCCTGTCAACCTTCTGTGAAAGAACGTTGCCGGGCGCTAAGGATAATAAGTACATTCAAGAAAACCTCACCTTTATTTAAATAGAGTAAAAGAACAACAAGATAAACATAAATATTAGCGCTCATGATTACATTTAGCAACTTAAGACAATGGGCTTTATCAGTATGCATCGCAGCTTTTGCACTGGGCTACACAAACAGTGTAACGGCAAAAAATGCAACAGAAGCCGATAACATCTACAGTGAACTGCCATTTCAGATGAATAAGGTTCAGCTGCCGGTATTTCCCGATTATTCGCGTTCTATTACTGAATTCGGTGCTGTAGCCGACGGTATTACGCTCAATACAGAAGCTTTCGACAAAGCTATCAAGGCCGTAGCCGAAAAGGGTGGCGGCAAGGTTATCGTACCTGCGGGACTGTGGCTTACCGGTCCTATCGTACTGCAAAGCAACATCAATTTATATCTGGAAGAAAACGCACTGGTTCTGTTTACAGCCGACCACACTCAGTATCCTATCGTCAAAACTTCATTCGAAGGACTGGAAACACGCCGCTGCCAGTCACCGATATCAGCTCTCAACGCTGAAAACGTTGCCATCACCGGAAAAGGTGTGATGGACGGAAACGGTGATACATGGCGTCCGGTAAAGAAAGACAAAATGACTGCCAACCAATGGAAAAAGCTGGTGGCTTCGGGTGGTGTACTCGATGAATCAGGACGTATCTGGTATCCGAGCGAAGGCTCTATCAAAGGAGCTATGGCATGCAAGAACTTCAATGTGCCCGAAGGAATCAATACCGATGAAGAATGGAACAGCATACGCGACTGGCTGCGTCCGGTTCTGCTGAGCTTTATCAAGTGTAAAAAGGTGTTGCTGGAAGGCGTAACCTTCAAGAACTCTCCAAGCTGGTGTCTGCATCCGCTTTCTTGCGAAGACATTACCATCAACAATATCAGCGTATCTAACCCCTGGTATTCACAGAATGGTGATGCACTCGACCTGGAGTCTTGCAACCGTGCACTGATTCAGAACAGCAGCTTCGATGCCGGCGACGATGGTATCTGTATCAAGTCGGGTAAGGACGAAGACGGACGCCGTCGTGGTGAACCTTGCCAGAATGTCATCATCCGCAACAACGTAGTTCTGCACGGACATGGAGGTTTCGTTGTAGGTAGCGAAATGTCAGGTGGTGTAAAGAACATCTACGTAGACAACTGTACATTCCTGGGAACTGATGTCGGCTTGCGTTTCAAGAGTACCCGCGGACGTGGTGGTGTAGTAGAAAATATCCATATCAACAACATCAACATGATCAACATCCCGAACGAAGGATTGATTTTCGACTTGTTCTATGGCGGAAAGGCTCCGGGTGAAGGCGACGGTTACAACAACCCGACAGAACAGAAGATTCCTGCCGTAACAGAAGAAACTCCTGCTTTCCGCGACATTTTCATCAAGAACGTTACAGCAAAGAACGTAGGACGTGCTATCTTGTTCAACGGTTTGCCGGAAATGCCTATCAAGAATATCCACATCGAAAACGTAACCATGTCGGATGCTAAAGACGGCGTAATACTGAACCGTGCAGATGGAGCTACACTGAAAAACGTGAAAGTCATTACTACTAAAGGTGGAAACAACCTGAAAATGCAGAATGTAACAAACGTTACTGTAGGCGACAAACAATATAAAAAGGTAGGAAACCAGGCAGAATCGTATAAATTCTAACCCGAATCCTTCCGTTATCAGAAATAAGAACGACGAAGGGTCTGTAAACATCCGGTTCAAGTCACGCAAGCTTGGTTCTCATGTTTACAGATCCTTTCTTCCTTTTCGGAACTTCCGACTATAAAATCATATACTACTCCGACAAGTTCTTTGATATCCGGAACTTATCGGATACCGATAAAATGCTGAATATATTATGAAAACATTCTCTGCAATCTGTCTGGCACTGCTGGCAGGAGAACTGAGTGCATCGGCACAAGGTCAGGAAAAGAAAATAGAAGTCATCGTTGAAAATCCGTGGAACGCTGAAAAGGTGGACGAGCCTGTCGTTATTGATCTCAGTTCCCTTGGAGCAGGATTTACTGTCAAGTCGGCTACTGTTTTCGACGGGACAAACGAAATTCCCTCACAGCTCGACGATATGAACGGTGACACCCGTGCCGACGAACTGGCTTTTGTCATCAACCTGCCGGCTTCGGGCAAGAAGACACTCAACGTCACACTATCCAGTCTTAAAAGCGACAAAACATATCCGGCACGTGTGTATGCCGAAATGTTGTTCCGCACTTCCAAGAAAAACAAATATGCCAAAGGATATGCCATCTATGCCGACGGTGCTTCGGACACTTACAACGTACAGCATCACCACGGAGCGGCTTTCGAAAGTGAGCTGGTAGCATACCGCATTTATTTCAATGAGAAACAGACTACCGACCTGTACGGAAAATTCCACAAAGGTCTGGAGCTGGAAGAAAGTCAGTTCTACCCTACCGACGAACAGTTGAAGCGCGGCTTCGGCGATGATGTCATCAAGGTAAACAGCAGCTGCGGAGCCGGAACCCTGAGAGGATGGGACGGTACACAGTCTACACTTATCAAACCGGTTGCCGTACGCGGACAGCGTATCCTAGCTTCAGGACCGGTACGTACCATTGTCGATGCAGAGGTAAAGGGCTGGCAGTATCAGAACAAGGAACTGAACATGATAAACCGCTATACACTGTATGCCGGACACCGCGATGCACAGGTAGATGTGCTGTTCGATGCTCCGCTGGATAAGGAAGTATTCTGTACCGGTGTGCAGAACATTACAGGACACGCCGACATGTTTTCCGACCATAACGGACTGGTTGCAAGCTGGGGTACAGACTGGCCGGTAAACGATACAGTGAAATATAAAAAAGAAACCGTAGGACTGGCTACTTATATTCCCAAGAAGTATGTGGTAAAAGAAACATCCGACAAGGAAAACTTCCTTTATACCATCAGCGCTCCCGGAAAAAGTTCGTTCCGCTACTATACATCATTCACCTCGTGCAAGGAAACCTTCGGTTATCCCGACAAGGAAAAATGGTTTGCCTACGTACAGGAATGGAAAAAGGCGTTGGAACAGCCGGTCAAAATTACAGTCGTCAAGAAATAGTCACAACATAAACACCACATCGGGACACAGAAGTTAAAAAAGACAAAGCGAATGGATGTTTCAGGCACTCCGGACGTATTTTATAAAAGTCAGACGATGTGAATAACACACAAATGCGAACAAAATAATTTATTAACTAAATAACCATAATCCATGAAATCAATCGTATTCTCAATCTTACTGGGAAGCTGCCTCGTACCCTCGGTACAGGCACAAAACTATGTATCGAAGGTATGGGTTGCCGACCAGGGTGACGGAACATACAAGAATCCGGTACTATATGCCGATTACTCCGATCCCGATGTTTGCCGTGTAGGCGATGACTTCTACATGACCTCATCCAGCTTCGGATGTCTGCCGGCTTTGCAGATTCTCCACTCCAAAGATCTGGTAAACTGGAGTATCGTGAGCGCAGCCGTTCCGGCTTCACTTCCACCTCATACAGATGTGACGCCTCAGCATGGCAACCGTGTATGGGCTCCGTGTATCCGTCATCACAACGGTGAATTCTATATATTCTGGGGAGATCCTGATCAGGGTATCTTCATGACAAAGGCTAAAGACGTAAAAGGTCCGTGGTGCGAACCGGTACTGGTAAAGGCTGCCAAAGGTATCATTGATACTACTCCGCTATGGGACGAAGACGGACGGGTATATCTGGCACACGCATATGCCGGAAGCCGTGCCGGACTGAAGAGTGTGATCGCCGTATGCGAACTGAGTGCTGATGCTACCCGTACCATCAGTCCGTCACGTATCGTTTTCGACGGTCATGAGGCACATGAAACTTGCGAAGGACCGAAGTTCTACAAGCGCAACGGATATTATTATATCTTCCATCCGGCTGGTGGTGTTCCTACAGGCTGGCAGGTTGTACTGCGTTCGAAAAACGTATACGGACCGTATGAATGGAAAACCGTGCTGGCACAAGGCAACAGCCCTGTCAACGGACCTCATCAGGGAGGCTGGGTAGATACCCCAAGCGGAGAAGACTGGTTCCTGCACTTCCAGGATGTGGGTGCAGCCGGACGTCTGGTTCACCTGCAACCGGTAAAATGGGTAAACGACTGGCCTGTAATCGGTGAAGACAAGGATGGCGACGGTTGTGGCGAACCTGTACTGACTTACAAAAAACCGAACGTAGGAAAGACATATCCTATCTGTACCCCGCAGGAAAGCGATGAGTTCAATACAAACGAACTGGGCCTGCAATGGCAATGGAATGCCAATATCAACGACAAATGGTACTTTGCCGATCAGGAACATGGAGTATTGCGCCTCTATTCTTATCCGGTTCCTGAAAACTACAAGAGCCTGTGGGATGTGCCCAACATGCTGCTGCAAAAAATCCCAGCTCCAAGCTTCAGCGCTACCATGAAGATGAAGTTCTCTCCTATTGCCAAGTACAAAGGCGAACGTACAGGACTGGTAGTTATGGGTATGAACTATGCAGGTATCGTGCTCGAAAATACCGAAAACGGACTGGTTCTCTCTCAGGTAGAATGCAAGAAAGCCGATCGTGGCGGCCAGGAAACCGTAAACGAAACCCTTCCGCTGAAAGGTAATGAAATTTACCTGCGTGCCGAAATCACTACTACGGGTGAAAAGATCGGCAAGAGCGAAGGCGGACACGACCTGGTGGTAAAATGTCAGTTGAGCTACAGCACCAACGGAAAGAAATTCCACAAGTTCGGAAAAGAATTCCAGGTGAAAGAAGGCAAATGGATAGGTGCCAAAGTAGGTACATTCTGCACACGTCCGGCCATCAAGACCAACGACGGCGGCTGGGTAGATGTTGACTGGTTCAGAATCGACAAGTAAAAACGTACAAAAAAATAAAAAACTTGCCCACGTTTATCACAAAACATGGGCAAGTTTTTTTATATATATCAGCATAAAAAAAGCCCGGAAATCTCACGACTTCCGGACCCCAAATATGCTAAAATACAAAATATTCTATCTTATGATTCTCTTACTTCCCATCCCAAAGCACTAGCTCCCAGTACGGCAGCATCAGCATCTTTCAACTGAGAAAGAAGCAATTTTGTTTTTCCTTTATAGATATTCAATACATTTTCTTCCAATGCTTTCTGGATAGGCTTCATGATATAGTCACCCGATTTAGCCAGACCACCGAAGAGAATGATTGCTTCAGGGCTAGAGAATGCAACGAAGTTAGCCAATGCAGTACCCAAAACTTTACCGGTAAATTCGAAAATTTCCAAAGCCAGCTTATCGCCTTTTACAGCTGCATCGTAAACATCTTTAGACTGGATTTCTTCTGACGGGATGTTTCTCAACAAGCTTGGTTCAGAACGTGCAACAAGGAATTCGCGAGCTGTACGTGCCACACCTGTAGCCGAGCAGTAAGTTTCCAGACAGCCTTTACGTCCGCATCCGCACTGACGTCCTGCCGGATCAACAACAACATGGCCAAGTTCACCAGCAAAACCATCGTGACCGTAAACCAGCTGACCGTTGATAACGATACCGCTACCTACACCAGTACCCAATGTAATCATGATGAAATCTTTCAGACCGCGTGCTGCACCGTATGTCATTTCACCGATAGCTGCCGCATTTGCATCGTTTGTAAGTGCTGTAGGAATACCCAGACGTTCTTCGAACATAGCAGCCAAAGGAATAACTCCCTTCCATGGCAAGTTCGGAGCAAATTCGATTGTTCCACTATAATAGTTACCGTTAGGAGCACCTACTCCCACACCTTTAATCTTTTCTGCACCGCCAAACTGCTGGAGCAACGGAAGAAGCTTCTTGCATACAGCGTCTACATATTCGCTTACTTCAGTGTACTGCTGTGTTTTTACAGAATCGGAAGCCAATACATTACCACGAGAATCTACTACTCCGAAAACAGTATTAGTACCACCGATGTCCATTCCCACTACGTAGGGTTTTTCCATATTTATTGTCATGACATTAAATTGTTAAAGGTTAGTTATATGTGGCAAATGTACGCAATCGGAGAAAACCGAACAAATTTTTTTATAAGTTTATTCAACCCTTGTGTAATTTTTTATATTTTAGCCGCGTCTAACGACACGTAACCTGACACAAATCAATCTTAATCATGATACGCTTACAAGGCATCAACAAGACATATCACAACGGAGCACCGCTACACGTGCTGAAAGGCATAGATCTCCGCATCGAGAAAGGTGAATTCGTTTCTATTATGGGGGCCTCCGGATCGGGAAAGTCTACCTTACTAAATATATTAGGAATTCTCGACAACTACGATTCGGGCGAGTATTACCTGAACGATGTGTTAATAAAAAATCTGAACGAAACCCGTGCGGCGGAATACCGGAACCGCATGATCGGATTCATCTTTCAGTCGTTCAACCTGATTTCGTTTAAGAATGCCATGGAAAATGTGGCACTGCCGCTGTTTTATCAGGGAGTGGGCAGAAAGAAAAGAAACGAACTGGCTATGGAGTATCTCGACAAGCTGGGACTGAAGGAATGGGCACACCACCTGCCCAACGAGCTTTCGGGCGGACAGAAGCAGCGTGTGGCCATAGCCCGGGCACTGATATCGAAACCTCAGATTATCCTTGCCGACGAACCTACGGGTGCACTCGACAGCAAGACGTCGGTAGAGGTAATGAACATCCTGAAGGAGCTGCACGACAAAGAAGGACTGACCATCGTGGTTGTGACGCACGAAAGCGGAGTAGCCAACCAGACCAACAAAATCATCCACATCAAAGACGGAGTGATAGAGCGGATAGAAGACAACATCGACCACAATGCATCTCCTTTCGGCAAGAACGGATTTATGAAATAAACGCACACAGAACCAGCCATGACCGACTTGATACAGGAAATATACGGAACCATCATGCGCAACAAGCTGCGCACCATACTGACGGGATTTTCCGTAGCATGGGGAATTTTCATGCTGATTGTATTGCTGGGGGCAGGAAACGGACTTATCCATGCTTTCGAGGGACAATCGCAGAACATGAAAATGAACTCTATCAAAATTTATCCGGGATATACATCGAAACCGTTCAACGGACTGAAAGAAGGCCGAAGACTCTCGCTGAACGAAAGCGATCTTCAGCTTACCGCAGAGGCATTCCCCGATAAAGTCATCACCACCGGAGCCAGCATCAGCAAGAGCGACGCCATCCTCACCTTCGGCAAGGAACACGTTTCCATTTCGCTGGAGGGCGTCTTTCCCAACTATACGGAACTGGAAGCTGTAAAACTGAAACAGGGACGTTTCATCAACGACCGCGACATGAAGGAACGCCGGAAGATGATCGTACTGCACGAAAAGACTGTCAAGATGCTGTTTCCACGTACCCAGGCGATAGGAAAGTATATCGATGTACAAGGAGTGGCCTATCAGGTAATAGGTATCTACACCGACCAGAACAGTTTCTCGCCCTCGGCACTTGTTCCCTTCACGACACTTCAGCTTGTTTACGGCAAGGGCGACAGTATAGACAACCTGACATTCACTACGCAAGGGCTGACAGACGAAGTCACCAATGAGAAATTCGAGCAGAGCTACCGCCGTGCCATGGGGCTCCACAAAAACTTCGATCCTACCGACCAGAGTGCCATCTGGATGTGGAACCGCTTCACTCAATATCTCCAGCAAGAATCGGCAGCCCGTATGCTGCACATAGCTATCTGGGTAATCGGTATATTCACCCTGCTGAGCGGCATCGTAGGGGTAAGCAATATCATGCTTATCACCGTACGCGAACGTACCCACGAGTTCGGCATCCGGAAAGCTCTGGGAGCCAAACCGATGTCTATCCTGTGGCTCATTATCTCGGAGAGTGTGGCCATCACTACTTTTTTCGGCTATATCGGCATGGTGGCAGGCATTGCCGTCACAGAATATATGAATCAGATAGCAGGCAGACAGACCGTCGATGCGGGTGTGTTCAGCGTAACGGTTTTCGAAAACCCGACAGTAGACCTCAGCATAGCTGTTCAGGCCACACTCACACTGATAATTGCCGGTACGCTTGCCGGACTCTTTCCGGCACGTAAGGCAGCCCGTATCCGTCCTATTGAAGCATTAAGAGCAGACTGACATGAGAAGAGTAGATTTTGACACCTGGGAGGAAATCCTCCTTACCATTACACGTAACAAGACACGAAGCGTGCTTACTGCCTTCGGTATCTTTTGGGGAATATTCATGCTGGTTGCCCTCATGGGCGGAGCTCAGGGTATGCAGGACATGCTTTCACGCCAGTTTCAGGGATTCGCCACCAATTCCGGCTTTATGGCGACAAACAAGACCTCGAAAGCCTACAAGGGTTTTCAGCAGGGAAGGTGGTGGAACATGGAAAATCAGGATGTGGAACGCATACGCAACTCTGTGCCAGGCATCGATGTGGTGACTGCCACCATCGCACAATGGGGAGTAAATATCGTACGCGAGGAATACACGCTGTCGGGAACCCTGAAAGGACTTTATCCGGAATACGACAAGATAGAAGAACCGATTATCCGTATGGGACGTTCGCTGAACGAAACCGA
>RRZU013467947.1_pt1 | contig 13041 bp, 12 predicted proteins | sample 2165561 | NCBI WGS metagenome assembly RRZU01 (sample SAMN10456909, study PRJNA506462) | wastewater metagenome | isolation source: wastewater sludge | place: USA: Moscow, Idaho
ACATTTGTCGTGCCGATTCTTCATCATATTTTGCAAAAAAAGCTGAGTATCCTCTTAACAAACTTTGGATAACTGATAGAGTAACAAGAATATATAAATGAATTGGTTTTTTCATATGAACCTCCTTATATTATTTTACCATTATATCTTTTTTTTTCAATCATATATTTCATTTCACTACAAATATAATTTTGTTATACTAAATTCAAAGGAGGAAAAATCATGAAGAAATTACCCACCTATAGCTAGGCTGACATAAAGCAGTTTAGTTAATGGGGTTAATATTAGCGAGTCAGTTCGTCTGACTCGCTTTTTTCATATTCTAGTTTTCCAATAAAATTGTAATGAATATCTATCTGAATAATTCGATTGCGTTTCGTGCCAGTTGGCTTATAAATCACAATTTTGTCTATCAGCTCATTCACAATTTCAACTGTCAATTCTGGAAGTTCTGTATATTTTGAAATTCTTGCCATAAATTTGGAGATATTAAGGCTATCTTCTTGTTGTTTGGCAAGTTTTTCGGTTAAGTCAGAAATGGAAGTTTGAAGTTGCTCTTGTTCTTCTTCATAAGTCTGACTTAACTTTACAAAGCGTTCGTCTGATATTTTTCCAAGTAGATTGTCTTCGTAGAGTTTCTGAATAATATGGTCAATTTCTGAAGAGCGGAGTTCATTCTTTTGAAGTTGTTGGCGCTGGCGTTTGTTGTCTTTTGAAAATTGCGCTTGGCTTTGCTTCTCTAGGCTCTTTAGAAAATCTTCCTTATTCAAGTTAATCTCTCGAATAGTTTGGCGCAATTTCTCACTCACAATCTCAATCAAGGCAGATTTTTGAATATAATGAGGATTCTCGCACCCATCAATCGGCTTGCGATAGCCAGAACATTTGTAATGGTCGTGGTTGAGTCCAGTCTTGCTTTGAAATGGACAAAAATAATGCTTTCGCCCACAAGTCCCGCAAAAGGCCAAACCCGCAAACAGATTTTCATGACCAACTCGATTTTTATATCGCTGATTTGACCGCTTATGACTGCGCATTTTCTGGACAATATCGAATGTTTCTTGGTCGATAATCGCTTCATGGGTATTCTTGAAAATTAACCAATCTTCTTTCGGATTATTTATTTGGCGCTTGTCTTTATAAGACTTTGAACGCTTCCGAAGATTGACCGTATGTCCAAGATATTCTTCGCGTCCTAATAACCTTGTGATTGTTTCACGACTCCAGTAATAAGGTGGATAGTTAGAATTTTTCACTCCAGAAAGTGGCTTCCTGCCATTCTTGATTCGATAAACATCTGGTTTTTCGATATGTTCAGTTTCAAGCAACTTACCAATTTCATTGGCTGATTTACCGCTTTTCGCCTCTTGAAAAATCCGTTTCACAACTTCGCTGGCAACTGGTCAATTATCCAGTTTTTGGGGTTGTCTGGGTCTTTCAAGTAACCGTAAGGCGGATTAACCGTCACTCGTTCACCAGCTCGTGCTTTGGCTTGAATAACCGCTCGAATTTTCTTGCTAGTGTCCGCCGCATACATTTCATCCATTAGACTCTTGATTGGCAAGAAAATGGAATCTGTTTCATTTGGCTTATTAGAATCTACACCGTCATTCAGGGCGATAAAGCGGACATCAAAACTTGGGAAAGTAATTTCCGTTAGTTGCCCAACTTTAATATAGGAACGCCCTAAACGACTTAAATCCTTGACGATAAAGTTTGAAACTTGCCCATTTTCCACCAGTTGAAGAGCCTCCGAAATGGCTGGACGGTCGAAGTTTGTTCCACTAAAACCGTCATCCACAAAAAGAATGGGATTAGGTAGTTTTTCACGTTTAACCACTTCCAGAAGAATTTTCTTCTGGTTTGTGATTGAATTACTATCTCCGTCCAGTCCGTCATCTTGACTTAATCGGCAATAGACAACCGTAATATCGGAAAGTTTAGAAGTATCTACTTGTTGGTAATATGGAATTGTCAAAGTTCTATTCATGTGTTTTTTCTCCTTTTGGAGTCCACACACCTTATACTTCTATTATACCATTTTTACTACTGTTAAAGTAGTGATTTATCGCTTAAAATCAACCTTTCTAGCACTTTTTCAAGCGGTCTAGTTCCTGTAAAAGAATGGTAAATATAGTAAGTCGTTCGACCAATTCGACGGTGTTCCTCGGCGGTGCGTGGTGACTGATTGGAGTCTTTATCTTGATTTTTCAAATTCATCTAACCCTCCTTGAATATAACTCTGGTAGTCGTCTAGCGTCATCACCGTAAACAACTCCCAAAAGTTATAAAGTTCTTTCTGGATAGCTTTGGAAATGGCTAGCTTGCGTTTATCATCTGGCACAATCCAAAGCACATACGGAAAGACATCATTTTGGCGCTGTTCGACACCAGAGCGATAATATTCGATATACTTTTTACAAGTGTTCACGATTCGAGACAGGCTTTCCGTGCTACGGTCTACTTCCAGAAAATAGTGGTCTTCGTATTCATGGTTAATGAGTTCCAGATAGGCATCTGGTTTTAAGGTCATGCCTACACCAGAAAGTTTTTGGTAGCTTCGCCATGAATTGGGTTCAAAGGAAAAGGTTTCGAGTGTTAGCTTATTAGAATTGCGGACAGTTTCCAGTGTTTCCACGAAAATCTCCGTAATTGCCAAGGTATGTTCGACATGACCTTGGCTTGGCTCATATTGGTTTTTATAGCGTAAGCTAATACTATCATCTTGGCTTTTTAGTAACTTGAGACCTTGAAAGGTGATTTGCCAAACATAAGAGGCTGACCCTTTACGCACGCCACCAATTCGACGCTTTAAATGTGAAACTAAACCTTCTTTTAATAGTCTTTGGGTGGTAAAGTTAGCACGGCGAACGGCTGTTTCTGGTTTGTCGCTATCTGAGTAAAAGAGTCTGGTAAGCTGGTTGGTGGTGGCGAGTCTGGCTTGATTGAGAAAGTATAGGATTTGAATATCTTTATCTGTGAATTGATTCCATTTCATCTGTTTTGTTCTCCTTGAATAGTTAGTGGTGGTTTGTCTTGTAATATGGGGTTAGTTACGGAGTAAGTCATGTGACGGTTAACCCCTAAAAACGTTATTTACCAGTGTTAGGTAGATTTTCTTCATCTCCCCGACTAGAAGACCGATTGGAACACTTTTTTCGTCCCAAATCTTCTAAATTGAGACCGTCTTGACTCGTTTCAAGTGTTGGTTTCTCGTAGGTATAGCTTTGAAAGTCTGCTTCAATATCTACTATATTCTGCCCATATTTGGTAAGGCTAGAAAGATATGGCGCGCGACTATCTCGCAATTTTGGACTAGGTGGATAGGTCTTGCCGATAATCCATCGGTAGGTGTTGGGTGAAATCTCTGTGCGGATATATGCCCAAAATGGAGGTAGACTGTAAAAATCTTCTTTACTAACTTCTAGTGTGTATTTTGCCATGCTTCTTGCCTCATCTAAATTCAAGCTAAAGACAATTTTGTTGGCAACGTTGGATTCAATACCTGCTTTTAGGCTTGGCGACATCTGGGCTAAATGTTGGAAACCTATATTCCAACCGACATTAAACTGGCGAGATTGCGACAAGGCTTCGTCTAAGTTAGCGTTAGGGATTCAAAGAAAACTTGGGGTTTCATCTATGTAGATGAAAGCAGATTGTCTTTTACTGGGTTCAACTGAGGATTGGCGCAAAATTAACATCCACAAGATGGACGAAACAAGGCTGCCGATTAACTTGGCAGATTCCGAGCCAATCACCGCCTTATTAAGTAGGACAAGAACAATTTTTCGACTTTGAAAGATTTCTGCTAAGCTAAAACTAGGGATAGTCTGTCCAAGCATTGAGCGAAGTTGTGGACGAAGCAAGAACTGGCGAAACTTATTCAAGATGGGGTTTAACATCTGGTGGCGTTGAGCGTCACTTAACAGTTCAAACCAATTCCAGAAGCTTTCCAGACCGATGGGGTCTTTGAGATTCTTTAAGAGCTTGTTCCTAAATTGCTTGTTGGTTAGTAAAGGTGGAAGCATAACCAAAGAGGTATTGGGAATCCGTGCTAAGGTTAAGAAAGCGTGAGACAGAATATCTAGCGAGTAAATCCCAAAATGGTCTGGATACAAACCTTTAAAGAGTTCCAGTAGATAATCTGCGATAACTTCTGGCTCAATACCGTGTTTAGTGAGTTCAAAGGGGTTAATGCCAACAATTCTCTTGGCAGTGGGTGAGATGATAACAATATCGTCATCATGTTCAGCTGGGGTGCGTTCTAAAATCTCATGGGTTAGTTGTCCCTTAGCATCAATCACCACCACGCTATGATTTTTGGATGTTATATCTGACAGAATCAAGTGACTCATAGCGGTGGTTTTACCTGTGCCTGTGCTGCCGAAAAAGAAGACGTGCTTCTTGGCGGACTGGCTAGAAATCTGAATCGGTCTAGCTTCACGCTCAATGGTTGAGGCAAAACTTCTTGACTTGTTGCGATGTAGATTATAGCCAAGTGGTGGTGTAATAAGTTTCGGGTGAACATTTGGCACGCCGTCTATATTGTCTTCACCACTAGGCAGAAGCAGAAAACACGCAAGGTCTGAAGTGGCGAGACTATATGGATAAGACCAAGACGGTATCGCTGAATTAAACTTGTGAGCAGACATTGGCTTGAAGTTAATCGTGGCACTGGTTTCGAGTAGTCTAAAACTACTAAGCAGACTTGAGAAAAACTCCTTTGTCCGTAAGATACTGCGAGAATGAACTCCAACACGAATCTCACACTTAAACGTCGATTGATTCAATTTCTGGCGCATCAGCTTCTTGGAATTTTCCGAGAGTTCAGGAATATTATTGGTAATCACTTGATACCAGCGAGCAGATAAATTGGGCAACTCTTTGGGTTGGGGTCTCGGTGGTGAACCTGCGCCGACAATCACTTGAATGGCTATTTCTTCATCTGGTTGAAGCACTTTAGAGACTGCTAAGCTAGAATGAAGCATAGTCTCTAAGGAATCTGTTTTAAGGGCATAGTGGGATTGCTTGATTTGGACTAAGCGAGCGACCTCTAGCTTATTCCGTTTAGGGGCTTTTGAAAACTGAATCTTTCGGTGCGATTGAATCAACTGGTGAATATGGCGTTTGTCCTGGTTTTCTGTGCCTAAGAGATACCGCACTTGATTTCTGGTCATCCGCACTTCAAAGACTAGGCTTTTTCTGCGAGTCAAGCCAACTAGCTGACCAAGCAAACCTTTAACATCATCTTCAGAGAATGGGCGTTGCCAAGTCCATTCACTCCAAAACAAGGTGTTCGAATTGACGTTTCATCTTTACCTCCAATCTTTACGGTTAATAACTTGAAAGGCTAACCAGCCGACAAAGAGTTAGCCCTCCACCTAGCGCTAGAATATGCCAGACTTCCATGATGAGCTTGACCGCTTGATTCACTGCCCAAGCGCAAGCTAGAAAGCCTAGAATATATGGAATTAGTTTTTTCATCTGGCTGGTCTCCTTTCTGAGTTCAGTTATACAAGAAAGACGGTAAAAAGTTAAATTTCGTCTATATCAACTTTTGGAGCGATTGGAATAGATTTGAAGCAGATTAACAGTAGTTTATTTCACCATATTTTGTCCTTTTGTCTAGTCCAAGTGAGGACTGTTATCTTCTTAAATGTCGTAACAATTCCGTGTGGGCTTGTAGGTAAAGGTCATTGATAGATTGTTTCTTTTCCAGAAATTCTGCCAGAGCGATTTCTTCATCGGTATAAGTCTTTTTATACTTTGAAATATCTTCCAACCAATCCAAGATAAACATCACAACTAGCGAGAGACCACAACCTAAAACTAACCAAAGATAGGTGTTCATAAGTGCCTCCTTTATTTCAAGTGTTGTGTGGTGTAATGGGTAAAAGCTCGCAAGATATAGTCTGTATAAACTTGAGCTTCTGGATTGTTTTTCAAGATTTCGGCTTGAATCAGGGCTAAATTTCCCACTTTATAGAGAATATCTGTCGCCAAAAGCTCCCTTGCTTGGTTGTCTGCCATAGATTGACTAAGTTTACGGGCGACTTCTAGCTGGTATGGACTAACCACTTGAGTGAGTGCCTGCGTATTAGTTGGTTTTGAAAGTAAAGAGTTCATGTGATTTTCTCATTTTGAAATGATATAATTGGGGTAAGTTAGCTAACTTATGGCTTTATTGTAAAGAAAGCCATAAGACTATTGTTTCCAAAACCTATGCCAAAATCTTGCCAATTTCGAGAGGTGTTTGCCATGTTTGATATTCCCAGTTTATTTTCCATTGTATTGAAGTATTCTAACAAAGTTATCTGGTCTGACCGTAAGAAAGTTAGTATGGGCTTGACGGTAGCCATTCACCAAGATTCACTCGCTTATCTGGCAGATACAGCCTTCAATAAATTATTCACAGGGCAAAATAAAGGACGAACTCTTTATGGAGTCGTCCAAGATATGATAAATGAAAAAGGCTTTTCAACTTATATTCTTCAAGCTGAAAAGCGATTGAGTGATTCAAATTACAAAGAAAGCAAGTTCTCACTGCTTGAAGTTCTAGAAGACACCTTCGACCTATTAGAACAGTCTCAAAACTTGCCAAAGTCTATTCGTCTAGGGTTAGAACAATCTTACAGGTTTTACCACGCAGACAGACCATATTTGTTTTTAGCAGAATGCCTATTTTATGCCTTAGCTTGCCAACACAACAAACACCAAGAATATCTCGCTGTTGATTTCAGCCAAGAGACCGAAGTTGTCTCAAAACCACTAGAAGAACTTGTTTCGCGTGCCAATGGCTATTCCAAGCGCATTATTCAAGAGTTAAACCGATTTTCCGAAGAAGAACTTCAACTGTTTAAGAAAATAGCGCCATTTATGTTTTATGATGAATCCTTTGACGAACTTTCGGGTGAATATGTTTTGGACTATTATTTAATTTCTCACGCGGACTTCTTAGAGTTGTTTACAGCATACGGCGTTAAAGGCAATGATATTTCGCGACTGATAGAATATGGCTTAATCTCTGGGGGTGGTAGACATGAAATATTTGTCGAGAAAGGTGAACTGTCTGGCTTCCAGAATGATAACTTAGTCTTAACATTCACTACCGATTCTGATGAACGCATTACTTTTGAATACAGTGCTTTCCACCTAACCGATACCGCCAAGGCTCTGATTGAGATTTTGAAGATTGAGACGGATGATGAGTTTTTTAGGGAGTTAGCAAAACATTTTAAGAAAGTACTTAAAGAAAAAACAATTATTATTAAGGTTTATAACATAGAAGAACTAGAGTAAAACAAACTTCTACACGCTATTCGTTATATGGTATAATATAAACTATGAAAACAATACAAAAAAGTCAATCGACTTTACAGCCTTTTACGAAATGGACTGGTGGGAAGCGTCAATTGCTTCCGATTATAAAATCTCTTATGCCAGACAACTATAATAATTACTTCGAGCCATTTATTGGTGGTGGAGCGTTATTTTTTGACCTTTCTCCAGATAAAGCAGTTATTAACGATTTTAACAATGAACTCATAAACTGTTACCAACAAATAAAGAAATATCCTCAAAAACTCATTGAGTTACTAGCTAAACATCAAGAGAATAACTCTAAAGAATATTACTTGGAATTGCGTTCTGCTGATAGAGATAATAGAATTGATAAAATGACTAATGTTGAACGTGCTGCTCGTATCATGTATATGTTGCGAGTTGATTTTAATGGATTGTATCGTGTTAATTCTAAAAATCAGTTCAACGTACCTTATGGTCGATATAAAAATCCTAAGATTGTTGATAGTGATTTAATTTTATCTATTTCTCAATATCTAAATAGTAACAATATTAAGATTTTGACAGGAGATTTTGAAAAAGCTGTTCAAGATGTGGTGGCTGGAGATTTTGTTTATTTTGACCCACCATACATTCCCTTGTCAGAAACAAGTGCTTTTACTTCCTATACTCACGAAGGCTTTACTTACGAAGATCAAGTAAGATTAAGGGACTGCTTCAAGAAATTAGACGAAAAAGGCGCCTTTGTAATGTTATCTAATTCTTCAAGTCCACTAGTGGAAGAATTATATAAAGATTTTAACATTCACAAAGTTGAAGCAAATCGGACAAATGGTGCTAAAACTTCTAGTCGTGGGAAAATTTCAGAAATTATTGTAACTAACTATGTTAAATAACGAATATAAGTATGGAGGAGTTTTAATGACCAAACCATACTATCACAAAGAAAAAGCTATTCTCGTTCATGCCGATACTTTTGAATTTTTAGAAAAAATGAAGCCTGAAAGTATGGATATGATATTTGCTGATCCACCCTACTTCTTGAGTAATGGAGGTATGTCAAATTCAGGTGGGCAAGTTGTTTCCGTGGATAAAGGGGACTGGGATAAAATTTCGTCACTTGAAGAAAAACATAACTTTAATCGTCGCTGGATAAGATTAGCTAAGCAAGTTTTGAAACCCAATGGAACGATTTGGATTTCAGGCAGTTTCCATAATATCTATTCTGTTGGAATGGCATTAGAGCAAGAAGGTTTCAAAATATTGAACAATATAACGTGGCAGAAAACCAACCCTGCTCCCAATCTCTCATGTCGTTACTTTACACATTCTACGGAAACAATTCTTTGGGCGAGAAAAAATGATAAGAAAGCTCGTCACTATTATAACTATGATTTGATGAAAGAATTGAATGACGGAAAACAGATGAAAGATGTGTGGACGGGCGGATTAACAGCAAAATCAGAAAAATGGGCTGGGAAGCACCCAACTCAAAAACCAGAGTATCTTTTAGAGCGAATAATCTTAGCTAGCACAAAGGAAAATGATTATATATTAGATCCCTTTGTTGGCAGTGGAACCACAGGTGTTGTCGCAAAGAGATTAGGACGAAGATTTATTGGGATTGATGCTGAAAAAGATTATTTGAATATCGCTAAAGCAAGACTAAACAAAGAAAGTATAAAGGAGATTAAATGAAATTCGATAATTATATCAATCTAGATTCTGATGAAAGACTTAATGTTTTCTTATCAACTTTGTCTGTAACTAATCGGACACCAGAATATTACGTTAATTGGACAAAAGTTGAACGAGAAACTCGGAAATTTGAGCTGGAACTAAATACTCTAAATTATCTAATAGGTAAGGAGGATATTTATAATGAATCTCTTATATTATTCACTAAACAGCCCGAATTACTAAAAGCTATTCCGAGCTTGATTGCTAGTCGTGATAAAATCTTGGATATTTTGATTATAGATAACCAAGATAATATGAGTTTTGAGCAGCTAAATTTTTCTAAGATTGATACAACACGTATTGTGGATTATGTTGTTTTTGCGGAACAATCTGGTTTACTAGATTTTCTCCAAAATAAAGCAAATCGTTCTTTAGTTGACTATGTTTATGGTGTAGAGGCTGGTTTGGATAGTAACGCTCGCAAAAATCGCAGCGGCACAACGATGGAGGGTATATTAGAACGACATATTGCAAAAATAGCTCAAGAACAAGGACTTGAATGGAAAGCTCAAGCAACTGCCTCATTTATTAAATCAAATTGGAACATTGAAGTGCCTGTAGATAAATCAGAACGTCGCTTTGATGTGGCTGTTTATTCTAGGGAACGTCATAAAGTTTGGCTCATTGAAACAAATTACTATGGTGGCAGTGGAAGTAAACTTAAAGCAGTTGCTGGTGAATTTACTGAACTTAGTCAGTTTGTTAAAAGCTCAAAAGATGATATTGAGTTTGTATGGGTAACAGATGGACAAGGTTGGAAAACTGCTCGCTTGCCACTCTCTGAAGCATTTGGACACATTCAAAATGTTTTTAATTTGAATATGCTTAAAAATAACTTTTTGCGTGAGCTTTTAAAATAATTCACGATAGCTCAAACTAACATTCAAAGGTCAGGTAATATTATGGAAAGACATTATGCAAGATATTATAAATGCGCATTACAGGTAAACCCTTATTCTTATTCAAAGTTTAGAGGAAAAACTGTTATTGATGAAGAAGAGTATAACAAACAGATACTTGAGGAATGTTTGAAAAATGAAATAAAAGTAGTTGGCCTTGCAGACCATGGTAGTATCGATTCTTCTGCAAGCCTTCGAACCTATCTGTCTGAAAATGATATTTTAACTTTACCAGGGTTTGAAATTTCTTCAGCTGAAAAAATTCATATGGTTTGTTTATTTTCACCTGAATTCGATAACTCAAGACTAAATAGGATTTTAGGTCAACTAGGCTTGCCTACAGATATTAAAAATGGAACTGAATCAAGTAGTCTTTCATGTCTAGAAATTGCTAAAAAAGTTCATGATAATGATGGTTTCTGGTATGCAGCTCATATTACAGGCGATAATGGCATACTTAAAATTGGGAAAATGAATCATATATGGAAAGATGAACTTCTTTCTGTTGCACAAATTCCGAATACCGTAGATAAAATTGATCCAAAATATAAAAATATAATTCAAAATACGGATATAAATTATAAACGAAATAAACCTATTGCATATATCAACTCATCAGATGTAGAATCGCCTGAAGATTTGTCTAAGTCTGTGGCTAGTGTACTTGTTAAAATGTCAGAGTTGTCTTTTCAAGCATTTAAAATGGCATTTAAAGATTCAGAATCTAGGATAAAATTAAACGGTACTGAAAAAAAGTGCTATAAGAGTACTATCGACGAAATTTCTATATATGGGGGGTACCTAGATGGTTTAGCTGTTGCATTTTCTGATGAAGTTTCTACTATAATTGGAGGTAGAGGAACTGGTAAATCTACATTGATAAATCTAATTATCTATTGTTTGGATAAATATCATTACACAAAAGAATTTGAAAAATATATAGACTCCTTTGCCGAGTCTAATCTTGGAACTGGTGGAGAAGTCAAGTTAACGATTACTTCATACTCGCAAAATGGACAGCAATTTTATATTAGCAGGAGATATAAACAAAATATTACCATTAAAAATAGAAACGGAGGAATATCTGATTTATCTATTGATGAAATATTACCTAATTTAGAAGTATATGCTCAAAATGAATTAATTGAAGTTATAAAATCTAAAAAAAGAATTACTGAATCTGTCAAAAGATTAATCTGTATAGATTCAAAGATACTTAATAAAAGAAAAAAAGCATACGAATCTCTGAACGAAAATACACGGGAACTGCTAAGAGTTTCAAATAATCTAGAAAAATTAGAAAAAAATACTAGTGATTTACCTGCGAAACAGTCACAATTAAGACACTATAATTCTATAGAAGGGTTAGAGGAAAAGATCGCTCCTATAACTAAAATTACCGCTATAGACTCTAAAATAGCGATGCTATCTAATGCTATCTGTAATCATACAATTACAGATAATAAGCTTGAAATAGAATCGATAATTGATGAAGAAGATAGAAAAGAAAATAAGGACTTAATAGATCTCATTGACTCAATAGATGAATATAACCTAGAAAGTCAGAAAATATTCAAAAAACAAGAAAGCATATTTTCATCTCTAAAAGAAAAGGTTTTAGAAACCAAAAAATCGTGGGAAAAATATAAGCAAAATGAAGAAATAAAATTCAAAGAAATATTCAAAGATATTCCAGAAGTACAAGATAAAGACAGTAAAGAAGTACTCGAAGAATATCGTAGACTGCTGAAAGAAATTAACAATTCAAAACCAACTCTCTTGAAAATTGAAACAACTAAAGAAGAGCTGGAGGATCTAAAGAAAGTCAGAAAAGAACTTTTAGAGAATTGTAAAGAGGCTAATACAGAATATATTAATGCAGTATCTAAACGAATTAAAAAGCTGCATAAATCTAATCTAGGCAAGCTAGTCAAAATAGAAATTGATTGCCTACAAAACAAAGAATCTTTGTTGGAGGAACTCAAAAAACTGGAAGGAATTGGCGATAAATCAATTCAATCTATTAGTGATTATAAAAATTTTGATATGATTACTTTTATTGAAAATATCCAAAAGGGGCCTGATGAACTAACTAAAGAATATAACCTAACCAATAATACTTCGCAGAAAATTTGTAAATTAACTAATGAACAATGTTGGAAATTAGAAGAGCTTGTTCTAGATGATATTACCAATATTTCTCTCAAAGTTGGTGATAAATTCAAATCTATGGATAATTTATCAAAAGGTCAGCAATGTACTGCACTCTTAAATATTCTATTAGTCGAAAACAGAGATCCTTTAATCATCGATCAGCCTGAGGATAATCTTGATAATGCCTATATTGCAGATAGCCTAGTTGCCTCAATTAGAAATAACAAAAAAAATCGTCAATATATTTTTGCTACTCATAATGCCAATATTCCGGTCTTTGGTGACGCAGAACTAATTATTGGACTTGTCGAAGAAGATGGACAAGGCAAAATTAATGGACAGGCTATTGGATCGATTGATAACAAACAAGTTATGAATCAAGTTGTAAATATTCTTGAAGGCGGTGAAACTGCTTTTAAGATTCGAAAGGAAAAATACCAGTTTTAATTAATAGGGCTCATTTAGGTGATTGCCTCAAAAAGTGACTGACAACTAATAATAAAAACTCAGAGGAAATTTATTATAAAACTTTTTCTATTTTAGTAAATATCCAAATAAGGCGCATCATAAAAAGAAAATATATCAACATAAAAGGACAGTATGTTATTTACTGTCCTTTTATGATTTCGCTATAAGTTTTTATAAGGTGAATGAACTCAGATTATTTAGACTGCTGAGCGTCAAGCTACCTATATCGGAGTGATTATTTTTGTAGTTACGCTACTGATTAACTGGTTATTGCCAAGTCTTGCTAAAGTGCTGAATACATTTTTCATTTGGATTATCGTAGCCTGCTACTCTACACCATCTACTACTGGATTCGTTACTGGCTCTATGTCCGTAAACAGAGATAACAAAGACTCCTCTAAGTCAGTTACTTAGAGGAGTTCATTTTATTCTGATTTTTCATTAACCAAATGCACATTAACACGACGATAGGTTTCTG
>RRZU013438469.1_pt1 | contig 13038 bp, 11 predicted proteins | sample 2165561 | NCBI WGS metagenome assembly RRZU01 (sample SAMN10456909, study PRJNA506462) | wastewater metagenome | isolation source: wastewater sludge | place: USA: Moscow, Idaho
AAGCGCCGCCTCATGGACGGCCTGAACCGCCATGCCGAGCGCGACGCCGAGGACAATCGCCGCGAAGGAAAAGAGCGTTGCGACCCGGCGTCGGGCGAGGGAACCCAGGAATACCGGCGCCAGCTTCACGCGCGCAGTCCTTCGGCGGTGAGATGCAGGATGCGATCCGCTGTCGCCGCTGCTTCGTGCGAATGGGTGACGAGGATGCCGATGGCGCCAGCTTGCCGAATGCGGTCGCCGAGCAGGGCGATGATCCTGGCACCGTTGGCCGGATCAAGGTTGCCGGTCGGTTCGTCGGCCAACACCAGGCGCGGCCGGTGCACCAGCGCCCGGGCAATCGCCACGCGCTGCATTTCGCCGCCCGACAGCTCGCGCGGCCAGCTGCCGGCGCGCTCACCGAGCCCGACGGCATCAAGCAGCTGTTGCGCCTGCCGGTCAGCCGCTTCGCCGTGCAAGCCCTGCAGCCACAGCGGCAGCACGACGTTCTGGCGCACCGTGAGATGCGGCAAGACGTGGAACGCCTGGAAGACGAAACCCAGCTTGTCACGACGCAGGCGCGTTAGCGCGTCCTCGTCGAGTCGGGCGTAGTCGTCGCCATCGAGCACCAGACGCCCGCCATCCGGGCGATCCAGTCCGGCGATCAGGTTGAGCAGCGTCGACTTGCCTACGCCGGATTCGCCGACGATGGCGACGTACTCGCCCGGTTGCAGGGTCAGCGAAGCATCGCGCAGGACGGTTCGGTTGTTGAATTGGCGGGTGAGATTGGTGATCTGCAGCATGCGTTTTTGTAGGAATGATCAGCCAAGCAGCTGATTTAGAGGGAAAACCCTAGCTCTTTAGAATACTCATTCTAGACGGGGTTCCTACAATGCAAATGAGGCACAAGGAATTCAGCCCTTGCCGGCCCGCGGCGTGACACAACTTGAGGAGATCGAAATGGGCAAGAAACTCGAAGCATTGGCAGGTAGTCTGGTCGATAGTGAACTCGCGGTTAAAGTCAGGGAGTCGGCGAATCAGCTCTGGCTGGCCGGACTCGGCGCGTATTCCATCACCCAGGCCGAAGGCGAGAAAGCCTTCAATGCGCTGGTCAAGGACGGTGAGATCGTACAGGCGCGGACACGCAAGGTCGCGGACAAAACGATCGCCAGCGTCACCGGCAAGGCCGTGGACACCTGGGGACGGATCGAGCACGTGGTCGAAGACGGCATCGCCCGATCGCTCGGCAGGCTCGGAGTGCCGACGAAGCGGGATATCAACAAGCTTTCCAAGAGCGTTGTCGAGTTATCGGCGGTGGTCCACAAATTGGCTGAAGAAAAAGCGAGGCCCGGGCAGAACGCTTAGCAGGAAAAACGCGCAGAAAAGAACCGAGGGCATTTTTCGGTAAATCGGAACGAGCCGATTCGCTCAAATGAAGCAAGCTTGGCCCGCCTGTATGGCGGGCCAGTTTTATTATGGCGCCGGTATCTGCGCCGATCCGTCTGTGACATCGCTTTCCTTTGCACTTGCGAAATGACTACACTTCCGGCATATGCGACGCGCGATTGATTCATTTTTGCGTCGCCGCATAAAATGGCGAGCGCATGAAAATGCGGTTATTCACCTATTTGTTCGCAAGGGGATTTTCCGATGATGAGGTACCAGGAAACCATGGAGCAGAGCGCGGAGTACCTGAGGTTGGCCTTGCCTCTGATGTCGCGACAGGCCGCTGCGCTGCATCCGGTCAGCTACGGTATCTGGTATGAGTACGTGGCCGGCTTCAACAAACCGCTCCGACACGCGATCGATGAACTGACGCGCGACGGAAAAGTGCTGGACGAGAACCTGACGTCCGAACTCTTTCGCACGCATATCGCCGAACTCGACGAGCAAACCGCGCACCGCGTCGCGACCGGTTTCCGGAAGGTGATGGCCGAAGTTTCACAGGATGCCGCCAATGCCGGCGAACATGCCAGCCGCTTTGGCAATGCCTTGGAACAGTGGAGCGAGGGGCTGGAAGGTGCCGCGTCGGGGGCCATTTCGGGCAATGAACTCGATCAGCTCCTGTCCGGCACACGCGCCATGCAGGGCGCGATTGCGACACTGCAACAACGCCTCGATGTCAGCCGGGCGGAGATCGAAAGGCTGCAGGAGGAAGTCAACCGGGCGCGCGAAGCCGCGCTCGCGGATGAACTGACCGGCCTCACGAATCGCCGGGGTTTCGATCTGGCGCTATCGGCATGCCTGTCGGCGGTGGACCAGCAGGCCGAGGGGACGTGCCTTCTGCTCGCAGATATCGACCACTTCAAGCGTGTCAACGACACGTATGGACATCTGATGGGCGACAAGGTCCTTCGCGCCGTGGCGCAGATACTGAAAGCCAGCGTGAAAGGAAAGGATACGGCGGCCCGCTTCGGCGGCGAGGAGTTCGTCGTTCTTCTTCCGGATACAAGCATTGACGGCGCACAGGCGTTGGCCGAGAAGCTTCGCTCGACGATCGAAGGAAGCCGGATCCGTCGTTCCGACAACCATCAGGAAATCGCCCGGATCACGGTGTCGTTCGGGATCGCCAGCTACCGCCGCGGCGAGTCCGCCGCCGATTTTGTGTCGCGCGTGGACACCGCCTTGTACCTCTCGAAACGGCTGGGACGAAACCGGGTCACCCTGGCGTCCGAGCGATTAGCGCGTTCGTCCAACTAATACAGCGTTTGCCTCAGGCTTGGCAGGCGGGGGCGGTGAACGCCGGGCTCGGGAGGCGCACGACGTCGCGCCGGATCGGCTGCGCGTCGGTCCCGCTCAGCGTGTTCAGCGAGAAACCGCTGAGGAAAGCGTCGAGTGCCGTGGCCGACAGTGGCCGGCTGAAGAAATAGCCTTGCATCTCGTCGCAACCAAGTCGGCTGAGTGTTTGCCGCTGAATTTCGGTTTCAACGCCTTCGGCCAGGATGCGCAGATTGAAACTCTTGGCAATGCCCAGAATCGCCTGAATGATCGCCGTTGAGTCGTCGTTGCCCCTCAGGTCGCGGACGAACGACTGGTCAATCTTGATGCGGCTGACGGCGAAGCGCCGGAGATAGTTGAGGGACGAGTAGCGCGTTCCAAAATCGTCGATGGCGACGTGCAGGCCGGCCTGGCGAAGTTGCCGGACCTTGGTGATGACGCTTTCTGCGTCCTTCATCAGCAAATGCTCGGTGATTTCGATTTCAATGGCGTCGTGGGGAATGGCGTGCTGATCAAGCGGCGCGATGACGCGCTCGAGCAGATCATCGCGCTCGAATTCGGCCGGCGAGAGATTGATCCCCAGCTTCAGGTCCAGATATCCCTTTTGGCGCAGTTTCTTGAGCTGTGCGCAACCAGCTTGCAAGACCCAGTCGCTGATCGTGACGATCATGCCGGTTTCCTCGGCCAGCGAAATGAACTCATCCGAAGAAATCAGTCCCTGCACGGGGTGGTGCCAGCGGATCAAGGCTTCAATGCCGACCACTGCGCCCTGAGCGACGCTGACCTGCGGCTGAAAGTGAAGCTCGAACTGAGTGCCGTCCTTGAGCGCTTGTCGCAAGTCGTTCTCCAGCGAGATACGCTTGACATGTGCCGTGTTCATCGAAGGCTTGAACTCCAGGAAGCCGTTCTTTCCCTGCGCCTTGGCCTGGTACATGGCGATATCCGCGTTGCGGATCAAGGTTGCAGACGTATCGCCATCTTCCGGATAGATCGCAATGCCGATGCTGGCCGTCGCGACGAAGTCTCGCGAACCGACTGAAAACGGACGCTTCAATTCGGCCAGCATCTTCTTCGCGATGACGAAAACATCGTCCGGCGTATTGATGTCGGGGAGCAGAACCGTGAACTCGTCGCCACCCTGACGGGCAAGCGTGTCGCCTGAACGCAGGCAGCCGCGGATGCGCAGCGCGAACTCCTTGAGCAGGCTATCGCCTTCCTGGTGGCCGTAGGTATCATTGATCAACTTGAAGCGGTCAATGTCGAGGAACATGACGCCGATGCGCTGGTTCCGACGTTTGGCCTGCGTGACCGCCAGTTGCAGGCGATCCATGAAGAGCGTGCGATTGGGCAACTCGGTCAGCAGGTCGTGAAACGCCTGGAATGCGATCGTCTCCTCCGCGCGCTTGCGGTCGGTGATATCGCGGGCCACCCCCGAGGTGCCGACGAAGTTGAGTTGGGGCGCGGTGTCCTGCGAGTAGACGCCTTGCGAGCTGAGAATGGCCACGACCATCCGGTTGTCGAAATGGCGCGTGCCGTGCTGCTTGTTCTTGAGCCGGACCTCGAAGTTGATCGTCGCCCGTTCGCCCATCCGCCGCTCGTTGAACGCGTAGTGCGCCCGTTCCATGTCGTCCTCGTGGACGATGACGGAGTAGTGCTGGTCGATGAGTTCTTCCGGTGTATAGCCGAGCAACGATTCAACGCGCGGATTGATGAAGACGAAGTGCCCACGCTTGTCGACGGTGTAAATCAGGTCCGGTGACTGCTCGACGAGGAAGCGGTGCAGACGCTCCGAGCGCTCGATCTGCGAGGCCATCAAGGCGTGTTCGATTTCCATCCGCCGCTGCTGCAATGCACGCTCGACGGCCTTGATCAAGTCGTCGGGGTCGCAATGCTTGCGAATGAACTCGAAAGCGCCGCGACGCAGGGCGTGGATCGCCGAGTCAATGGCTTCGTCGGCACTGAACACAATCACCGAAGTGGCGATCTGGCTCCGTTCCATCCATTCCATGATCTCGACGCCGCCTATATCGGGCAGCATCAGGTCGAGGACGACGACGTCGATATCGCGTTCATCCAGGCGACGAATCGCGTCTTGCCCGGTAGCGCTTTCTTCTATGATCCGTCCATTACCGTTCAGCAGGGATCGATAGGCACGACGGAACAGCGGTTCGTCATCGACGATCAGGATGTGCTGCGGCGCGATCGTTCCACCGCTTGGCTTCATGGTTCCACCACCAAAGCTCATGTTCATTTTTCCGCCGCTCCCCCTTGCTGAGATGTCCGTTCGCAGTCGCCCGCTGCGTGTGATTCGGCAATGTCGGTCTTCGGAAATAGCAGGGCGACGCAGGTTCCCTTGTCTTTCTGGCTGATACAGATCACCTCAACCCCCTGTCGCCGGGCCAGTTCACCGACGATGGGTAGCCCCATGCCGCGCTCGCTTGAACCTGCAGCGTCGGCGGGAAGCTGGATCGCACGCATGGCACTCTCGGGCATGCCAGGGCCGTCGTCGAGCATGCAGATCTGAATGAAGGTCTGTCCGTTGTGAATCACGTGGTCGGTCAGCGAAATCGTGAGCTGATGCCCGCCCGACAGGGCTTCGGAGGCGTTCTTCCAGATATTCAGCAACATTTGCTTGAGACTGTCCCGCTCGCAGACCACGCGCAGCGGAATACTTGGGAAGTCGGTTTCGATCAGGATGCCCTTGGCCTTGAACAGCGTGTCGCCGTAGAGCAGGAGGAGTTCGCGGATCAGGTCGCCGGGATCGATGCTGCGGCCGGGCATCTGCTCCTTCGGGATTTCGCTCATGCGGCTGACGATGCTTGCGACGCGATCGATTTCTTCGGTCAGAATTCCGAGTTCCTGACGCACACCGGTTTCGTCCGGGAGCTTCCGGTCGAGGATCTTCAGGTAACTCTTGATGATACCGAGGGGGTTCCCGGCTTCGTGAACCACTCGCCGTGCCTGGCGCGTAAACCGGTGGGCCGCTTCCTGGTCGGCCTGCTGGCGATAGCGCTTGGCTTCTCGCAAAGCTTCGAGGCTGATCGCCGCGATCTTGCCGAAATTGAGCAGCCAGGGCAGGCGGCGAGCGAGGCGTGCGTACTGATTCGCGCTTAGTCCGCAAACGATGACGCCAATGCTCCGGCGGCGCGCGACCATCGGGATGCACAGCAGCCCTTCCGCTGAGAACGCACGGGCGAACTGGAGATCAATCAGCGAATTTCTCTCGCTGCTGCGCTCCTTGAAAGAGCTGCAGATCTCTTGGCGAACAGCGGCGGCGGCGGCCAGCGAGCGTTGCTCGTCACACGGGATTTCAACTTGCCTGAATATCACCGGTTGTCCACCAATGTGCTTTCCGGACAGCTTGCCGTTCGCTTCATTGCAGAGCAGAAAGCCGGTGCGCCGAAGATCGAACAAGATGCGGGCTGATTCCCGGAGCGAAAGCAGGATTTCCGCATCGCTTTCGAGGGCGAAAAGATCCTGTTGCAAGGGTTGGAGCAGCGCCATTCCACCGAGCATCGCCACAATCTCGGATTCGGCGACCTCGGCTTCCGATGCTGGCTTCGGCGTACGAGCGAAGTTTTCCCAGACGCAAACGCCGGTGAGCTTTGCCGGCAATCTGATGTTGAGTGCTTCGGCGATCGTTCGCGTTCGTTGCTCTGCCTCATCGCGGAGTGACAGCAGCTTTTCCCGGTCGCCCGCATCGAGCATCGCGTGCTGGAGTGTCAGGAGTTCGTCCGAAATGTGCTCACTGGATGCCAGTGCGTGGGCAACCCAGATGACTTGGGGTAGGGCGGTCGCGGTGACGATCTGCTCTGGTGCAGCGTGGTGAAAAAGGATACCGTCGGCGAACAGACTGTCGAGCGTCCACTTGTCCGCGAGCCAGGTACCGACCTCGCCGTGGTGGACGCCGAATCTCTCTGTCTCCAGTGATTGAAGCGAAAACTCGTCTTCACTGTCCGCAAGGAGTTCCGCGTAAGGTTCGCCGATGGCTGACAGCAGGATCAATTCGCCAATATCATGGAGCAAGCCCGCCAGATAGGCTTCTTCCGGCCGGGGATAACTGATCGATGCCGCCAGATTGCGCGAAAGCTCCGCGACCATCAGCGAGTGTCCCCAGAAGGCCGAGAGGTCGGGTGTGTCCGAGTCGCCGCTGCGATCGAACAGACTCTGGATCGAGAGGCAGGTGGCGATCGAGCGTACGAGGCGCGTACCCAGCGCTACGAGGCAGTTTTCCAGACTGTTCAGTTCCCGGCCGCGTCGCAGTGCCGGGGAATTCGCGGCGGTCAGTACGCGGGTGGACAAACCCGCATCGTGTCCGACCAGCGCGGCAAGTTCGGACATGGTCGATCGGTCGTCATCGACCAGATGCAACAGGCGGAGGAGGATTTGCGGAGGTGACGGTATTCTGCCCGACTCAATGGCATGAACGATCGGCTCAGGTAGATTACGCATCAACGCCTCTACTTCCCTCTCCGTAACAACTGATGTCGAGGATTCCGAGGACCCGGCATCAAGCGGAAGTCCAGAAGCGTAGAAACAAAGGTGTGCCGATGAAGGCACATCTGCCCATCACTCCACCAAAGCGCGTCCGAAGGAGATGATGGCGATCTGCCAAAGTCCAACTCCCGACGGTAATGGCAACGAAACCACAGACCTACACAACCGGGCCATAGTACTACGCAGAATTCATGGATTCAATCGCTTAAGTCATGGTTTTCAGGAATCGCTTAAAGAATTCCCGACACGAAGTGTCGTTGTGTAATCCGCGGTCGTCATGAGAGCGTTGTGCAAGTCCTCCGTCGCTATCTTGACGTTTGTGCGCATCAGATTGCTCTTGTGTTGACCTTGCCCCGGAATTTCGCCCACCATAGGCGATGCGGCTGGACGAACAATCGTCCCAGTTTTGTCCCAGAGAAACGACCAATACAGACCACCGTAGACGGAAAAACCCGCGTCCTTGCGGAGGCGGGTTAGTCGTTAACAATCTGATTTATATGGGGTTTATCAGTCTGTAGTGGTTTGGAGTGGTCAGCTCCAGGGTCATGCTTTGGTCGGGGCGGCGGGTTTCGAACTCGTGACCCCTTGCACGCCATGCAAGTGCGCTACCAGGCTGCTCTACGCCCCGACAGCCGTAGATTATATCCGAAATATTTAGCTGTTGTCTCAGGTTCTGAGCAATTCGACGATGTTTAGCAATTCTTTCCGGAGTACTTCAGGAGAAAGTGCGGAAGGCTTCATTTCTGCGATGGAGTCATCAAGGCGGCTACGAGCTCCGCTGATTGTGAATCCTTGGTTGTAAAGTAGTTCTCGGATACGGCGAACCAGTAACACCTCATGGTGTTGGTAATAACGCCGATTGCCGCGTCGTTTGACCGGCTTGAGCTGCGCGAACTCCTGTTCCCAGTAGCGAAGTACGTGCGGCTTAACTCCACATAGCTCGCTAACCTCACCGATCGTGAAGTATCGCTTTGCCGGTATCGGAGGCAAAGGCTCCTTTGTCGTGTCTTTAGGATTCGATTCCATCGTAGGTCAACTCAACTTCGCCTTTGAGCTTTTGGCTGGCGTGAAATGTGACTACGCGTCGAGCGGTTATCGGGATTTCTTCCCCGGTTTTTGGATTTCGCCCCGGACGTTGCGGTTTGTCTCGTAGCTGGAAGTTGCCGAATCCCGAGAGCTTTACTCCGTCACCACGTTCGAGTGAATTCCGAACTTCTTCAAAGAAAGCCTCAACCATGTCTTTCGCCTCGCGCTTGTTGAGACCAACTTTCTCAAACAGCAAGTCGGCGAGCTCTGCTTTTGTAAGCGTCATCTCTTATTGTTCCCGTCAGACGCGGAGTTGGGCAGCGAAGGATTGCTGCAAGTAGACGATCAATTGCTGTACCGTAGCATCGACCTCCACGTCTAGCAAAGTCCTTTGAGTATCTTGCATAACTATACGGAAAGCAAGACTTTTCTTGCCAGACTCGATGCCCTTTCCGGTGTAGACGTCGAACAGTCGGATGTCTTGAACGATGGTGGGCTTGGCAGATTCTAGTCCGTCCAGTACTTGCTGCAGGTCGAGTTTTTGGTCAACTACGATTGCGAGATCGCGAACTGCGCAAGGCTGTCGAGAGAACTCGGAGAAAGTCGGGATATGAGCTTTTAGCAGTGCGTCCAGTTCGATTTCGAAAGCGACTGGCGTTGTCGGGAGTTCGTACTTTTGGACCCATTCCGGATGAATTTCGCCCATTACGCCAATAGTTGTCCCGTCAACCTTGATTCGAGCGCTACGACCAGGGTGAAAAGCTGGGTGGTCGGTTTTCTCGAACCTCGCCGTGACTGGTGCAAGGAGCGCTTCAACCTCGGCCTTGATGTCAAAGAAATCAACATTTCGTGATGGCTGCCCCCATTGCTCGGGGAGCGCACTACCGTAAGCTAAACCCGCGACTTTTAGCGGTTGATGGAAGCCTTCTACAGGATGGCCAGGTTTGTCACGGAAAAAGCAACGACCCGTTTCAAAAACGCGGATTCTGTTTTGCTTGCGCTTCAGGTTGGTGGAAACGTTGGCGATCAATCCGCCGATCAGCGTTGAGCGCATTACACTCATCTGACTCGCGATCGGATTGGCCAGTCGGATGGGGGCACTGTTGCCCGCGAAGTCGGACTCCCACACTTCTTCGATAAACGCAAAGTTGACGACTTCCTGGAAACCACGATCGGCCAACAGCTGACGGACCTTGCTTATCGGTCGCAAGGCTTCGGTTTGCGGGAGCATCGCCAACCGTGCGCAGGGCGCCTGTGTGGGAATATTGTCGTATCCGTATAGACGGACGATTTCTTCAATCAGATCTTCTTCGATTTCAATATCGAAGCGATGCGTCGGCGGGGAAACGATGAAGTCACCGCCCTCAAGCTTGAAGTCGAGTCCCAGGCGCAGCAGGAGTGCCGAGACTTGCGCTGCCGAAAAATCGATCCCCAAGACCTTTGCGAGACGCGTCAAGCGCAAGCGGACTGGTGCCCGTTCAGGGAGCGCGGCCTGGGCCTCGCTAATGGGTCCGGCACTTCCGCCGCAAATTTCCAGGATCAGTTGAGTCGCGCGCTCAAGCGCCTTGCGCGTGGTGCCAAAATCTACGCCACGTTCGAATCTATGAGAGGCGTCGGAAACAAACCCGTAGCGTCGAGCGCGTCCGGCGATTGCGCGTGGCGCAAAGAACGCTGACTCCAGGAACATCTCCTTGGTGTCCAAGGTGATTCCACTGTCCGCTCCTCCCATAATGCCGGCCATCGCGACAGACTGCTTTTCATCAGCGATGAGCAGAACGTCACCTTGAAGCTTGAGCGTCTGTTCGTTCAAAAGGCGAATCGACTCACCGGCCGAAGCCATTCGCACATGAATCGCTCCAGCCAGTTTCGTATTGTCAAATGCGTGCAGCGGTTGCCCCAGTTCCAGCATCACGTAGTTGGTAATGTCGACCAGCGCCGAAATCGAGCGTATCCCACTTCGTTCCAGGCGCCGTTTCATCCACTCTGGTGTCGGAGCCATCGCGTCAACACCCGAGATGACTCGTCCGCAGTAAAGCGGACAGGCTTCGGGAGCGTCCAGAACAACCATTCGTTTGATTCCAGACTTGACAACAGCCTCGGGAGTATTTAGAAGGACGGCGCTCGTGTCCGTTAGCGCTGAAACTTCACGGGCAATCCCTGAAACAGAGAGGCAGTCAGCCCGGTTCGGTGTCAGTTTCAGGGTCAGAATGCGGTCGTCGAGATCAAGATACGTGCGGATACTCTCGCCCACCGGAGCGTCGGCTGGTAATACAAGAAGGCCGGATGCGTCGTCGGAAATTCCCAATTCCTTTGCCGAACAAAGCATTCCGTTCGATTCGATCCCTCGGACCTTGGTGACCTTGATCTGGAATCCGCCGGGCAGATTCGCGCCTGGCAAGGCGCATGGCACGACTTGTCCTGCCGCGACATTTGGGGCGCCACAGACGATCTGCAATGGCGAGGACAGTCCCACATCGACGCGACATACGTTGAGGCGATCGGCATCCGCGTGCTTATTGACTTCAAGCACACGAGCGACAACGACCTTGTCGAAAAATGGGGCGACAGTTTCTTCCTCCTCGACCTCCAAGCCAGCCATGGTGAGAAGGTGAGAGAAATCATTCCCGTAAACAGATGGGTTTACAAAACTGCGAAGCCAAGACTCAGAAAATTTCATGGATGATCCGTATCACCAATAGCCATCAAACGAATTGACGCAGGAAGCGTAAGTCGCCATCGAAGAATAAACGTAGGTCATTTACGCCGTACCGCAACATGGTCAGACGATCCGGTCCCATGCCGAAAGCAAATCCGAGATACTTCTCAGGATCGATACCGACGTGTCGCAAGACGTTTGGATGCACCATTCCGCATCCGGCGATTTCTAGCCATCGGCCTTTAAGCGGTCCATTCATGAATGCGACATCGATCTCGGCCGAAGGCTCTGTGAACGGGAAGAAGGACGGGCGGAAACGAACCTGAAGGTCATCGCTTTCGAAGAAGCGATGGAGGAAGTCAGCAACGACGCCTTTAAGGTCGGAAAAGCTGACATTTTCGCCAATCCAGAGTCCTTCAACCTGATGAAACATCGGCGAGTGCGTCGCGTCGGAGTCGACGCGGTAAACTCGCCCAGGGGCAATGATCCGGATCTCCGGCATCGTCTCCAGATGCGCATATTTGGCTACATGCGCTTGCATGTAACGTACTTGAATTGGGCTCGTGTGGGTGCGTAGAAGAATTCCTTCTGCCACGTCGCCGTTTTCATGCTGCAGATAGAAGGTGTCGTGCATTGAACGGGCCGGGTGGTCTTCCGGAGTGTTCAGAGCGGTAAAATTCTGGAAGTCCGCTTCGATCTCCGGCCCTTCAGCTACTTCGAAACCGATTGAACGGAACAGCGATTCTATCCGCTCAAGTGTCTTGGTGACTGGATGGAGCCCACCCTTCGTTTCTCCTCGACCCGGCAAAGTAATATCGAGGGATTCTTCAGACAATCTCTTATCAAGCGCAATGCGACGGAGATCATCACGACGACCGCTCAGAGAAGCCTCAATTGCTTGCTTGGCTTGGTTGATAGCGGCACCGGCGGTCTTTCGCTCTTCAGGCGACAACTTGGACATCCCCTTGAGCAATTCGGTGATTTGACCGCTCTTTCCAAGAAAACGCGCTTTGATTTGCTCAAGCGTATCAGGGTTGTCGGTTGCCGCGAACGCAGCAGCAGCTTCTTTTACTAATTGGTCGAGATTCTGCATGAATTTTTTACCACGTTACCGAAAAAAAAGGAGGCCCAAGCCTCCTTTTTTAACACACTCAGGATCAGGCGCTGAGTTGGGCTTTAGCTTGAACAGCCAGAGCTGCGAATGCAGGCTTGTCGAAAACCGCTAGATCTGCAAGCACCTTACGGTCAACTTCAATCTGGGCCTTCTTCAGTCCGTTCATGAAGGTGCTGTACTTCATACCGACTTCACGGGCTGCCGCATTGATACGTGCGATCCACAAAGCACGGAATTGACGCTTCCTTTGGCGACGGTCGCGGTAGGCATACTGCCCGGCCTTCATTACTGCCTGTTTTGCGATGCGATATACGTTCTTGCGGCGGCCGCGATAGCCTTTTACAAGTTCAAAAACCTTCTTATGGCGCGCGCGCGCCGTTACACCACGTTTTACTCGGGGCATTTATTCTCTCCTTACGCGTAAGGCATCATGGCGCGAACCATGGCCTTGTCGGAGTCATGCACTCCGGTCATGCCTCGCAATTGACGCTTGGCTTTGGTGGTTTTCTTCGTCAGGATGTGGCGCTTGAACGCCTGACCGCGCTTGACGCGACCACTTGCACTGACCTTGAAGCGCTTTTTTGCGCCGCTCTTGGTCTTCATCTTGGGCATTGAATGCTCCTTATGTACATGGCGACAGGTGTTTCCCGGCGGGAATGCTTTACTACCTGATGCCACTTATTGGGACTGCGGTACTACTTTTTCTTGCTTGGCGCCAAAACCATGACCATTTGACGCCCTTCCATCTTCGGCATTTGCTCAACCGTAGCGTAATCCTGAAGATCGGTTCTGATTCTCTCGATTTGCCTCATTCCGATCTCCTGGTGCGCCATTTCGCGACCACGGAAACGCAATGTAACTTTGACCTTGTCCTCTTCCTGCAAGAAGCGAGTCATGTTACGCAACTTGATCTGGTAATCGTTTTCGTCAGTGCCTGGACGAAACTTGATCTCCTTGACCTGAACCTGCTTCTGCTTGAGCTTCTGCTCGTGCTGTCGCTTCTGTTCCTGGTATTTGAATTTGCCGTAATCCATGATTCGGCAAACCGGAG
>RRZU010252836.1_pt1 | contig 13036 bp, 12 predicted proteins | sample 2165561 | NCBI WGS metagenome assembly RRZU01 (sample SAMN10456909, study PRJNA506462) | wastewater metagenome | isolation source: wastewater sludge | place: USA: Moscow, Idaho
CCAGGGCGTGGCTTCGGTGGGAGTGATGGTCACGGGGCCAGCCTATCGGTTTTGTTGCAGGGCTTGGCGTGCTGCTAAGCTCGTGCGTCGCCGGGACACCGGTGCGGCAAGTTGCCCGAGCGGCCAAAGGGAACGGTCTGTAAAACCGTCGCGTGAGCTACGTTGGTTCGAATCCAACACTTGCCACAAGGCCCCGAATCGGATGGATTCGGGGCCTGATTCTTTCACCGACGAAAGGGGCCGCTCATGGCCACGCCGCACATCTCCTGCGAGCCCGGCGACATCGCCCCTCTGGTCGTCATGCCGGGCGACCCGCGCCGCGCCGAGCGCATCGCCCGCACGAGGCTCGACGGGGCCCGTCTCGTCTCCGAGGTGCGCGGCATCGGGGCCTGGACCGGCACCGTCGACGGCGTCCCCATGTCGGTGATGGCCTCCGGCATGGGCGTGCCCTCGCTGTCGATCTACGCCACGGAGCTGTTCACGCAGTTCGGCGTGAAGCGCATCTGCCGCGTGGGCACGTGCGGCGGCATCTCCCCCGAGGTCGCGGTGTCCGACGTCATCGTCGCCTCCTCGGCGCACACGAACTCCGCGGCCGCCACCTTCGGGCTGCCCGGCGTTTCCCTTTCGCTCGCGGCGAGCTTCGACATGCTGCGCGGCGCCGTCGACCAGGCGCGCGGCTCCGGCGCGCGCGTGCACGTGGGCCCCGTGTTCACCAGCGACTTCTTCTACAGCTCCCGCACGGACGTCATCCCCGCCCTCGGCGAGCTGGGAACCCTCGGCGTCGAGATGGAGGCCGCGGGCCTGTACGCGTGCGCGCTGGCCAACAACGGAGAGGCGCTCACCGTCCTCACCGTCACCGATCACCTCCTCGACGGCTCCGGCGACCTCTCGGCCGAGGAGCGCGAGACCCAGTTCCAGGGCGCCCTCGAGGCGGCGATCGCGGGGCTCCTTGCCTGATTTGTGACGGCCCCCAAACCTCGTGTATGTTTGTGCGTCGCTGGCCCCTATAGCTCAGTAGGCAGAGCGTCTCCATGGTAAGGAGAAGGTCTGCGGTTCGATTCCGCATGGGGGCTCTGTTCCTGCCTTGGGAGCTTCTGCCAAGGCGAGAACTTCGACGGGGTAGCTCAGTCGGTAGAGCAAGCGGCTCATAATCGCTGTGTCGCGGGTTCAAGTCCCGCCCTCGTCACCGAAAACCGAAGATCGATCAACTCGCTTGGCAGCGACGAAATGACTTGAAGGAAGTGGCAATAATGGCCAAGAAGGGCTCTGAGGTTCGCCCGAAGATCACGCTCGCCTGCACCGAGTGCAAGGAGCGCAACTACATCACCAAGAAGAACCGGCGCAACAACCCGGATCGTCTGGAGCTCAGCAAGTTCTGCCCGCGCTGCCGCACCCACCGTGCGCACCGCGAGACCCGCTGAACGCGCACGAGAACGCAGCCGACCGGCCGTCCCCGAGGGGGCGGCCGGTTCGCTTTTTCCCTCTCCGCGGGACCGCCGCGGCCCGGTAGGGTGAGCGCCATGCCGATCACCGCCGAACACGTGGGCCGCCGCTACCCGGCCGCCCCGCCGTACGAGGTCAGCCGCGCCAAGATCGCCGAGTTCGCCACGGCCATCCGCGACGACAACCCCGCCTACTTCTCCGACTCGCCCATCGCGCCGCCCACCTTCGCGGCCGTCATCGCCGCGCACGCCTGGGAGGCGCTGTTCGGCGACGAGGAGCTCGGGCTCGCGCTGAACCGCACCATGCACACGGACCAGGGCTTCACGTTCCACCGGCCGCTCCGCGCCGGCGACGTCGTCCACGCCCAGCTGGGCATCGAGAAGGTCCGAAACCGGGGCACCCTCGACATGATCACCGTGGTCGTCGACCTCGTCGTCGGCGGCGAGACCGTCTGCGAGGCCCGCTCCGGCCTCATGCACACCAGGGGGGACGACAATGCCTGAGATCGTCAAGGGAGCCGAGCTTCCCGAGCTGCGCGTCGGCGTCACCCGCTCGGTCGTCGTCCGCTACTCGGGCGCCTCCACCGACTTCAACGAGATCCACTTCTCCGACCGCCACGCGCGGGCCATCGGCCTGCCCGGCGTCGTCGCCCACGGCATGTGGACGATGGGCGCGGGCCTGAAGGTCGTCACCGACTGGGTCGGCGACCCCGCCCGCGTGCTCGGCTACTTCGTGCGGTTCACCCGTCCCGTGGTCGTTCCCGACACCGACGAGGGCGTCGAGGTGGTCTACCGCGCCACCGTCGCGGACGTGGCCGACGGCGTGGCAAAGCTCTCGATCACCGCCGAGTGCGGCGACGACCAGGTGCTGGGCGCCGCCCGAGCCGAGGTCCGCGTTGACTGAGTGCCGGATCGATCGCGTGGCGGTCGACGGCGCCGGCGCGGTCCCCAGCGGCTCGCCGCTGCTCGCGGACCACACGACCCTGCGCGTCGGCGGGCCCGCCGACAGGCTCGTCGTCGCGACGACCGAGGCCGAGCTGATCGAGGCCGTCACCGGCTGCGACCGCCGCGGCGAGCCCGTGCTGGTCGTCGGCGGGGGATCGAACCTGCTCGTCGCCGACGAGGGCTTCCGCGGCACGGTCGTCGTCGTCGCCACCCGGGGCATCTCCGCGGACGTCTCCGCCTGCGGGGGCGCCGCCGTGCGGGTTGCCGCGGGCGAGAACTGGGAGGCGTTCGTCGCCGAGGCCGTCGCCCGCGAGTGGAGCGGCGTCGAGGCGCTCTCCGGCATCCCCGGCAGCGTGGGGGCGACCCCCATCCAGAACGTCGGCGCGTACGGCGCCGAGGTCGCGCAGACCATCGCCTCGGTCCGCACCTGGGACCGCGAGCGCGACACCCAGCGCACGTTCGCGATCTCCGACTGCGGCTTCGGCTACCGCACCTCGCGGTTCAAGCGCGAGCCAGGCCGCTACCTCGTGCTCGAGGTCGGCTTCCAGTTCCCGCTCGCCTCGCTCGGCGCCCCGGTCGCCTACGCCGAGCTCGCCCGCGCCCTCGGGGTCGACGTCGGCCGGCGCGCACCCGCCGCGGACGTCCGCGAGGCGGTGCTTGCGCTGCGCCGCGGCAAGGGCATGGTGCTCGACGACGCCGACCACGACACCTGGAGCGCCGGCTCCTTCTTCACCAACCCGGTCCTCACCCCCGAGCAGGCGGATCGCCTCCCCGAGGGCGCCCCGCGGTTCCCGGCCGACGGCGGGCTCGTCAAGACCAGTGCCGCGTGGCTGATCCAGCACGCGGGCTTCGGGAGGGGCTTCGGCGACGGGGCCGCCGGCCTGTCCACCAAGCACGCGCTCGCGCTCACCAACAGGGGAGGGGCGACGGCGTCGGACCTCGTCGCGCTCGCCCGGACCGTCCGCGACGGGGTGGCGGAGCGCTTCGGCGTCGTCCTCGTCCCCGAGGTCAACCTGGTGGGCCTCAGCCTCTGAACCTCAACCACTACCTCACCCTCGGCTGGGTGCCGTCGTGAGCCCGCGGCTAGCATGCCTGCGGGGGAGCGATGGAAAGGGCAGTGGATGCGCTGGATCAAGTTGTGGGCCCTCGTGCTCGTCGCGGCCGTGGTCGTCGCGATGGCGGGGACGATGCCCGCCGACGCGTCGAAGAAGACCGATGACTTCATCGCCTCGCTGGTCAAGGCCGCTCAGAAGAACGAGAAGAAGACGGGCATCCCCGCCTCGGTCGCCATCGGGATGGCCGCGCTGGAGACGGGCTGGGGCACGTCCAAGATGGCCGGCGACTACACCGTGAAGAGCAAGGACGACGACGGCAACGAGGTCGAGACCGTCTACCACGTCAACACGCTGTTCAACATCAAGTGCGGCAAGACCCCCTCGCCGCACCAGACCGGCTGCGTGCCCGTCCGGACCGCGGAGTACCGCAAGGACGGCTCCAAGTACTACATCGTCGACGAGTTCCGCACCTACGCCGGCTGGGGGGACTCGGTCCTCGACTACGGCCGCCTGCTCACCTCGCTCTCGCGCTACGCCTCCGCCTTCGACTACACCGACTACCCGGACCAGTTCGTGATCCAGGTGCACCGCGGCGGCTACGCCACCGATCCCACCTACGCGACCACCGTCATCGGGATCATGAAGAAGTACGACCTCTACCAGTACAACGTCAGCGGCGCGGGGCCTGGCACCCCGAAGGGCGCGCCGCCCGCGCTGAAGCCCAGCCCGAAGCCCACGCCCACGCCCACGCCGTCGCCGACCGCGACGCCCACGTCCGCCGCGCCGACCACCCCGGCCCCGACGGCCACGCCGACCAAGACCGCGGCGCCGAAGCCGACGCCGACCAAGACGACGGCGAAGCCGGCACCCAAGCCCACGACGAAGCCCGTCGCGAAGAAGTCCACGTACCCCGCGCTGAAGAAGGGGTCGAAGGGCGCCTCCGTCGTCACGCTCCAGGCGCTGCTCAACTCCCGTAACAAGGCGGGACTCGTGCGCGACGGCGTCTTCGGGCCGCGGACCGAGAAGGCCGTGAAGGCCTTCCAGAAGAAGTCGAAGCTGAAGGCCACGGGGAAGCTGAACGACGCGACCTGGGCGAAGCTGCTCCCCGTTCTCAAGCCCGGCCAGAAGGGGGCCTCGGTCAAGGCGGCCCAGGTGGAGCTGCGGGCCGCCGGCGCCAAGCTGACCCTCACGTCGAAGATGGACACCAAGACGGTGAAGGCCGTGAAGGCCTACCAGAAGAAGAAAAAGATCTCCGCCACCGGCAACGTCGGCCCGCTGACCTGGGCCGCGCTGCTCAAGAAGTGAGGAACCGCTGATCGAGGCTCGGGCTACGCGTGGTCCAGGCCGATGTCGAGCACCCGGGCGCTGTGGGTCAGCCACCCGACGCTGATCAGGTCGACGCCGGACTCGGCGATCGCCGCCGCCGTCTCCGGCGTGATCCGGCCGGACGCCTCGGTGACCATCCGCCCGCCAACCAGCTCCACGGCCCGGCGGAGTTCGGCGGGGGACATGTTGTCGAGGAGGACGACGTCGGCGCCCACCTCGAGAAGCTCGGCCAGCATCTCGAGGGTGTCGACCTCGACCTCGATCTTCACCAGGTGCCCGACGTGCGCCCGGGCCGCCTCGACGGCGGCGCGCAGGCCGCCCGCGACGGCGATGTGGTTGTCCTTGATCATCACGGCGTCGTCCAGGCCGAAGCGATGGTTGGAGCCGCCCCCGCACGTCACGGCGTACTTCTGGAGCGCGCGCAGCCCGGGGATGGTCTTGCGGGTGTCGGCCACCTTCGCCGCGGTGTGCGCGATGGCCGCGGCGATGGTCGCGGTGCCGGTGGCAACACCCGAGAGGTGACCCAGGAAGTTGAGCGCCACGCGCTCGCCCGTGAGCAGGGCGCGCGCCGGGCCGTGGATCGTGGCGATGGCGTCGCCCGGGTTCACCCGCGAGCCGTCGGGGAGGTGCACCTCCATCCGCACCGACGGATCGAGCAGCTCCCAGGCCAGCTCGGCCAGGGGCAGGCCGGCGACGACGCCCGGCTCGCGGGAGACGAGCCGCACGGTGGCCGCCCTGTCGGCGGGGATGATGGCGTCCGTCGTGAGGTCGCCGGCGCGCCCCAGATCCTCGGCGAGGGCCGCCGCGACGACGGGCGTGACAAGCAGGCGGGGGAGGGTTCTCATGCCGCGCTTCCTTCCAGGTGGGGTTCGCGGAGGACGGTGTGGCGCGGCTCGGCCGCGTCCGGGAAGTCGGTGCGGGCGTGCGCCCCCCGCGACTCGGCCCGGTCCAGGGCGGCGTGGACCAGGAGGGAGCCGACAAGGCCGGCGTCGTCGTCGAGGTAGGGCCGCAGCTCGCTCAGGGCGCGCCGCAGCTCGTCGGCGTCGCGCAGCACGCCCGCGCCGGCGGTGACGATGCGCCGGATCCGCTCGATCTCCGGCCCGGCGGGCCGCGGGGCGGCGCCGGGCCAGGTCCGGCTGGGGACGCCCGGCTCGCCCGCGGCGGCCAGGGTGGTGCGCCGCAGGTGCGCGGCGATCCCGCGCCCGCAGACCACGGCCTCGAGGAGCGAGTTGGAGGCCAGCCGGTTGGCGCCGTGCAGGCCGGTGGAGGCCACCTCCCCGGCAGCGAAGAGCCCGGGCACGGTGCTCTCGCCGCGGGCGTCCACCAGCACCCCGCCCATGTGATAGTGCGCGGCCGGCTTCACGGGGAGGAGCTCGGTGGCCGGATCCAGCCCGGCGGCGAGCGCGGTGGCGTGGATGGACGGGAAGACCCGCGCGAAGCGCTCGCCGGGCGAGGTGCGCGCGTCCAGGAAGACCTCGTGCCCGGCCCGGAGCTGGGCCCACTCGGCGCGCGAGACCACGTCGCGGGCCGCGAGCGGGTTCTCCAGCACGCGCTCGCCCAGCTCGTTGACCAGGACCGCGCCCTCGCCGCGCACGGCCTCGCTCACCAGCGGCAGCGGGTCGATCGCGACGTCCAGCGCGGTGGGGTGGAACTGCACCAGCTCGAGGTCGCGGAGGGCGGCGCCCGCGCGGTAGGCCAGCGCCAGGCCCTGGCCGCGCGACGACAGCGGGTTGGTGGTGTGGGTGAAGAGGCCGCCGATGCCACCGGTCGCGAGCACCACCGCGGAGGTCCGCAGGAGGACGGGACCCTCGGGGGTGTCCAGCTCGACGCCGGCGACCCGGCCCCGCTCCACAACGATCCGTCGCGCGGGGGCGTGCTCCCAGAGCGAGATCGACGGCGAGCGGCGGGCCGCGTCGACGACGGCGCGCAGCAGCTCGGCCCCCGTCGCGTCGCCGCGGGCGTGCACGATCCGACGGCGCGAGTGGGCGCCCTCGAGACCCAGCTTCAGCGTGCCGTCGGGATGGCGGTCCCACCGCGCGCCCAGCCCGGCCAGCCATTCGACGGTCTCGGGCGCCGCGTCGGCGATCCGCCGGACCACCGCCTCGTTGCAGAGCCCGGCCCCGGCGGCCAGGGTGTCGGCGGCGTGCTCCTCCGGGGAGTCGTCGGGCCCGACCGCGGCGGCCATCCCGCCCTGGGCCCAGCCCGTCGACGTGCCGGCGCCGATCTCGCCCGCCGACACCACGAGGCAGGGGGCCGGGGCCAGTTCGATGGCGCAGCTCAGTCCCGCGAGCCCGGCGCCGACGATCACCGGACCGTCCACGACGAGCTCGGTGCGTGTCGCGCCCATGGCTACCGGACCTCGAGCATGCGGTCCACCGCGGCACGGGCGCGCGCGGCGACGGCGGGGTCGATGGTGACCTCGTTCGTCATGGTCTCCAGCGCGCGACGGATCGCGCCGAGCGTGTTGCGCTTCATGTGCGGACAGAGGTTGCACGGGCGGACGAACTCGACGTCCGGGTACTCCTGCGCGACGTTGTCGCTCATCGAGCACTCGGTGATCAGGGCGACGCGCCGGGGCCGGCGCTCGGCGACGAAGGAGATCATCTGCGCCGTCGAGCCCGCGTAGTCCGCCTCGTCGACGACCTCCGGCGGGCACTCGGGGTGGGCAAGGACGGTGACGTCGCCCCGGTAGTCGGCGCGGATCTGCCGGATGTCGCCCGGCGCGAAGCGCTCGTGCACCTCGCAGGCGCCGGGATGGGTGATCACCCTCACGCCGGTCTGGCGGGCGACGTTCGCGGCCAGGTACTGGTCGGGGATCATGATCACCTCGGGCACGCCGAGGCTCTCGATGACGCTGACGGCGTTTCCGGAGGTGCAGCAGATGTCGCTCTCGGCCTTCACCGCCGCGGAGGTGTTCACGTAGGTCACCACGGGGACCCCGGGATGCCGACGGCGCAGCTCGCGCACGTCCTCGGCGGTGATCGACTCGGCGAGCGAGCAGCCCGAGCGCAGGTCCGGGATCAGGACGGTCTTCGACGGGTTGAGCAGCTTCGCGGTCTCGGCCATGAAGTGCACCCCGGCAAGGACGATGACGTCCGCCTCGACGGTCATGGCCTCGCGCGCCAGCGCCAGCGAGTCCCCGACGATGTCGGAGACGCCGTGGAAGACCTCGGGGCGCATGTAGTTGTGCGCCAGGATCACGGCGCCCCGCTCGCGCTTGAGGCGCAGGATCGCGTCGACGTCGTCGGCCATCGTGGCCCACTCGATCGACGGGATGACGTGGTTGACCCGCCGGAACAGGTCGTCGGCGGTGATCAGGGTGGTGGTCATCGGGTCCTCCTCGGGGGCACGCCGCTTATGCTTCGGATGAGCATAAGCGAAATGCTAATACCGAGGAAAAGGGGGCGCAAATCCGGACGCGGGCCGGAGGCGGGGAGGGTTACCGCGAACGCGGCAGCTTGGTGCCGGCGGCCCTGTGCTCCTGCAGGACCTCCTGCCGGAAGCGGTAGAGCCGTGCGGGCCGTCCGCCGGTGGCGGCGCGGCCCCCGGTCTCCTCGACCAACTGCTGCTGCTCGACGACGCGGCGGAAGTTCTGGGTGTGCACCTCCTGGCCGGCAAGCGCCTCGACGCAGGCTTGGAGCTGGCCGAGGGTGAACTCCTCCGGCATCAGCTCGAACACGACCGGCCGGTACTGGATCTTGGTCCGCAGCCGGGCGATGCCGGTGGCGAGGACCCTCCGGTGGTCGCCGTCCATCCGCACGCCCGGGAGGCCGGGATCCTGCCACCACTCGACCCGGCGCCCGGCTGCGCCCGCCTCCTGCCTCCGCTCTGCCGGTGACTCCGGCACGAGGCCCGCCTCCCACAGGGCCTCGTAGCGCTGCAAGGTCAGGTCCGCCTGCCACGGACGCTGATCGAGGCCGAAGTCGACGGCGCACCGCTCGGCCCGAGCCGGGCCGCCCGCCTCGGCCCAGGGCCGCAGCAGCGGCGCGACGACGTCGGTCAGCAGCGAGTCGTCCCCGCGTCGGTCCTCCCAAGGGAGGTAGGAGTACCAGCTGTGCCAGCTCCCGCCCTTGGCGTTCAGGCCGCGCACCAGGCCGAGGTAGGACACCGAGATGATCCGCGCGCCGCCGCCGTCGCGGCCGCGGTCGGCGAAGGTGTAGAGCTGCTCCAGGTAGCCGACGGTGAGCCCGGTCTGTTCTTCGACCCAGGCGCGCACGGCGGTCTGCAGCGAGCGGTGCCCGGGCAGCAGGGGGCCCGCGGGGAGCCGGGGGGCGTGCGGCAGGGTGAGCACGCACGGTTCGCCGTCGACCATGGCGACGATGACGGCCAGCACCTCGGCGCCGATCGGTTCGCTGCCCATCACGGGGAGCCGCCGCCGGGCTCGCTCGCGGTGAGGATGATCCCGCTGGCGGCGACGTAGCCCGCGGCGTAGGCGCGGGCCGCGGTGCGCAGCGCCTCGCGGTCGGGCAGGTAGGAGCCGTTGTGCAGGCCCGCGCCGTTGATCCTCCCCGTGCCGACGAAGCACATGACGGAGGCGGCCTCGAGGCCGTACTCGGCGAAGTCGTCGGACCCGCAGGATCGAAACGGCGTCTCCGCCACGGTGATGCCGAGCCCGGAGAGCAGCGGGTCCAGCCGGTGGACGAGCCCCGGATCGTTGACGAGCGCCGGGCCGCCCGTGCGGAACCGCACCTCCGCCGCCGCGCCGCGCGCGTCCGCGGCCGCCTTCGCCGTCGCCTCGATCGCCCGGTGCAGCCGGTACCGGTCGGCGTCGTTGAAGGTGCGGATGGTGCCCTTCGCCCGCGCCTCGTCGGGGATCACGTTCGGCGCGGTGCCGCCGGTGATCAGCCCGAAGGAGACCACCGTCGGGTGTGTGGGGTCGACGATCCGGCTCGGCAGCCCCGCGACGGCGTCGACGATGGCCGCCAGCGTGGTGATGGGGTCGACGGCGAGGTGCGGGTAGGCGCCGTGTCCGGCGCTGCCCCTCACGACGATCTCGAACGAGTCGTACGCGGCGTTGACGGCGCCGGCTCCGGTGGACACGATCCCGGGCTCCACCTGGGGTTGGACGTGCACGCCGATCATGGCCTCGACCCCCTGGTCCGCCAGGAGGCCCGACGAGACGACGTCGAGGGCGCCGGGCGGCGTGACCTCCTCGCGGGGCTGCAGGATCGGGATCAACCCGGTGGGGAGGTCGAGCTCGCGGGCGGCGGCCAGCACGGCCCAGAGCGCCGCGAGGTGCACGTCGTGCCCGCAGGCGTGCATGATGCCGGGGCGCGCGGAGCGCCACTGCACCGTCGTCGACTCGACGATGGGCAGCGCGTCCAGCTCGGCGCGGAGGCCAACAGCGGGTCCGTCGGCGCCGATCCTCGCCCAGGCGCCGGTGTGGGCGACGGGGGACCAGTCGAGCCAGTCCGCTGCGGCCTGGAACCTGTCGCGCGTGGGCTCCTCCTCGCCGCTGAGGTGCGGGTCGGCGTGGATCTCGCGGCGCAGGGCGACGGCGTCGGGCAGCGCGCGGTCGATGCCCGCGGCGAGGTCGTTGAGCAACCGGTCCGTCATGAGGGGTGACACTACCGCTCCCGGCCGCGGGTTGCCCCGCGCGACGAGCGGCGGGATAGGCTGAGGCAATGCCCTCCGCCAGCCACCGCTCGCCGAAGCTGGCCCCGGCGAGGCCGGGCAGGCCCTCCATCGCGCGGTTCCTTCCGTACCTCAAGGGCTATCGCTGGCAGTTCGCGTTCTCGTTCGCCATGGCCCCCGTCGGGGTCGGGCTGAGCATCTCCATTCCGCTGCTGCTCGGCGGCGTCGTCGACGGCCCCATCAGCGACGGCGACGTGCTCGGCGTGCTGTGGTTCGCGCTCGCGCTGCTCGCGGTGGGCGCCACGGAGGCCTTCATCTCCTTCCTGCGCCGGTGGATCATGGTGAAGGCGACCTCCTTCATCGAGACCGACATCCGGCTGGACCTCTTCGCCCAGCTGCAGCGGCTCCCCATGCAGTTCCACAAGGCCTGGGAGTCCGGGCAGCTGCTCTCGCGGATCATGAGCGACCTCGGCACCATCCGCCGCTTCCTCTCGTTCGGCATCGTGGTGCTCTTCATGAACTCGATCCACATCGTCGTGGTGCTCGGGATCATGATCGCGACGCTCTGGCAGGTGGGGCTGGCCGTCCTCGTCCTCGTGATCCCGGTCGTCGCCCTGACGTTCGCGCTGATGGGGCGGTTCGGCCTCATCGCGCGCCGCGTGCAGGACGAGACGGGCGACGTCGCGTCCGCGGCCGAGGAGGCCCTCCACGGCGTGCGCGGCATCCGCTCCTTCGGGCGGGCGCGTTACGTGGGCCGCACGTTCGATGAGCGCGCCACGCGCCTCGCGGAGAGCGGCGTGAAGCGGATGGACCTCGCGGCCGTCCTGTGGACCCTGCTGGAGGTCTTTCCCTCGGTGCTGCTGCTCGTGGTGCTCATCGGCGTCAGCTTCGGCGTCGCCGGGGGAGCCCTGTCGCTGGGGGCCGCCGTGACCTTCGTCACGCTGCTGCTTTCCCTCGCGTGGCCCGTCGGCAGCCTCGGCTGGCTGCTGTCGTTCGCGCGCGAGACCGCCACCGCGGCCGACCGCGTCGCCGAGGTGTTCGACGCGCCGCTCAGCATCGTGACCGGTGGCCTCGCCCTTGCCGACGTCGGCGGCCGGCTGGAGCTGCGGGGCGTCTCCTACCAGTTCCCCGATGCCGACGTCGCCACCCTCGCGGACGTGAACCTGGAGATCGCGCCCGGCGAGACGGTCGCGCTCGTCGGCGGCACCGGCTCGGGCAAGTCGACGCTCGTGTCGCTCCTGCCGCGGCTCGTCGACGTGACGGGCGGCCAGATCCTGCTCGACGGCACGGACATCCGCGAGCTGGACCTCGCCCTGCTGCGCAGCCTGATCGGCACCGCCTTCGAGGACCCGATCCTGTTCTCCATGTCCGCGCGCGAGAATCTCACGCTCGGGCGTCCGGAGGCCTCCGAGGCGGAGATCGAGGAGGCGCTGCACGTCGCCCGCGCCGAGTTCGTCTACGACCTGCCCTGGGGCCTGGAGACGCGGCTCGGCGAGCAGGGCCTCAGCCTGTCGGGCGGCCAGCGGCAGCGCCTCGCGCTCGCCAGGGCGATCCTCGTCAAGCCGCGCGTCCTCGTCCTCGACGACACCCTGAGCGCCCTCGACATCCACACCGAGGCGGAGGTCGAGGAGGCGCTGAGGTCGACGCTGGTGGGCGTGACCGGCATCGTCGTCGCCCACCGCGCCTCCACCGTCCTGCTCGCAGACCGGGTCGCGATGCTCGTCGACGGCCGGATCGCCCACGTCGGCACGCACCACGAGCTGCTGGCCACGGTGCCCGAGTACCGCGAGCTCCTGTCTGCTGAGACTCCCGCCTAAGCTGGCGGGTATGACGTCGCGGCACCTTTCCTCGTGGGTCGCCGTCTCCGTGGTCGCGTTCACCGGCGTGGTCCACACCGCGCTGATCTGGAACCAGGACGTCGACTGGGAGCTGCGGCCGCTCGTTCCGATCCTGCCCGCGGTGCTGGCGCGTCGGTACCCGTTCGTCGCGGGGCTGTTGGTGTGGCTGATCACCGTCCCCACGTTCTACGTGGCGGACGAGCTCCAGCCGATCTCGCTGCTGTTCGCCGCCATGTGGGTGGTCTACACGTCGGCCAGGTACGGGCGGCCGTTCACCGTCGCGCTCTCCGGGCTCTCCATCGTCGCGGGCACCGCCGCCTACCTGCTGTGGGTATCGAGGACCGGCATCGCGAACAGCCTGCGCCCCTACATCATGGACGTCGAGGCCTGGCGGCTGCTCGCGGTTCTGGTGTCGCTCACCCCGCTCGCGGTGCCGTGGGGGATAGGGCTGGGCGTCCGGATGCGCGAGGCACGTGACGCCCAGCAGTCCCGGACGGAGGCCGCCGAGGAGGCGCGCGCCGTCGCGGAGGCGGAGGAGCGCAGGCAGGCGCGGCTAGCCACCGTCGAGGCGAGCAACGCGCAGCTGGCCCGCGACGTGCACGACGTCGTCGGGCACTCGCTCGCCGTGATCCTCGCCCAGGCGCAGGCCTCGCAGTACCTCGACGACACCGAGCAGCTCCACGAGAGCATGCGGGCCATCGCCGACTCCTCCCGCCGGTCGCTGCGCGAGATCCGCGAGCTGCTCGGCCAGGTGCGCGACGGCGAGCCCGCGGCCCAGGCGCCCGACGGCGGCCTCGACGCCCTGCTCGCCAGCGTCGCGGCCAGCGGCGCGCAGCTCCAGCTCCAGACCATGGGG
>RRZU011590334.1_pt1 | contig 13033 bp, 8 predicted proteins | sample 2165561 | NCBI WGS metagenome assembly RRZU01 (sample SAMN10456909, study PRJNA506462) | wastewater metagenome | isolation source: wastewater sludge | place: USA: Moscow, Idaho
TTACTCCAAAGCGAATATTCCGTAAATCTACCAACAAAGTTTTGGTACAAGAAAAAAGAATGGAAAGGGTGGATAAACGTTGTAAACCCCTTCAGAGCAAGTATAGTGTTAGGAACTCCCGGCAGCGGCAAATCTTATGCCGTCGTAAATCAGTACATTAAACAACAGATTGAGAAAGGCTTTTCGATGTACGTGTATGATTTCAAGTTTCCCGACCTTTCAATAATTGCCTATAACCATCTATTGAACAATCAATTAGGATATAAGAAAGTTCCCACGTTTTACATGATAAATTTCGATGACCCGTCACATTCGCACCGTTGTAATCCCATCAATCCCGATTTTATGACGGATATATCCGATGCTTATGAAAGCGCCTATACAATTATGCTCAACCTCAATAAAACGTGGGTGCAAAAACAAGGCGATTTCTTTGTGGAATCCCCGATAATCCTTTTTGCGGCTATCATTTGGTATTTGCGTATTTATCAGGACGGAAAGTATTGCACATTCCCACACGCTATTGAGTTTCTGAACAAACGATATGAAGATATATTTCCGATTTTGACTTCATATCCCGAATTGGAGAACTATTTATCGCCTTTCATGGATGCGTGGTTGGGCGGAGCCGCCGATCAGTTAATGGGGCAGATAGCCAGTGCGAAAATTCCTCTGTCTCGTATGATTTCGCCACAACTTTACTGGGTAATGAGTGGCGACGAATTTACTCTGGATATAAACAATCCGGACGATCCGAAGATATTAGTTGTAGGCAACAATCCCGATAGGCAGAATATTTACGGTGCGGCGTTAGGATTATACAACTCCCGTATCGTGAAACTCATAAACAAAAAAGGACAACTTAAAAGTTCTGTCGTGATTGACGAGTTGCCGACAATCTATTTTAAAGGTTTGGACAATCTGATAGCGACCGCCCGAAGCAATAAAGTAGCGGTACTTTTGGGATTTCAGGACTTCTCCCAATTAACAAGGGATTACGGCGATAAGGAAGCCAAAGTAGTAATGAACACCGTCGGCAACATATTCAGCGGTCAGGTGGTGGGGGAAACTGCCAAAACTTTATCAGACAGGTTCGGAAAAGTATTGCAGAAGCGCCAGTCTATGACTATCAATCGTAACGATAAATCTACCTCTATCAGTACTCAAATGGATAGCCTGATACCTCAATCCAAAATCAGCACCTTGACACAAGGTATGTTTGTCGGAGCCATTGCCGACAACTTTGATGAACGTATCGAGCAGAAGATGTTCCATTGTGAAATCGTTGTAGATAATGCAAAAGTAGCAGCCGAAACAAAGGCATATAAGTCTATTCCTGTTATTACCGATTTTACGGACGAAAACGGAGTTGATACCATGAAAGAACAGATACAACTCAATTACAACCGTATCAAAGAGGAAGCCAAACAAATTGTCGCTGATGAACTGGAACGCATTAAGAAAGACCCGGCGTTGGCGCATTTGTTGCAGCAGGATAATCAATAACAATTTGTCGTTGATTGAAAAACCTGCAAATCTAATCAATAAAAGATTAGATTTGCAGGTTTTTTAGTCTTCATCTAATTCAAAATCCATATCTTTGAGATCGGCAACAACTGTTTCCAAAACTTCTCTCATTCGTTTTTCCCAGTTGTCATCAGGTATAATACGCAAATGAAAATACCTGATATATGCATCTGCTATTCCCTTTGAAATCTTCTTAAAGTGTTTTTCTTCCGGAGCATAACCTTTGTCTTCTATAAAGAAAAGGAAATCATCATAAAAATGGTCGTCAATTTCCTCTTTCAATTCTTCTTCAAGGTAGCTGTATACGACTTCTTCTATTTGCGGCTTACGATCTTCCCTCATTTGACGGTGGTGCGCCAGTACATCGGTAGCATATTCTTGTAGTTCAGGATATTTTTTGTTTTTGGAATATTTTTCAAGCAACTCCCATTCCTCTTTTGTAAGACGGAATTTTTCGGAAATTCTCTCAACTCTGTTTATGCGTTGCAGTTCATTTCTTCTTTCTATGGGTAAAGAAGCACATGATTTACATATATGCGCAGCGTGTCCTTTCCCACTGAATTTCTCATTGGCTTTAATTTCTCCACAAATTTTGCAGTAATGTCCCTGTCGTTTCTTTTTTGCCATATAACTAACTTAATAAGGATTAAGAATAGAATTTTGACTAATCACAATAAGTTTTTTGCTTGCTCTTGTTAAGGCGACATATAGATGCTTTGGATTTGTGAATAAATGCGCATTTAGAACAATTACGACATCAAATTCCAATCCCTTAGTAAGTAAGGTTGTACCAATGCACCTTCCTTTTATATTTCGACCAACCCGTCTTAAAACATCTCTGTTTTTTTTCATTGATTCATATATGGTATCTCCTTCCGCATGCGCCAGTTCTAAAGCTTTAATCATATCCTTTTTTAATTCCGCTCTATAACACTTGTTGTTGGGAAGTTGTATTATTCCATTGATTAAATCTGCTATGTTTTTAGGAGATTTCTGTTGAATTATTAAAGCAATTATATCACGCAACTTCTGACTAACTACTTTATCTTCGGGAGAGCGTTTGTTTTTAAGTTGTCCATTATCATTGAACCATTGAGCAATTACCGTTTTTGATGATATTTTCTTTGCGAAATCAAGAATTTTATTTATCAGATTTTGCCTGACTTGTATGTCAAAGTGATTAGAGAATGCGTAAAAATCTTTGTCATCTATTGATTCTATTAGTCTGACTGTATTGTTAAAACGTTGTATAAACGTTATTCTTGGATAGACCGATGTGGAAATCGGATGCAATAACAACAAACTATCTATTTTCCTATTGTTTATTTCTCTCCAAATTGCTCTATTTGAATTGTTATTGGGATCTAAATAACCGTTTTCGACTTCGATGATAATGTTAATATGTGGATGAAAATCCGTAAGAGTTATAGGAGTTCCACTCAATAATAATTCCCTAATTTGAGATAAAGATTGCCCTAACTCAATCGAACCATGTTGATTCCATCGCCAAGGAGTATCAAGAGTTTGAGTATTTTGATTTAGTCCCTGCATTTCTTCGTCAGACTCCATATTGACAATAGTATTGTTCCTAAATTCAAAAATGCCTTGCAATGGATCCCCTAAGATATGAGTGGGCAAAATATCGGATAAAGCAAGAACCATTTTATGTTGCAGGCTTGTACAATCTTGATATTCGTCAACTAACAATTTAGAATAAGAACTTTTTATAACAGCTTTCAACGGTTGAGTTCTAAAAAGCTTAATGGCAGTTTCTATGGCGAAGTCGAAATAATTGTTGTCTTCCGCTTTGGGAATTTCTGCTTTGTTAACATGAAATTCGTTACTATATCGTAAGGCAAAACTGCTTATTGTATCTATGGTGAACTTTCCGGGATTAATACTCCCTTTTTGCATTTTCTCCTTAATAGAAGCTACCCCTGCATGAGTATGTGTTAGTATCAAACATTTTTTACCTACTTCGAGTAAATGAAGACATTCCATGATAGTATGAGTCTTACCATACCCTGCGGGTGCAATAATCATACTTTTATCTTTTGATAGAAATTCTTCAAGATTTGCCATATATTATGAATCAATCCAACTTGATAGTTGCTCAAACATTTGTTTTGTTTTCTTATCTACATCAAGATTATTGAAATCATCAAAAATTATTTTTCCGATAATTTCGCCATGATCGATTCGCTTATACCAACCATTTTTCTTTGATACGCTTCCTAATGCGCTTCGTAATTCCTTATTTTCAGTCTTGTACCAATCTTCGCTGAACTCTGGGGTATTTTGCTGCTGGGAATACACACTTTGAAATACTGATTGATTATCAAAACCATCAATTTGAAGTCTATAATCAACTAATTGAATTATTTGTTCCCAAGATAAGTCCGCAAACAATTGTTGTTCAATCGAATTTCCATTATCACAATCAAAAACACTTATTCCAAGTTCTCTTAATTCTTCTTTAGACGTGTTGATATTTACAACATCCGAATCACATAATAGACAGGAGGCATATCCTAAGGAATTAAATCCCTTTGTTCGTTCTATCATATTTTCTCCGCCACCATCAACAAGTCCAATACCTAAACAAGCCAAGTTGATTTTCTTTAATGATTGTCGATTGTTGTTTAAGGCTCGACAAATACCAATTTCTGTAGCACCTTCACATACTATGATTTTCTTCATAAATAATGCTTCGGGATTACTTCTTACACAGCCTTGTAAGTCAAGTGGGATATTTGACAGGTTTTGAGCATCTTTTATCATTAAGAACAAATTATTGCATGACAACTCAACTATCACGTTTCTTGAATGTGTTGTGAAAAATATTTGAGAATTTGTTACTTTGGTCAATATAGCAACCAAGTGCTGCACTCTGTCAGGCTCCAAGCCCTGTTCTATTTCATCTATGAGAATTATTCCATTAGGATTTGCGATTGATAGTTGAATAGCTAAAGATAACAGTCTTCGAGCCCCTTTCCCTTTCAGTCGAAGTGGGATTTCGCTTTCATGTAAACAGACTTTGTTTTCTTTTATTGAAATATCTCTATGGTCAATCGAAGCCTTTATTCCCTCAGCATTTACTCCAAGTTGAGCAGCAGTTTCTATGACTTTGTTTATTACATTCTCGAATTTGTTGGCGATACTGTTATCTATTCTCGTCTTTGTTTCCCGTAGAATTTCCAACATTACATTTCCTTCATCTACATCAGTGTTATCTTCACTCAATAATTTGAATAACGTATATAATGGATTTCCTTTGTTTAAAGAAAAATGCCGATCCGTATAATCGGAAATAGAAGAAACGTTCATTTTTGCTCTATCAGCCGCCGTTATTGTTACAGGTTCTTGGCCTCGATAACTAACAACCGTCCACATAGGCTCTAAATCTTTTGTTACTGTCAGTCTTATGGTTAATGCTTCCTTCGCTTCGTTGGCTTCTTCTGATTCCATATCATCAATGATACTTCCATTGGCTGCAATTCCTCGAACGAACATTCCATATTTGGCAAGTTGTTTTTCAGGAATATTAGTTATGGTCGCTTCTATTTCAATCGGAGTTTCTGTTTGGCAATTATAAAAATCACTATCATAAAAACTCATTGTCCAACTTGAAGATAAGACTAAATTAATTGCTTCCAGTATTGTGGATTTACCCGAATCGCCCCGTCCAATAATACAAATCAAGCCATTATCAAAATTTTGATCAAAATTTTGAATACCTCGAAAATTCTTAATTTTTAGATTATGAAGTGTTGCCATTTTATATCTGTGTTTATTTCATCAACCTGTCGATTATTTTTTCTTTCACAACTTGATATGCTTCTTCTATATTGTACGCTTCTTCGGGACGTATCAAACTATCCATATCCTCCAAAAAGTCAGGATCAACCATTTTACTTTCCATATTCAAAATGAATTGTTTGTGAGTTGGAGGTTGGGAAACAGAAAAATCCATATACCGCTTGTAACAGCGAATAATTACTTCGGGATCAGCATCCGTTATGCGTAGGGCTTTGTATAAATCAAATAAATCACGTCCTTTTTTACGTTGATACAGGGCACGTAGTTTTGTTCCCAACAACTCATCAAGCGCATAAGTGGTCAACTCGCAACTTCCCGAAAACCAACTGTTGTCCATAGAGAACGGTACTTTGACCAATCCCAATTCATTAAAATGCTCAAAACAATTTATCTCAATTTTTAGGCGGATTGGCACAACAGGAGGTATCTCGGACTCCATACGAAACAACATGGTGTTGTTGTATCGTTTTTGTTTGACAACCTTGCCGGGCAGAAAATCCAACACTTCCCCTAAACGTGAAAGAATTGGTTTTATCGGCCCCGCGTTGATTTGCACAAGGTCGATATCTTCCGAGTACCTGCTTTGGGGAGAAAGATATAACTTATGCAACGCAGTTCCCCCTCTGAATGCCAACTGGCTTGCGAGAAACTCATCGCTGAAAATCGCTATCAAAGCACGGGATATTATCAAATCCTGTTCTACCTGTTCTCCTGTATTCCAAGGGGCTTGTGTTCTCCATTGGAGTATGGATGCTCTGTTTATCATAAATCGTCAATTTCTATCTCTGTATTAATATCTATTTTCCAACGAGTGTCTTTTTCAACATTTTTATTCGCCGAGCGGGTACTTAGCGGAACATAGTTCAGTTTTTTACCATAGTTGAATAATTGCTTGTATAAAATATCTGCCTGTTCGGTTTCTTCCAAAATATTGTCCAATATAAACCCCAACCGTTGTACTGCGGACACCGACGTATAATCAAGCAGTTCATTCGATACTTTTGAAAAATCGGTTTCTTCCGCTAATTCCGCTAAAACAGTTGCCGCTCTGGACAAGCCGCCGATATGCTTTTCATATTGCACCAAGTCTATTGCTGTCAGTTCGGCGTCAGAATAACGGACAGTTCCCGTCTCCGAGTTTTTTGTCTGCAAGAAATTTTCGGGAATCTCTTTCCTGTAAACCCAATCAAGGATATTGTTTTTTGCTTTCGACACGTTGGAAGAAGGATAAACCGTCATTACAGAAAAACGCTGCGAACGTTGGTGTGCTGCCCCGTGCAATTCTGCGGCATTGAGCAAACTTATATAATAAGGTTTCCCTATATACCGCATTAACTGGTCAATATAATAAGTGGGGACAACAACTCCTTTTGCTGCATATTGTGGCGGAATAATCACATAGAAACCTTTATAGACAGATATGATTCTCTTTTTTACGGTCAAACGATAAAGAGAATTGGATAGATTTTGTTCTGAAGCATTTGGAAAGGCTTCGCGAACCTTCTCAAAAGAGAAAGTATTAAAGCCGTGTACTTCTGAATTTCTAATCCATTCGCTCAAACTAAGATTTTTCATGACTGCTAAATTTTCTGCAAATATAATCATAATATGATTAGAACTGCAAGTTTTTTAAGCAAGATTTAATATCAAGGCTTTTTCCATACTTCAACGCCACTCCTATCCAAATCAACGCCACAAGCGACCACCTACCTAAAAATCAACCGCTAACACTCTGATTAGGACTACTTTTATTCTGCATTAATAGTGATGCAGAACAAAAAACAGTTTTATCATGGATGAAAAATTAAATCCGAAAGACAAAGTTCTCCTGATGCGTGATGAAGGAGAGGGCAACAAACTCAAAGTTGTCAAGGGCATTGATAAGAAAGGAAACATTGATGCCATAGACCCGATGAAGGCGAAACAGAATGATTTTCTAATCATCGACAAACACGCCGACCCAATCGAAAACTTTTTCAAAAATTTCTTCAACCAAGCCAAGAACCCGTCGCACACGGGATTTTATGCTGTTACGGTCGATATGCTGAATAAAATATTGACCATTGATGAAAAAGAACTGGAAAAGTACCGTATCAACCCGAACGATTACCTGAACAAGCAGCAGGAGCAATCGACTAAGGAAACTCAAAAGCAAACAGCACCGGAAGAAAAATCAGAAACAATGGAAACAAAGAATCAAAAAAATGAGCAACAGACCGAATTTAAGCAATTCGACACCAGCCGTATTCCCGAAAGCGAGTATCAGAAATACGGAATCAAGCCCGAAAACTTAGAGGGCGAATTAAAAGCCATGAGTTACGGGTACAAGTCCCCGCACCTTGTAGATATCAATCCGAAAATCGAGGGCGTGGACTATCCGATGAAAGCCCGTCTTTCGTTGGAAGAACAGCCGGACGGCAGCCTGAAATTCACTCCGCACCCTTATCAGAACCAAGTCGATTTGGAAAAACCGTTTCAGGGTATCATGCTCCCTAACAATGTTAAGGAAAATCTTTTGGCAACAGGTAACGGCGGACGTGTTGTGGATTTGGAACCACACACTCCGGGCGAAAAAGTTCCGTCGCTTATCTCTATCGACAAGCAGACCAACCGTCTGGAAGCCGTGCCGCTCGATAAACTGACCGTTTCCCAAAATCTGAAAGGAACGGAACTATCCCCCGAACAGCAGCAGGCACTCAAGGAGGGCAAAAAGGTTTTGGTCGAGGGTATGACCTCTAAAAAAACGATTGGTACTGATAATCCCCGAAAGTTCGATGCTTATGTACAGTTCAATGCGGCTAAGGGCGGTTACGATTTTTCATACGACGGACTGGATCGCAACAAGTATCAGCAGAACAACAAGCGAGAGCAAGGTCAGAACCAAGAGCAGCAAAATGGCGTGCGTATCCCTAAAAAACTGTTGGGTGTAGATCTTACCGAAGAGCAACAAAACAAGTTGCGCGATAACAAAGCCGTCTATGTGCAGGGTATGCTGAAAGACGCAAAAGGCGAACCTTTCAACGCATACGTCAAGGTAAACCATGAAAAAGGCAAACTGGATTTCCTCAAATGGAATCCCGACAAAGCCAAAAAGCAAGGCGCTGATGTGAAAGTTGCCGAAGGCAATAAAACACAGGTGGCGGTCAATTCGCAAGGCAAGACCAACGAAGCGACCAAACACTCCAAAGAGCCTTTGAAACAAGGTCAGCAGAAGCCTACTGAAAATCAGGAGCAAAAGCAAGTGAATAAAAAGAAAAAGTCCACAGGACACAAAATGTAAACCACTAAAAAATCCAAAGTAAATGAAAGTAATAATAGCAGAAAAGCCGAGTGTAGCCCGTGATATTGCGGCTATCGTCGGCGCAGGCAACCGCAAAGACGGTTATATGGAAGGTAACGGGTATGCCGTTACATGGGCGTTCGGACACCTCGTAGGGCTTGCAATGCCTGAACAGTACGGAATCACAGGTTTTCAGCGTGAGAACCTGCCGATACTTCCCAACGAATTTAAGTTGATACCCCGCCAAGTCAAAGACGGCAAGGAGTATAAAAACGATCCCGGCGTGATGAAGCAGCTTAAAGTTATCAAAGAGTTGTTCGGTAAATGCGAACGTATCATTGTCGCTACCGATGCAGGGCGCGAAGGATGTTTAATTTTCCGGTACATATATCATTATCTGGAATGCAGCAAGCCCTTCGACCGCCTTTGGATAAGTTCGCTTACCGATAAGGCTATCCGTGAAGGCTTGCAAAACCTTCGTCCGGGCAGCGATTACGACAATCTCTATCTGTCCGCCAAAGCCCGTAGCCAAGCGGATTGGGCAGTCGGATTGAATAGCTCGCAGGCGCTTTCCATATCTGCCGGATACGGCGTGTGGTCATTGGGACGGGTGCAGACACCCACGCTCGCCATGATTTGCAGCCGTTACCTCGAAAACAAGGATTTCAAACCGCAAACCTATTTTCAGGTAAAACTCCATACGGCAAAGGATGCAACACAGTTCGCCGCCATTTCAACAGAACGATTCGGTACAAAGCAAGACGCAGACACAATCTTAGAGCGGATACGCTCCGCAGAATCAGTCAGCGTGTTGAATGTGGAAACCAAGCAAGCCAATCAGGAGCCGCCTTTGCTCTACGACCTGACCGCCTTGCAGAAGGAAGCGAATAGCCGACACAGTTTTTCGGCAGATAAAACCCTGTCGGTTGCACAATCGCTTTATGAATCAAAATTGATTTCCTATCCGAGAACAGGCTCACGCTATATTTCCGATGATGTCTTCGCCGAGATACCCGCCCTTATCGGTCAGCTATCCGGTTACGCACCATTCGGTAGTTATGCAGAAACGCTGTCAGGTCAAGCCCTCAATAATCGTTCGGTAAACGATAAAAAAATTGCGGATCACCACGCTTTGATTATTACCGAAAATATGCCGGGCGATATTTCAGCCGACCAACGTATCATATATGATATGATTGCCGCCCGTATGTTGGAAGCCTTTTCCGGCAAATGCACCAAAGAGAACACCACCGTTTCATTGGATGCTTCGGGAGTTCCGTTTACCGTCAAAGGAAGCGTTATCCTTGTTCCGGGTTGGCGTGCCGTATTGAACGCTCCCGATGAAGAAAAAGGAGAAGACGATGCTCCGGCGCTCCCTACATTATATAATGGCGACACACTTCCAATAAACGGAACGGATTTACTGGAAAAGCAAACCAAGCCCCGTCCGCTACACACGGAGAGCAGTTTGCTTTCTTCTATGGAAACTTGCGGAAAGGAACTTACCGACGAAGCCGAGCGGGAAGCCCTGAAAGAATCGGGTATCGGAACACCTGCCACCCGTGCCAGTATTATCGAAACGCTGTTCTCCCGTGAGTATATCGTAAGGGAAAAGAAGTCGCTTGTTCCTACCAATAAGGGATTGGTTGTGTATCTGGCTGTCCGTGATAAAAAGATAGCGGATATTTCGATGACAGGGGAATGGGAAAGTGCCCTGAATAAGATAGCTGCAGGAAACATGGATGCCGACACATTCCACAGAGGTATTGAAGTGTATGCCGCTCAGATTACGACCGAACTCCTGGAGAGCAAAATTGAAGGTTCAAGCCAACGAGAGAGTTGTCCATGCCCTAGATGCAAAAGCGGTCAGGTAACGTTTTATCAGAAAGTAGCCAAATGCAACAACGAAGATTGCGGACTAACCGTATTTCGCTCCATTACCAAGAAAGAATTGACGGACGGGCAGTTGAAAGATTTGCTGACTAAAGGTAAAACCGGCGTTATTAAAGGTTTCAAAAGCAAAGCAGATAAGCCTTTTGATGCTGTGGTAGCCTTTGATTCTGAGTATAAAACGATTTTTCAGTTTTCTCCTAAAACGAGCAACAAGAAAAAACACAAATAAATCGCTATCTTTGCCACTAAGGAGTTCATATGTAACTGTTCTAATAAGCAAGAAATTGTTAGGTTCAGTCACTTTGGATTTTTTAGTGGTGGCACTGGGGAGGGATACCCCGGTGCCTTTTCTATTCTTTTCAAACAAACTTCCACTAAAAAATTCAAACGTTATGATTCATAGAAATTCAAATTTAGAGCCTGCGGAAATGTCCTATTTCCGTCTTAATTTACTCTCATTTCTTCGAGATACACACCCCGACAAAGCGAATGACCTTTCATTTATTGCAGGGCGTGGCGATATGGCAGCAGAAGCATATAGCGAAGCCATAAAAAGCGGTTCCGACCATATTCAAGCGGCAGAAATCGCAAATGAAACCCTATTCAATGGACTGCATTTTTCTCCTTATAATATTATTGTAGAAATCCTTTGGAATGAGTTTTTTGATGAAGTTTCTCCGGGAGAAGCACAGGGGAAAGCCAAGGAACTGATACCGGAGTGTCAAGCAGTTTTTGCTAAATATAACCTGAATGATGATTATGCCGAAACGACAGAGTACCAGTCGCTCTATACGGAGCTTGTCGGCACAATCCTGATGTTGCTCGAAAATGAGTTACAATAAGAAAGCTCATTTGCGTCAAAACATTGATGCAATCAAATTAGCGTTAAGGCTCGACAAGGAAAACAGAACAGCAACCCAAGAAGAGCGGGAAATACTTTCCGCTTATTCCGGTTTTGGTGGAATTAAGGCAATCCTTAACCCTGCCGACAAACCCGAAGATATGGCAAGGTGGTCTAAATCCGAAGTCGAGCTTTTCCCGTTAGTCCAGGAACTTCACGAGGTACTCCGTGAAAATTCCGAAACGCCGGAGCAGTACAAACGCTATGTGAGTTCCCTTAAAAGTTCAATCCTGACAGCTTTCTACACCCCGAAGCCCGTTATTGATGCTTTGGCGAAAGCTTTACAGGGTAGCGGCATAACGCCGACACGATTTTTAGAGCCGAGTGCCGGAACAGGTGCGTTTATATCCTCATTCAAAGATATTGCGCCGGAAGCCGATGTAACAAGTTTTGAAAAAGACCTGCTTACAGGCAAGATTCTTTCGCACCTCTATCCGCAAGATAAAGTGCGAATTGAGGGTTATGAGAAAATGGAAGGTCGCTACGTACAACATTTCGATGTAATTGCCTCCAACATTCCTTTTGGCGATGTGTCGGTATTCGACCCGCTACTATCCAATCATGAAATACCCGCCGTCAAACAATCAACACAGGCTATCCACAACTATTTTTTTGTAAAAAGTGTGATGTCAGCCAGAGAAGGCGGAGTGATTGCCTTTATTACTTCACAAGGCGTTCTCAATTCGGAACAGAACAAACCGATACGGGAATATCTGATGAATACTTGTGATGTCGTTTCCGCCATTCGTTTACCGAACAATCTCTTTTCCGACCATGCAGGAACAGAAGTAGGCAGCGACCTGATAATCCTGCAACGGAATAACAATTATGGTCAACTCAATCAACGACAGAAAGATTTTATCGAAAGTCGAAAGCTATCCAACGGCATATCCATAAATAACCTGTTCCGTGATTTCGGTAGGGTGGTGCAGACACATTCCAAAACTGGCACCGACCCTTATGGAAAGCCCGCAATCGTGTTTACCCATGAAGGAGGCATTGAGGGTATTGCTAAAGACCTGCGGCAAATGCTGAAAGAAGACCTCTCCCAACACTTGGATTTAGAACGTTTCCATATCAACGCTCCGGTACAGCAAGTATCTCAAGAACGGAAAAGTACACACCAACTTGATTGGGAAGAAAATTCATTGAGTTTTGAAGATGTCCTTTCGGATGACCTCAATCCTCTGTGGCAGGCACACGACCTTGACCCCTTTTGGCAGGAAATTGAAGACCACTTGATCTCTAATGGTAATAACTTAGGGGAAAAAGAGAAAATAGCTATTACCCAAGTGCCGCCTGCTGAAAATATTTCGACTGTACAATCAAAAAGCTTTCTTTTGGATATGGACGATACTGCCATTAAGAAAGAACCAACTCCGGAGACGAAATCCCAACCCGTAACGCAAGAGCCGTTGATTACTCTCTATGACCTGTTTGGCTTTACAGAAGAAGAACGGCGGCAGACTAACAAACCAAAGCGAAAGAAAAGACAGCAACCGATGGTTAAAACTATTCCCGAACTGCCTTATATGGATTGGCGGGAGGAGTTGCAATACGAGGCAGCACAAAAGCTATTACAAAAAGAATCCCATGAAAAAGAATCCCATGAA
>RRZU012676738.1_pt1 | contig 13033 bp, 17 predicted proteins | sample 2165561 | NCBI WGS metagenome assembly RRZU01 (sample SAMN10456909, study PRJNA506462) | wastewater metagenome | isolation source: wastewater sludge | place: USA: Moscow, Idaho
CTAAAATTTCAGTAGATGTAAGACCAAATTTAGAGTTAATACCTCCACTTTTAGCCCATAATCCACTTCCTCCACTGTGAAGTCTAACTCTTAGTCCAATGCTTGGAGCTTCCATTTTTGTTTCGTTTAAAACCTCTATAATCATTTCCAGTTCGTTTAAACCTTCTATAATAAGTGTAATATCATGACCCATACTTTTAGCAATAAACCCTAAATGAATCATCTCTTTATCTTTAAATCCATTAACCGTAATTGGAGAATTTATATTATTGTAAGTCATTGCAATTACAAGTTCAGCTTTACTTCCAGCTTCTAATCCATAATTAAACTTTTTACCTTCATTTATTAAAGGATGAATAAAGTTTGGTAATTGATTTACTTTTAAAGGGAAAACAGCATTAAAATTACCTTTATAATCATATTCTTTAATACTTGCATTAAATGTGTTGTATAAAGTATTTATTTGCTTCTCTGTAATATGAGGAAACCTTAAAAGCAAAGGACCTTTAAAGTCTTGTTTTCTTATATCCTTAACAATAGAGATTAAAGAAGGTTTACAATCATGATTTATCTTCGCTAATCCATCTTCTATTACAAAATTGTCATCACTCCATATATTTATACCATAGTTATTCACTTTTAAAAATCCTCTAATTTTAAATTTGTTTCTTCTCTTGTTTTTATATTTTTTATATAAATTGTGCCATTTTTTAGTTCATTTTCACCAATTAGTGCAACAATATTAGCCCCTAGTTTTTCAGCAATACTAAAATGTTTTCCAAAACTTCTTGGCGTGTATTCTACTAAAGTTTTTGTTGTTTTTCTCTTTTGATTTGCAACTTTTATCATAGTATTTAATGAACTATCATCTAGGGTACCCATGTATATCACATCTTGATTACATTGTGGCATCTTAATTAGCTCTAATAGTCTTTCAATTCCAATTGCAAAACCAATTCCAGGTGTTGATTTTCCACCTAAGAATTCAACAAGTTTATCATATCTTCCACCACCTGCAATAGCACTTTGTGCACCAATTTCATCACTTACAAACTCAAATGCTGTTTTATTATAATAATCTAAACCTCTTACAAGATTTGAATCTACTTCATAATTTATGTTATTGAAATTTAAAATCTCTTTTAGTTTTTCAAAATCACTATCACAAGAATTACATAAACTAGTAGTTATTTTTGGAGCACCTGTTAATAATAATTGACATTTATCATTTTTACAATCTAAAACTCTAATTGGGTTGGTTAGAATTCTTCTATTACAGTCTTCACAAAGATTCTCTTTAAAATTTGTTAAATGTTTAACTAGGTTTTCTTTATACGGAGGCATGCACTCATTACAACCAAGAGAATTTAATTTTAAAGTAAATCCAATTCCAAAAAATTCAAGAATTTCTTTAAGCATGATGATTATATTTGCATCTTCAAAAACAGAATCTATTCCAAAGACTTCACAACCAAATTGGTGAAATTCTCTTAATCTTCCTTTTTGAGGTCTTTCATATCTAAACATAGGTCCGTAATAATACCATTTGTAGTTCCCACCAGCACGATCAAGTTTTTTCTCAACAAAATGTCTCACAACTCCTGCTGTTCCTTCTGGCCTTAAACAAACGTCATTTTCACCTTTATCAATAAATTGATACATCTCTTTATTTACAATATCACTACTTTCTCCAACAGATCTTTTAAATAATGCTGTTTCTTCTAAAAGGGGTGTTTCAATATATGAAAAACCGTAGTTCTTTGCAATTTTTGATGCATTATCTACAAAATAAGTAAATAAAGCACTCTCTTCATTTACAATATCTTTCATACCTCTTAAGCTTTGTATTGTCTTATTTGCCATTCATAAATTCCTCTATCTTCATCTCTATTTCTTCTATTTTCAAGCTTGCATCTATAAAAATATAATTTATATTTAATTTTTTTATTGTTTCTTTCATTCTATTTTGGATATTCAATAAGTAATCAATTCCTCTTAATTCTATAGAATCATTTTCTTTTTGTGATAATCTATATTTCAATTCTTCAGGTGTTAATTCAAGTAAAATTACATGGCTTGGAAGGGTATTATCTGTTGCAATTAAATTAAGTTCAATTAGTTGATCTATTTTTAATTGAGTAGAATAGGCAATCCCTGATATTATCGATCTATCTGAAATTATTGTATTATTTTTATTGGGCTTTATCACTTGTTCAATATGCTCAGCTCTATCAGCCATAAAAAGAAACATTTCAGCAACTTTTGATTTTGCTTCTCCATTTAAAGCCATAACTCTAAGTTTAGTTCCAAGTTCTGTTCCTCCTGGCTCTTTTGTAAAAATTGCCTTTGGATATTTACTTTTTAATAAATTTAATTGAGTAGATTTACCAGCTGTATCAATACCTTCTATAACTGCATACATTTTACTACTTTCTCTGGAACTAAATGTTCAAATTTACCATTGAATCTTATAATTTCTCTAACAATTGTAGAAGAAACAAAAGCATTTTGTAATGTTGGCATTAAATATAAAGTTTCAATTTTTTTATTTATTGAAGAGTTTGCATATCCCATTTGAAGTTCAAATTCAAAATCTGAAACAGCTCTTAATCCTCTAATAATTGTATTTACTTTAAGCTCAGTTGCTAAATCAACAAGTAATGTGTCAAATCCTAAAACACTTACTCCTTCTATTCCTTCAACCGCTGCTTGTGCAAATGCAACTCTTTGATCGTGATCAAACATAGGTTTTTTTAGTTCACTTTTTGCAACAGCTATAATTACTTCATCAAATATATTTGCGGCTCTTTTTATGATATCTAAATGGCCATTTGTAATTGGATCAAAAGTACCACTATATATAGCTTTTCTATATGAATTTATATCACAGTTCTTTGGCATATTTATTCCCATCTTTTATATAAGTTATTATCTATTTTTAGTAAATCAAACCATTTACCAATTAGAAATTTTTCCATATCTTCTAAACTTTGCTGAGCACTATAATAACCCAGAATTGGAGGTGCTATTATTACTCCTAAGTTTGACAATTTAAGCATATTTTCTAAAACAATACTATTTAAAGGCATTTCTCTAGGTGCAAGAACTATATCTCTTTTTTCTTTTAACATAACTGTAAAAGCCCTTGTTATAAGTGAATCTGAAATTCCAACAGCACATTTTGCTAAGGTATTCATAGAGCATGGCAAAATTATCATTTTGTCCACTTTAAAAGAGCCAGATGCAATACTTGCACCAATATTTGAATCTTTAAAAACTGTTATGTTTTCACAATCTTCAAATAGTTTATTTGCAGATATGCCATTTTCAAGCTTTAATGCAGTTTTTGCACTTTTAGAAAAGATAACAAACACTTCAATATCTTTTGGTATTTGTTTCACAAAATTAACACCAAGATTAGAGCCACTAGCTCCTGAAATTGCAACAGTTATTCTCAAGAAAAACCTTTAATTTTAATATATTAAAAATGATAATAGCAAAAAAAAACTTTTAATTCAATCCACCTAGTTACATATAGGAAAAAGCCCTAATTATAAGCTTAATTTAATTGAGTAAATGATAACATATTGTATAAATAATATATATTATATTTTAACATTTTGTAGAATAAAATATTATTTAATATACTTTATGTAAAAGGATTTTATATGTCAAAAATTTTTACGTATATTAGAAAAAATGAAAATAATTTAAAATATACCCAAGAGCAAAAAGATTCTGTTGAAAAATATATCAATAAGAAAAATATCGAAGTTTATAAAAATATAGAGATTGTTATAAATACCCCTCGGGAAGAAAAAAATATATTAGAATTATTGAAAAACTGTGAAATGAATTCAACTATTATTGTTTCAAATCTAAATGTTTTTGGAAGAACAATTGAAACTATTTTAGAAATAGTTAAATTTTTGTTATCAAATAAAATTAGAATAATCATTGTTGAACAAAATTTAGATTTAATAGACGATAAAGATATGCTAAGCCAAATGATTTTAGGTGTTATTTCAATGACTATTGGTTTAGAAAAAGAGTTAATGAGCTTAAGAACAAAAGAAGCATTAACAGCTAAAAAATTAAATGGTATAGCCTTAGGAAAACCAAAAGGTACAATACAAAAATCAAAATTTGATTTACAAAGAGATAAAATAGAAGAACTTTTAACTGTTGGTTTATCAGTTAGAAAGATATCAAAACTTCTTGGATATAACAATCATATAGGATTGAATAACTATGTTAAAAAAAGAAAAATAAAAGCAAATCTAAAAAATGAACAAAAAACATTATAGTGTTTATATTTATAATGGTTTAAATAAAATATAGTAAAATAAAATAATTAAAATTAATGGAGTTATTGTGAAAGTATTATTAACAAAAGATGTAAAAAGTTTAGGAAAAGCTGGTGAGATTAAAGAAGTAGCAGATGGTTATGGTAAAAACTTCTTAATAGGTAAAGGCTTAGCATTACACGCAACAACTGAAGTATTAAATAGATGGAAGTCTGAACAAAAAAGAGCAGCTGAAAATGAAGCAAAAGAAATAGCAACAGCAAAAGAGTTAGCAGAAAAGTTAAATGCAACAAAATTAACAATCAAACATAAAGTTGGAGCAAATGGTCATTTAATTGGGTCAGTTACTAATAAAGAGATTGCAGAATCATTAGAAGATCAATTTTCAATTATGCTTGATAAAAAAAATATTTCATTAGATAAAAAAATCAAATCTGTTGGAATTTATGAAGTTGATTGTAAATTAGGTCATGCAATTCATGCAAGTTTAAAAGTTGATATAATTGGAGAATAATTAGATGTTTGATGCTACAACGATACTTGCTTATAAAGGTGCAAATAAAGCAGTAATTGGAGGTGACGGTCAAGTTACTTTTGGAAATACTGTTTTAAAAGGAAATGCAACAAAAATAAGAACTCTTTATAAAGATCAGATATTAGCTGGATTTGCAGGAAGTACAGCAGATGCATTTAATCTTTTTGATATGTTCGAAGGTCATTTAGAAGCTTGTAAAGGAGATTTATTAAAATCTGTAATTGCTTTTTCCAAAGAATGGAGAAAAGACAAACTTTTAAGAAGACTCGAAGCTATGATGATAGTTTTAAATAAAGAGAAAATTTTTATATTAAGTGGAAATGGTGATGTTGTAGAACCTGAAGATGGAGCAATCGCTTCTATTGGAAGTGGTGGAAATTTTGCTATTTCAGCTGCACGTGCGCTTGCAAAACATTCTACTTTAGATGAAGAGGCTGTTGTTAGAGAGTCTTTAATGATTGCAGGAGAACTTTGTATATATACAAATCAAAATATTAAAATATTAAAATTAGAGGACTAAAAGTATGGATATGACACCAAAACAAATCGTTGCATACTTAGATGATTATATTATTGGTCAAGCAAATGCAAAAAAGACTATTGCATTAGCACTTAGAAATAGATATAGAAGAATGAAAGTAGAGCCAAAACTTCAAGAAGAGATAATGCCTAAAAATATTTTAATGATAGGTAGTACAGGAGTTGGTAAAACAGAAATTGCAAGACGATTAGCTAAAATGATGGGTTTACCTTTTATAAAAGTTGAAGCTAGTAAATATACTGAAGTTGGATTTGTAGGTCGTGATGTTGAATCTATGGTTAGAGATTTAGTATATGAAAGTATAAATTTGGTAACTCGTGAATTTGAAGAAAAAATAAAAGATAAAATTGATGATGAAGTAAATAAAAAAATTATTGAAATTTTAGTTCCACCATTACCAAATACTGCTAGTGATAGTGCAAAGGAATCATTTATTAAAACATATAATGTAATGGAAAAGAAACTTTTAGACGGAACTTTAGATGATAAAAGAATAGAAATTGAAGTTCCTAAAAAAGCCCACGTTGAAATTTTAGATTCTTCAATGCCTTTTGATATGAGTTCTATGCAAGAAAGCTTAAATAAAATGTTAGGTGGACTTAATAAAGAAAAAATCAAAAAAGAAGTATCTATTAAGGACGCTAAAATTTTATTAAGAGGTTTTGCAAGTGAAAGTTTACTAGATCTTGAAGCTATAAAAATTGAAGCAATTAAAAGAGCTGAAAATGGTGGAATTATATTTTTAGATGAAATTGATAAAATTGCATCAGGAAAGAAAAATAATGGTCAAGATCCATCTAAAGAAGGAGTACAAAGAGATTTACTTCCAATAGTTGAAGGATCTAATGTTCAAACAAAATTTGGTCAAATTAAAACTGATCATATATTGTTTATCGCTGCTGGTGCATTTCATGTATCAAAACCAAGTGATTTAATTCCAGAACTGCAAGGAAGATTTCCTCTAAGAGTAGAATTAGAAGCTTTAGATGAAGAATCATTATATAAAATTTTAACTAGTACTAAAAACTCTTTATTAAGACAATACAAAGCTCTTTTAGAAGTAGAAGAAGTGGAATTAGAATTTGATGATGAAGCTATTAGAGCATTTGCAAAATATTCAGTTACTGCAAATGAAATAACAGAAGATATAGGTGCTAGAAGACTTCATACTGTTATTGAAAAAGTGATTGAAGATATCTCATTTGAAGCAGATGAGAAAAGAGGTCAAAAAGTTATTGTAACAAAAGAGCTAGTATCTGAAAAACTTGACGATATTGTTGATAATGTTGATACAGCAAGATATATCTTGTAAGTTATAAATTAATAATTTTTTAGATAGAATATTTTAATAAAAACAAGGAGATAGTATTATGAATATAATAACATTTTGTGAAGTAGATGAATCTTTATTTAATCCTGAATTTAATGTTGAACATTTTCATTCAGGTACAAGTTTAGAAGCAGATGTAGTTATTATTAATATTGATTCAATATTTGAATTTGAAGAAAATAAGACTGCAATCACTAAAGATAAATTTGTCTCAATAGCTATTATTGAAGATGAAAGTGATTATGATGCTTTTAAAAATTTTGGGATTGATGCTTGGATTAGAATGTCTGAAATTTCACAAATTAATAATATTATTAACTTAGTAAATAAAAGGCTTTTATCATAATTATAGATACTCACTGTCACTTAGACAATAAGAAATATTACGAAGATATTGATGCTGTTATTCAAAATGCATTAAATCATGGGATTAAAGGTTTTTTAATCCCTGGCGCTGATTTTAATGATTTACCACAAGCCATTAAACTTGCAGAAAAATATGAAGAAGTATATTTTGCTGTAGGAATTCATCCTTACGATATAGATATGTACAATGAAGAGATGATGGAAAAATATGTAAGTCATCCAAAATGTATTGCAATAGGTGAATGTGGTTTAGATTATTTTAGACTTCCTGAAGATGAAGATGAAAAAATAGCAAATGTGGAAAAACAAAAAGAAGTTTTTATATCTCAAATTGAATTTGCAAAAAAAGTAAAAAAACCTTTAATAATTCATATTAGAGAAGCTTCAAATGATTCAAGACAAATTTTGATAGATTATAATGCTAAAGAAGTTGGTGGAGTATTGCATTGTTATAATGCAAGTGAACATTTACTCCCTTTATCTGAGCATAATTTTTATTTTGGAATAGGTGGGGTTTTAACTTTTAAAAATGCAAAAAAATTAGTTGAAGTTTTACCAAAAATACCAAAAGATAAGTTATTAATTGAAACGGATGCTCCATATCTTACTCCCCATCCCCATCGAGGTGAAAGAAATGAACCTTATTACACTACTTTTGTAGCCCAGAAAATGGCTGAATTACTTGAATTATCCCAAGAAGATATAGAGGATCTAACAACAAATAATGCTAAAAAATTATTTAAAGAGTTTTCTAGTCTTTCTTAGATATAATCTGACTTATATCAAATAAGTGAGGATTTTTTGAATAAAATCATAATATTAATATTTTTTTTAATAAATACTCTTTGGGCAAGCATTGGTACAAATGAGGACTTAAAAGTTTTAAAAAACTTAGGACTTGAATCTTCATTTATCTCAGATAGTGAGCTAGTTGATATATTCAACGAGTATTCTTCTAAAAGTAAAATTAGTTATTATCGGAATATTTTAAAAAAATCTTCATTAAATGCACAAGTTGTAAGAACTGAAATTGATAATGAAAATCTTCCAGAAGCTATATTCTTTATTCCCATGATTGAAACTAGTTTTGTAAATCATGTTAGAGGGAAGAACTCTCCAGCAGGCCTTTGGCAAATCATGCCAGCTACTGGGAAACATTTAAAATTAAGAAATGATGAATTTATTGATGAAAGATTGGATTTAATTAAATCAACTGATGCAGCTAGTTCTTATTTGAAAAGATATTATAATAAATTTGATAAATGGTATTTATCTATTTTAGCTTATAACTGCGGTGAGGGTAGAGTTATTGAAGGACTTACAAGAGCTTCTTTAGATATGTATATTGAAAATAATCCAAATAGAAGTACTCAGATTTTGAAAAGTTATCAAAGGGTACTTGATGATTATAGAAGAACTAAAAATGGAGTTTCAAAAGTTTATGGCGTTTATGGTGAGTTACAAAGTTTAGAAGTTCCTTTTAGTTTAGAATATTTAATTAAACATAATAAAGAAAGAGATTATCTACCTGAGTCAAGTTTATCTTATCTAAAAAAAGTTGCTGTTTTTTCAATGCTTTCAAGTAGAGATTTATTTGAAAATATAAATAGAGCACCTTATAGATTAGAAAAAGTAAAAGCACCAAAAAATATACAGCTAAAATCAATTGCAAGTGCTATAAATATGAATTCAAGTGAGTTTTTAAATATAAATAAACATATACGAAAACAAGTTTTACCAAAAGATTCTAGGAATTATAATATTTATATTCCAAAGAGTAAATTAGAAATCTATAATAAAAATATTGCTAATATAAAGCCAGTTATTGATAAAAAAGTTAAAGAAGTTAAAAAAGATAAGAATGTTAATACTAAAAAAAATAAAGATGAAAAAAAGATTGTAAAAGATACAAAAAAGAAAGCCTTGGTTTACATAGTAAAAAAAGGAGATTCTTTTGAATCAATTGCAAAAGCTTATAAAATAAGTGTAAAAAAACTTAAATCTGATAATAACAAGAAATCAAATTTAGTAAATATAGGAGATAAAATTGAGATTTATAAATAGAAATTTTAAAAATAGTATATTATTAAGTTTATTATTGAGTCTATTATTCTTTACAGGATGTTCTCAAAAAAGTGGTGATGTAGATTATAGTTTTTATAAAGATACTAAAAACTCAAAAATTAATAATTCAAAAGAAATGCATAAATACACTATGAGACCTTATAGTGTATTTGGTATTACTTATTATCCTTTTGTTGCAAAAATTGGTGATGATTTTGATGGTATTGCTTCTTGGTATGGTCCAGATTTCCACTCTAAGAAGACTTCAAATGGAGAAATTTATGACATGTATGATATGACAGCTGCTCATAAAACATTACCTATGAATACAGTTGTAAAAGTAGAGAATTTAGAAAATGGTAAAACAATAATTGTTCGAATCAATGATAGAGGACCTTTTGTAAAAGGCAGAATAATTGATTTATCAAATAAAGCAGCTCATGAAATTGATATGGTAAGACGAGGAACGGCGAAAGTAAAAGTTTCAGTTTTAGGGTATAATGGGGAAATTGATAATAGAAATGCACCTACTATAGAAATTCCAAGTACTCAAGTGGCAAGTAATAATATTGGAAAAGAAATAGAACCAGGTATTGATGCATTGGAACCTTTAGAAATAAAAGAAGATAATATTAAAACTACTTCTGTTCCTGTTAGTGCTTCACGAAGTGATATAAGTACAACTTCAAGCGCTAAAATTACAAGACCAAGTAATACATCTTCTAGTGCATCTTTTTCATCAGGAAACTATAATCTTCAAGTTGGAGCATTTAGTCTTGAATCAGGTGCAATAAAAGTTAAAAGCGATTATCAAAAGAAATTTAGAAAAAATAAAGTAGAAGTACAAAAAGTATTTGTAAATGGAAAAACTTTAAACAAAGTATTTGTAAGAGGTTTTAGTTCTTATGAAAATGCACAAGAGTTTAAAAATGCAAATGGTTTAGATAATGCAGTTATAAGTAATGATTAGGATAAAAATATGATTGAAGTTAATAGAAAAACAAAAGAAACAGATATTAAGTGTAAAATTGATATTAATGGTTGTGGAAAATCAGTTATTAATACAGGTGTAGGATTTTTTGATCATATGCTTGAAGCTTTGTCTAAACACAGTGGTATTGATATAGAATTATCTTGTGCTGGTGATTTACACATCGATGCTCATCATACTGTAGAAGATTGTGGAATTGTTTTAGGACAAGCTTTAAAAAAAGCTATATTCCCAATTCAAGCAGTTGAAAGATATGGAAATGCAACTGTTGTTATGGACGAAGCAGCAACTACTTGTGCCTTAGATTTATCAAATAGACCATATTTAGTTTATGAAGTAAATGTAAGTGGAAAAGTAGGTGACTTTGATGTTGAATTAGCTGAAGAGTTTTTTCATGCACTTGCTGGAAATGCTGGATTAACTGTACATATTATACAAGATAGAGGAAGAAATAAACATCATATTTTAGAAGCTAGTTTTAAAGCATTTGCTGTTGCTCTTAGAAGAGCATTAGTTAAAAATGAAAGATTAGGTATTCCAAGTACTAAAGGTATTTTATGATTGAATTAATTGTTTTAGATGTAGATGGTACTTTAACTGATGGAAAAATCACATACTCTTCTAGTGGAGAAGAAACTAAGTCTTTTGATGTAGCTGATGGTTTAGCAATTGCTGTTTGGACTAAAGCATTTAGTAAAAAAGCAGCTATAATTACAGGAAGAAATTCTTCAATTGTTGAAAAAAGAGCAAAAGAATTAAATATAACTCATTTACACCAAGGAATAAAAAATAAACAAGAAGTTTTAGAAGAAATTCTGAAAAAAGAGGGTTTATCTTGGAGTCAAGTTGCTGCAATTGGTGATGATTTAAATGATTACAATATGTTAAAAAAAGTTGGTCTTTCATTTACTCCTGCAAATGGAAGCCATTATTTAAAAGACTTTGTAAATGTCGTTTGTCAAAACAAAGGTGGAGAAGGTGCTGTTCGAGAAATGCTTGAATACATTTTCAAAGAAGAAAATTTAGAAGAGGACTTTTTAAACGCATGGATATGAGAATTTTCACCTCAATTCTTTTATTACTAGCATTGGGTGCTTACTTTTTTCCTGTTGAAAATTTAAAAAAGAATGCTTTAGAAAAAGATTTACCATTAGTTATATTTGAAAATCCAACTATGTATACATTAAATGAAAAAAATGTAAATAGGGTAGTTGTTGCAACACATGCTGTAAAGTATCAAGATAGAGATGAAATGTTTAATGCAGATATCATTCTAAAAAATAATGATTTAAGTAAAAATTTTGATAGTGAAAAACTAAAAGCAGATTTAATTGTAAAAAAAGCAGATATTTATACATTGACAAACAATGTAGATTATAGAAGAGATGATTTCATAAAATTAAATACAGATGAATTAATTTATGATGATATTAAAAAAACAGCACAAAATTCAAAACCTTTTAAAAGCGTTTATCAAAAACATATTTTAAATGGTAATTCAGTGTTTTTAGATATTAATAATAATTTTATAACAGCTAAGAATACGCATTTTGAAATAGATATGACTAAAACGCAAAAAGGAAAAAAATGAAATATTTAATTGGAACTTTACTTTGTTCTACATTGTTGCTAGCTCAAACTGAAACATTGATAATTGATTCACAAGACTTTCAAGCAGATGATAAAAAAGGAGTCTCTATTTTTACAGGAAACGTAAAAATTAAAATGGGACAAGATAAGTTAAATGCAGATCGAGTTGATGTATTTTTTACAACAGATAAAAACAATGCAAAAGTTCCCTTAAAATATGAAGCAACAGGAAAAGCTGACTTTGAAATAGTAACTGAAGATAAACACTATATTGGTAATGGTGATAAGATTATATATTCACCACAAAAAGAAGAATATACTATTATTGGTAATGGATTTTTACAAGAAAAAAATGATGATAGAAAAGTTTACGGAGATACAATTTTTGTAAATCAATTAAGTGGTGAGGCAAGAGTCAAAGGTAGTGAAAACAAACCTGTTAGATTTATGATTAATGTTGAACGTGGTGAAGATAAAGGAACTAAGAAATGAAAATAACTGAAGCAAATTTTTTACAATCAGCACAAGGAATAGCAGATTCTCCAAGTCCTGATAGAGCCGAAGTTGCTTTTTTAGGAAGATCAAATGTTGGAAAGTCTTCACTTTTAAATACCTTAACAAATAGAAAAGGTTTAGCAAAATCATCTTCAACTCCTGGAAAAACTCAACTTATAAACTATTTTGAAATTAAATTCAAAACAGGTAATGAAGAGTTACCTTATTTATTTGCAAGATTTGTGGATTTACCAGGTTTTGGATATGCTAAAGTAGCAAAAAGTCTAAAAGCGGAATGGAATAGAAATTTAACTGCTTATTTAGAACAAAGACCAAATTTACAAATTTTTGTTCATTTAATTGATTCACGACATCCACTACTTGATATTGATAAAAATGTTGACGAATTTTTAAAAACAATAAAAAGAGGCGATCAGATTATTGTTCAAGCTTTTACAAAAATTGATAAATTAAAAATGAACGATTTAGCAAAATTAAAAAGAGAATACCCTGAAGGAATTTTTATATCAAATTTGAAAAAAAAGGGTATGATAGATTTACAAAATAAAATTACAGGATATTTATTTGGACATTAGATTTTATAAGCCAACAGTGGCAGATATTACAAAAATGCAAGATATTGTAAGAGAAGAAGTTGATAAAGGAAAAATCCTTTTAAGAACTGCTGATGAAATGGCCACAACTATTCGATCTTATACAGTTGTTGAAGTTGATGGGAAAATGGCTGGGTTTACAGCAACTCATATTCACTCTCCAAGACTTGCAGAAGTACGAAGCTTAGTTGTTGGAAAAG
>RRZU010969666.1_pt1 | contig 13029 bp, 16 predicted proteins | sample 2165561 | NCBI WGS metagenome assembly RRZU01 (sample SAMN10456909, study PRJNA506462) | wastewater metagenome | isolation source: wastewater sludge | place: USA: Moscow, Idaho
AAAACGTACGTTGGCAAAACGTGTTAAAAGAACAGGTACCGGACAATTAAAACGCCAACAAGCATACGTATCACACTTTGCTGCTCATAAAACACAAAAACAAAAACGAAACTTGCGTAAAGCAACACTTGTGCATAAGAGTGATTACAAACGTATCAAACACTTATTACAAGATTAATAAAATATTAGGAGGGTAAGTTTATGCCAAGAGTAAAAACTTCAGTAGCGAGCCGTAAGCGCCGTAAAAAAACATTAAAACTAGCAAAAGGATATTTCGGTTCTAAACATACATTATACCGTACAGCAAATGAACAAGTTATGCGTTCACAACGCTATTCATACATTAACCGTAAGCAACTAAAACGTGAAATGCGTAAATTATGGATTACACGTATTAATGCTGCTGCACGTCAAAATGATATGTCATACAGCCAATTCATGAATGGTTTAAGACTTGCAAACATTGAAATTAACCGTAAAATGTTATCAGAAATTGCAATTCATGATCCAAAAGGTTTCACAAACTTAGTTGGTAAAGCTCAAAAAGCTTTAGAACAGTAAAATGAAACAGAATATTCGTGATGTTTTAAATCATTTGTTAGTCGATATGTTTAATCAAATCTTAACTTTGGAAGAAAACTTCCTAAAAACAAAAGGCATTCCGCTTTCAATGAGTGAAGTCCATACTTTAGAAGCCATTGAAAAATCAGATGGAAAAACCATGAGTGAAGTCGCAAGAAGATTACGCATAACACAAGGAACCTTGACCGTTAATATTAACCGCTTAACCAATAAAGGTTATGTTTATCGTGTCCAGGACGAAAAAGATCGACGTATTTACAGATTAAAACTAACGGATAAAGCGATACAAATTCTTGAGGTTCACGATATCTTTCATGAACAGCTCATCGAGCAACTTGTCGCAAAATTATCAACCGAAGAAAAAGACTTACTTGTAGATTCATTATCACAAGTGAACACTTACTTTGAAACATTGATGGATAAATAAGACCTCCGGGTCTTTTTTTCATGTCCAAATAAAATAACCAGCATATCAGCTGGCTATTTATCTAACACTTCAAGTAATCTCTTATATTTTAAAGTCGCAATCTCTTTATAGACATCTTGCGTATGGAGTTCATACATCATCATCGCCCACTCACACCAAAGGACATGGTGTACGATTTCATAATGTCTGAGTTTCAAGGCTTCTTCTTCTGTAATTTTTCTTTCAAAGTAAATATCATAAAATTTTTGACGTAAATCTTCTTCCATAATATCATTTTCAGTAATAAAACTCATGATATCAAAGAAAGGATCATTATCTTTTGCGTATTCATAATCAATTAAGTAATCTTTATCATCACTAAAAAGTAAATTCCCTTGAACCAAATCATTATGACACAGTATGGTATTTTCTATTTTTAATGAGTCAATATAATGATGCGCAAAGCTAGTATCATAGATGGGATCTTTAATTTTTGATTTAAAGGTATGAAATGTTGCCTTTATATCAAAGACTTCTTTAGACTTCAAACTTGCATCATGGAGCGTTTTAATCAGTCTTGCAGCACGCTCAATATATTTACTTTCATAAACTGCTGTATTTTCGATATATTCACTACACTTAATCCCTGTATCTTTGTTATAATATAGAAGCTTTGGCTCAAGATTCAGATGTTCAATTAAATCATGAACCTTTGACTCATGCATATAATCAAAAAGCCCTTCATTCTCAACTCTGGGTAAGCGAAGGACAACCTTTTTATTACTTAACGTTACGATATAGTTATCGTTCGTCAACCCTGTTGCTATATATTCTGTATGAACAGGTGTTTCATTAAATATCATTTTTATTGTTTCTATCAGTTTCATAGATCTATTATAACACAAGACACATCTAATAAAGGAGTTAAATATGAAAATCACAATCGCATCCGCTAATCAAGGAAAAATAAAGGAATTCAAAGCCATTCTAGAACCACTTGGCTATACACTACTCACAGCACAAGAGTTAAATGTCGATATGGACGCCGTTGAAGAAACTGGCAGTACTTTTGAAGAAAATGCCATGTTAAAATCAAAATATCTTTATGCACAAACAAATCTGCCATCACTTGCGGATGATTCAGGCCTTACGATTTCAGTACTGCCTGATATTTTAGGCATCTATTCAGCACGTTTTATGGGTGAAGATACATCATATGATTTAAAAAATAATGAAATCTTAAATCTTCTCAAAAACAAAGAAGATAGAAGTGCTTATTTTACCAGTGTGATTTCTTTTACAGATCATGAAAAGACACATACTTTTGAAGGCATCGCACAAGGGAAGATATCACACAAGATCCAGGGCTCACAAGGCTTTGGATATGATCCCATCTTTATTCCTGAAGGCTATGGCATTACTTATGGTTTAATCTCAGACGAGATTAAAAACAAGATCTCACATCGTGCAAAATCACTTAATAAATTCAGTGAGTTCATCCATGAAAAATAAAACAAGAATTTATGCAGTAGGGCTGATACTGTTTGTGTTATCACTTCTGATGGTTAGTGTTGAAATTACTGCTTTTAAACCAGCATTTTTTCAAAAACAATATATGAAACTCAATACCGCAGAAAAGATGGGCATGTCACATGAAGACTTAGATGCTTCTACCATTTTACTTTTAGATTATATTCAAGATAAACGAGATGATTTAGATTTAAAGGTTAGTGTCAATGGTGTTGAGGTTGAAATGTTCAACAAACGCGAGAAAGACCATATGATTGATGTGAAGGTTTTATTTCAAAACTTCACACTGATGAAAAATATCTTCTTTATTATAAGTGGAATCATGCTCATCAGTGCATTGATTAATAAAGATATCTTTAACACAAAACTTTCTAATGATATTATAAAACTTGCGGGGAAGTATCTCTTTGCGGTATTTTTTACCATCAGTGTTTATGCGATCATTGATTTCAATGGTTTTTGGACGCTGTTTCATAAGATTCTTTTTAGTAATGATTTATGGCTTTTAGATCCAAGACCAGATCGTATGATCAATATGTTTCCAGAAGCCTTCTTTAATGCGATGGTGACGAAAATCATTGTCACATTTATTTTGTTGAATCTATTTGTTTATTTAATTCACCAAGTATTTTTATACGTTACAAAAGATAAAGGAGTCATGCGATGATCCATATTGTTTTACACTCACCAGATATTCCACAAAATACAGGCAACATCATGCGTACTTGCGCTGCACTTGGCGCAAAACTTCATTTAATTGAACCACTGGGGTTTGTCCTGGATGAAAAACGTGTCAAGCGCGCCGTGATGGATTATATTGATATTTTAGATTACACAGTCCATCCAAACTTTGAAGATTTCTTAGAAAAATCTGATGGCGACTTTTACTTTTTAACACGCTTTGGAAAGAAAGTGCACTCTGAATTTGATTATGCGAAAAGTGAAAAAGATATTTACTTAATCTTTGGTTCAGAAACAAGGGGTCTTCCAAAACCACTCTTAAAAGAAAACGTTGAAAAGACATTCAGAATCCCCATGAGCTCACATGCACGCAGTTTAAATCTATCCAATGCCGTCGCAATTGTAGGTTATGAAGTAGCGCGACAACTGAACTATGTTACATTATCAAAAGAAGAAGTCTTAGAAGGAAGTGATGTCCTTGAATAAAAATAGAGATTTAACCTTTGTTTTAAAATTATCTTTTTATGTCTATGTCATTTCATTTTGGTTGCGTATGGTTTTTTTAGGAAAACAACTTTCAGTTTTAGAAACACCAGGTGAAGCTGTTTCCATCATGCAATCATCACAAGTCTTTTTAGTGAAGGTTATTCGCGTCTTCATGAGTACTAAAAAAGGGTGGGTTTTTGCGATATGGCCCATACTTAAAGAGATATCCATTCCTTATGTTGTCTTGTGTTATACGTGGCTTTCACTTGATGATCAAAAACTTTTTACACGCCTTTCCTTAACAATTTTATTTCCATCATTTGTGTTACTCGGTGTAATTTTTGCGCTAAGACAAAACTCACCAGCCCAAGGTTTACAGGTTGCACATTATTTGGGATACGCTATGATGGGTATTTCACTTGTGATGGCACTGGTCATGCTTTTTTCCTTGATTAAAGAAAAGAAGACGCTCGAAAATATATAAGTGATGTGTTTATCAATTGAGCTTTACTTTTGTTTGTCTTATAATGATATCGAGGTGGATTATGTTAGAAAACTTCAACGATGTATTCAGTATTCTTGCGATTCTTGCGAGCATTGCATTTGTGATATATATCAGTATTAAACTTATTTTGAGTTCTAAAAATGATGACGATGATGATTTTTATCGTGAGATTATGTAGGTGTTAAAATGTTAAAAAAATCAAAAATAGACCCAGATAATATGAAAGCAATCGGCCCATATTCACTGGGTTTAAAAGTAGGGACGACCGTTCATGTATCAGGACAGCTCCCAATAGATCTTCATTCAAATGAAATTGAACACGATGATATCAAAAAACAAGCCATCGTGGTTTTTGAGAACTTGGAAACAATTCTCTCTGAAGTCGAATTGTCACTTCAAAATGTTGTGAAAACGACAATTTTCTTACAAAATCTTGATGACTTTAATATCGTCAATCAAGTCTATGCACTGTATTTTAGCCCACCTTATCCTGCCAGAAGTACTATAGAGGTCGCAAGACTTCCAAAAGATGCTTTAATCATGGTAGAGTGTGTTGCTTATGATACACGTGAAAGTGATTATAGAGAAGCAATCTTAAATGATGATTGCGGAGGCGAAGGATGTCAAGATTAAAAGAGATTAAACTCTTAAACTATTTAGGCATTGTACTTAGTGCATTTTTATCTTCATTTGCGGTGAAGGTATTTGTGACACAAGCGAACTTGGTTTCATCAGGGATTACAGGTGTGGTCATTCTTTTAAAACAAGAAATCAGCACACTTTTAAACATCAATATCAGCTTTGGTGTTTTATACTTTCTGATCAATGCACTTATTTTACTGTTTGTATATAAAGGCCTTGGAAAAAGATTTGTGATTTTTTCCATATTACATGTTATTTTAACCTCAATCTTTGTGGATATCATTCCAACCATTACTTTAACCCAAGATGTCCTTTTACTCAGTATCTTTGGAGGTTTAATTAATGGACTTGGTATTTCACTTGCTTTAAGACTTGGAGGTAGTTCTGGTGGGACAGACTTTGTGGCCATCTACTACTCAACCGTAAAAAATAAACCTATGTGGCATAAGGTCATGATCTTTAATACATTACTACTTGTTTATAACGGATGGCGTTATAATTGGACCTTATCCTTCTATTCAATCATCTATCAATTTATCTCAACAGAAATGATTTCTAACTTCCACAACCGTTATACACTTTCAAGTCTTAGAATTGTGACTGAGAAGCCAGATCTTGTATCAGAAGCGATTTTAAAGGTCGTAAGACATGGCATCACTCGTTTTGATGGCCAAGGCGTCTATTCCAAAAAAGACCGTAGTATGCTTTATATGGTACTGAATTCATTTGAAATCAGATCTGTAATTCAAGCAGTAAAAGAAAGTGATTCAAAAGCTTTTATTGAAGTATCATCAGTTGATAAGATTGAAGGTAACTTCAGACAAAGACCCTTGGAATAGTAAAAAATATAAACTGTTTGATAATATAGTTTTATAAATACGAATCAAACTTTGACAGTTGTTGAAAACAAAAGTTCAAGCTAAGCTTCTTATGAAAGCCTAACTTGAACTTTTTTTATGTAAGGAATTATTGTATTGTATTTTCTTTTTATATACTTCTTGAGGTATTGTCAAAGAAAACCATCACTTCTTATTTTGTTTATATGATTAACCTTTGAATGTTTTTAAGTTTGGAACTGCCTCAATGGCACCATAATCAGTGGTTGCGATGGCTCCTACAGCATTCGCAAATGATATGTATGATTTGTAATTATTTTGGGTGAATGCACCTTCTGTAGCGATTTTATATAGAATCGCTGATACAAAGGCATCACCAGCTCCTGTTGAGTCGACTTGTTCTACTTTGATGCTTGGGATGATCGTACTTGATCCTTGATAAAGGACATAGGATCCTTTTTCACCCAGTGTTACAACAAGAAGTTGATTATCTTTGAGTGATACCGTATTTTCAATCTCATCAAGTTCACTGATACCGTAAATGATCTCTAATTCTTCTAAGCTCATTTTAATGAAGTGTGCTTTTTCAATAAATTTTTGAGATAGATTTGAGAAGTGATCATTGTCTTTGATGAGATCTTTTCTGTAGTTTGGATCAAATGAAATAATGGCATCTGAGTTAGTAACAAGTTCAAAGAAGTTGAGGTATTGCTTTTCAAAATCATGTTTCATAAAAGCAATGGCTGAGCCAAAATGAACGACATCTTGTTTGGATAGATTTATGGAAGGTACGCTGTAATCATCAAATTGTGGTAAATAGAATTGGAAATCTCTTTCTCCTTCTTTGTCCCATGACACAAAGGCCAGGGGAGTATTACTTGAAAAGGTGGTATATGTAAGGTCAATGTTTGCGGACTTGAGTGTATCCTTTAAAAATTGTCCTAAGTAATCATTTCCAATATTTCCAATAAAGTAAGTTTGTGATCCAGCTTTTCCTAGGTGATATGCGACGTTTGCGGGTGCACCACCGAATTTTGCTTCATAGTTTGGGAATTTGTCCATCATCATGTCAATTAAGACTTCACCAATACAATATACGTTCATAGTCATCCTCTTTCTTAATATAATTTCATTTTAGTATTAATCTTCAGCTTTAACAAGCATTCTTGTGACTGCTAAGCCAACAACAAATGCACTGACAATTACAGTAAGATATCCTAAGAAATCTGTAAGTGAAGATGTATAGAATAGTAATCCTGGAACAAATGTAACGCCCATTCCGTTTGGTGCAACACTGAGAATATAAGTGACAAATCCACCCGCAGCGCCACCAATCATACCCGCAACAAATGCTTTCATACGGGGTAAGTTAACACCAAATAGTAGTGGTTCTGTAATTCCGAAAAGTGTTGGAATGGCAGCTGATAAAGTATTTGCTTTTTTCTTTTTGTTTTTAATCAGTGTCATCACACCAATCGCTGCCCCAAATTGTCCAGCCATTGAAGCAGTTGTGAGGGGTTGAATCACGTTTGTGCCGACTGTACTGAGTAATTGAATCTCAATCACACTAATTGCGTGGTGCATTCCTGTAATAACAATCACTTGTTGGATGGCACCAAAGATCATGTGGCCAATTCCAAGTGGCATTTTTGTGAGTAGTAGTAATAAGTTTGTAGCACCAATTTCTAGACTGTGAAGTACAGGTCCAATCACAAGTAATACCACAAAGATACTGATTAAAATTGTAAAGAACGGTGTAATGATTAAATCAATAAGACTTGGAACAACTTTTCGAAGTTGTTTTTCAAGTGTTGAAATTAACCAACCTGCAAAGATTCCTGGTAAAACAGATCCTTGGTATCCAACAACTTTAACGGACAAACCGAATAGTGAAATGATCATTGGGTCTGCATCACCAGATGATACTGCCCAAGCATTTGGGATTTGTGGGGCAACCATCATAAGACCAACCACAATACCTAAAATAGGGTTTCCACCAAATTTACGGGTTGCGGAGTAAGTGATGAGTACAGGCAAGAAGGCAAATGCCGTATCTGTCAGCATGGTAAAGAGTGTTAAGAACTCTTCATTCATCTCAACGCCAAGGTTTAAGACAAACCCGCGAAGTCCCATAAGTAAACCAGTAGTTACCAGTGCTGGAATTAAAGGCACTAAGATATCTGCAAGAATACGGAACAATTTTTGGACTGGAGTCATCTCATTAAATGCGTCTTCTTTAAAATCACGATCAGCTTCTTCTTGAGGAATCAACTTCATAAACTCTGCGTGGACTTTGTTGACATCACCCGTTCCAATAATAAACTGGTGTTGACCTGATTGATAGAAGTAACCATTGATGTCTTCTTTGACTGCTTCGACTTTATCTTGATCAACAAGGTCATTGCTTTTCACAACAACTCTGAGTCTTGTTGCACAAAAGACAGCATTAATAACATTGTCTTTTCCGCCTACGCTATCTAATATTTTCTCTGCTACGACTTTATAATTCATAACAACCTCCTATGTGGTATCGTTACCATGTTCACATAATAACACATGAATAGCGCTTACACAAGCGAAAATAATAAATCTTGTGATAAATTTTTTTTTATGCTATCTTAAAGGTGGTATCGATACCACAGGAGGCGCTATGGATATCTTAAACTTAGAAAAATATAATCAATTAAAAAATACAAAATGGCGAAACGCATATCACATCCAACCACCACACGGTCTTTTAAATGATCCCAATGGGATGATTTATCATGAGGGTGTCTATCATATCTTTTATCAATGGCATCCATTTGAAACAAGACATGGTCTAAAATACTGGAACCATCTCACTTCAAAAGATCTCATTCATTTTGAACAAGGGGAACATATTTTAAATCCAAGTATTCATTATGATAAAGATGGCGCCTATTCAGGCAGTGCTTACAGGATTGATGATGAAGTGATGTTAATTTATACAGGTAACTCAGTCAATGATAACGTACGCACCCCTTATCAAATCATTAAACCCATGAACAGTGATGATAAAACACTGGTTGTTGATGGCAACCCCAAAGGCTATACAGGACATTATCGCGATCCAAAAGTTTGGAAAGAAGATGATATGTACTTAATGATTCTAGGCGCACAAAGAGATGACTTAACAGGTTGTGTTGTGGTTTATGAATCAAAAGACGGTTTGAAATGGGATTTTAAACATGAACTCAAAACCAATTACAACGAAGATTCCTTTATGTGGGAGTGCCCTGACTTAATTAAATTTGAAAAAGATGACCTTTTAATCTTCTGCCCACAATCCACAATAAAAAAAGAAAACCACAACATCTATGATCTTGGATACATGATAGGACATTACAATATAAACCAAGGTTCATTTGATGATGCATCAGAATTTAAAATTTTAGATCATGGGTTTGAAAGCTATGCTTCACACACCTTTGAAGATGAACATGGAAATCGCGTTTTATATGCTTGGATGGGGGCTGCCGATACATCTTATCCAGATGCAAAAGATGGTTGGACACAAATGCTCTCACTACCACGCGTGTTAGAACTTGAAAATGGACATCTCATTCAAACACCCCATCCACACTTAAAAGCATTACGTCTTGAAAAAGAAATTGATGTGTTCAATAAAAAACACCAAAATCAATATGAACTCATCTTAGAAGATATCAAAGACAGCTTTGAACTAGAGCTTTTTAAAAATGAAGATGAATCACTATTATTAACATACGATAAAGACGCAAAGAAACTCACACTAGATAGATCCAAAATGAAACATCAATTTGCGCTTGATTATGGTGTGATTCGTGAATACAATCTGGAAGATTTACTCAATAAATTACAAATCTATGTCGATCACTCAAGTATTGAAATCTTTATAAATGATGGAGAGGCGGTTATGAGTAGTCGTATTTTCCCAAATCAAAAAGAAAATGAAATCACACTCAACCAAAAAAATATCATCATCACACTTTATCCACTCATTACCACAAACACAAAGCATTTTCTATGACATTATTAAAACAAGCAAATGCACATATAGAAAAGTATTAGCACACTGTAGATAAAACATATAGAAAAAGAAAGAGATTTTATCATTGATACAAATCTTGAAAATAAAGAAGTCGTGATTGGAAAATTTAAAGTACCCAAAAACTAACGCACATCACGTTAGTTTTTTTTATAAAATAATACATAAGTCCATGGTATACTTAGAGAAACGAGGAGGGAAGTTATGAGTGCAACTATAAAAGATGTGGCTAAAAAAGCCGGCGTTTCACCCAGTACCGTCTCAAGGTATTTGAATGATGGATACGTCAGTCAAAAGAATAAAGATGCCATACAAGAAGCCATGAAAACAACAGGTTATACGGTAAACCTAACCGCAAGACGCTTAAAAACACAAAGCAGTAAATTGATTGCGGTGATTGTACCAAGACTGGATTCAACATCGATGATCAGAACTGTCAACGGTATGAATGAAATTTTCCATGAACATGGGTATCAACTGGTCTTAATTCCAAAAGTAAAAATCATCGAAGATGAAACAGATTATATTAATAAAATTGTCTCACAAGGTTTTGATGCGATTGTAATTACAGCCCATCATATCAATGAGGAAGATGTAAAACTTGCAGAACGTATGTCCATTCCATTTATTTTTGTAGGACAACACCACAAAGATCTCACAACTTATACGATCAATGACTATGAAGTGGGTGAGATCATGGCAAACTACATCAACAAGTTAAACCCCAATAAAGTTTTATATGTGGGGGTCCCTGAATCAGACCACTCTGTGGGATATGTTCGAAAAAAAGGCTTTATGGAAAATGTAAAACCAAATACCACAGCCATTGAAGCAGACTTTGCCATGCAAAGTGCTTATGAAGCACTGAAAACAGTTGACGATATCAAATCATATGACTGTGTGGTTGGAGCAACAGATAATATTGCTTTAGGTGCCATCAGGTACTTACAAGAACTCAATATCAAGATTCCAGAAGAAGTTCAAGTAACCGGTGTTGGTAATTATGAAGTTGGTGTAACCTTAACACCACATCTTACAACACTTGATGTCAGTTATGAAACCCTTGGGAAACAAGTCGCAGAAGAAACACTTAAAAAACTAGAGGTTAAATTAGAAACAAAAGAAAATAAACTGGAATATCACATTATCAAAAGACATAGCACTAAAAGCAATTAACATTGCTTTTTTTTAAAGAAAAGAAAAAAAACTCACCTGTTAAGATGAGTTAATCAATATCAAGAGTAATATTATCTTTTTCACTTTCAATAATTTCGAAGTATTTTCGTCCTTCAAATCCAAAGAGTCTTGCGACAATGAAGGATGGAAACATTTCAATCATGTTATTGAGTTTAAAGACTGAGTCATTGTAGAATTGTCTTGAAAAGGCGATTTTATTTTCTGTTTCTGATAATTCTTTTTGAAGGTTCATGAAGTTTTGATTCGCCAGTAAATCAGGATATGCTTCTGCAACCGCAAAAAGTCTTGTGAGGGCAGAATTGAGCTGCCTGTCTGCTTGGAGTTTTTCTTCTGTATCATCAGTGTTTAAAAATGTATTTCGCGCAAGCACAACCCCTTCGAGGGTTGTTTTTTCATGCTTTGCATAACCCTTCACAATTTCTACTAGATTGGGGATTAAGTCAAAGCGACGTTTGAGTTGAATATCGATTTGACTGTTTTGATTGTTGACCATGTTTCGTTGACGAATGAGTTTATTATATGTGTATACCATCCATACTAAAACAATAACCAAGAGCATTACGATATAGATCATAATAACACCCTCCTTTTAAAAAATATATCACACGTAAAACATGAATACAATCGTTGTATGTTATAATTAAACAAACATAAAAAGGGGGACAAGATGAAATTAGTTAGAATTCCCAAAGATAAATATGATGATTATCGCTTATCCGCCATCTTTGAAGGGTATAAATGGGACCCACAATTTTTAGATGATAATACCGTCGCAGATCATGTGCTTGTGCTGACACAAGAAGAGGATCAAATTTTAAAAGAGCTCGTGGTAAGCTTGGGTAAAGAAACTGAAGCCAGTGAGATCCTGATGAATAAAAATCATAAACTCATGAAAGATCTCAAATTGCCTTTTAAAATGAAGCGCATGCTTAAGAAAATGAGCAATTATAATCCAGAAGAACACATTCGTCTTATGCGCTTTGATTTTCACCCTTGCACTGATGGGAGTCTTATGATCAGTGAAGTGAACAGTGATGTACCAGGTGGCTTTGCGGAAGCCAGTCTCATCCCACAAATTGCACTCAATTACTTAGATTCAAAAGACTATCACTATACAAGTTTTGGTGATGTCTTGATGCGTGCTGTAAAGAAGAAAGTAAAACCAAAGGGCAATATCATGATGGTTCACTGTACTTCTTATACCGATGATAGACAAGTCATGCAGTACTTTGGGGACGCTTTAGAAAAAGAAGGCTTCACAGTACTTTATGGAGCAGCAGATCATGTTGTATTTAAAAATAAAAAAGCCACTTCAATTTTAAGTGGTTATGAAATGGAACTAGACGCGATCATTCGCTTTAACCCCATTGAGTGGGTTGTCGATATTAAAGACAGTGAGTGGCATGGTTATTTTGATACCACAACACCATCTTGTAATCACCCTGTGACAGTTTTATGTCAATCAAAAAGATTTCCCCTAATATGGGACGTGTTAGAAAAAGAGGGCATTGATCTGTCAACATGGAGAAAAACCTTACCCCATACAACTGAAGTTAAAGATGTTAAAGGAAATAAAGATTATCTCTATAAACCCGTTTGGGGACGTGTGGGTGAGGGCATTACCGTTAAGGGCGCTGTGCCTCAAAAAGAACTTGATAAAACACTTAAAGAAGTTAAAACTCACCCTAAGCGCTACGTAGCACAACACGAGTTTGATTCACAACCACTTTATGATGAAGATGGCAATCCATATCACTTATGTATTGGCGCCTATTATGTCGAAGGTGAAGCTGCAGGATATTATGGTCGTATTTCAAAAACACGTCGCATTGATTCACATGCCAAAGACATTCCAGTTTTAGTAATGGGAGGAAAAGATGAACAATAAAGAAATTTATAAAATATGGGCTCCCAAGACTTCTATTTGGTCAGCATGGGTAAGACCTGTTTTATTTTTAGATATTGATAAAGCTGAAGATCGATACTTTACGCTTCCTGATCTTCATCCTGACACCAAATACAAAGATGATACAGTTTATTTTATTGATCTACCCAAAGATGATGGGGTTCTTATGGGCATGAAGTTTTTAGAACTTGGATATAGACCCATTGCGCT
>RRZU011722151.1_pt1 | contig 13027 bp, 8 predicted proteins | sample 2165561 | NCBI WGS metagenome assembly RRZU01 (sample SAMN10456909, study PRJNA506462) | wastewater metagenome | isolation source: wastewater sludge | place: USA: Moscow, Idaho
AGCTCAATACCCCGGTTTCAACACAACGTGCAAACAAGGTAAGATTATTGGTATCATGATTCGCAACAACACATAACATATCATTAGGGCTTATATTAAAGTCGCGTGGTTGTACTCCTTCAGTAGAGATATTCTGAATCAAACTCAAATCAAATCCCTCATCACTGACCTTAAAAACGCTAATAGAGTCATGTCCACGATTACTTACATAGATAAATCTCGCATCATTAGAAATACGTATAGCTGCACCCCATTTAGGACCTTCAACCCCTTCTGGTAAACAGTTAACTCTTGACTTAAGTTCGACTCCATGATCATTTACTTCAAGCACCAATACTTCACTACTTAATTCCGTAAATACATAAACAATTGGTTTTGTAGGATGAACAATAATATGTCTTGGACCAGATTTTTCACTTGCATTATATTGATATTTCAATACAAGTTGATCATTCATATCATACTCAAAGAAATACACTCGATCCAAACCTAGATCACAAACCAATACTAAGTTAAGTAACTCATTGTACGCAATATAGTGCGCCTTAGAACCTGCATCGAACACAATCTTTTGGTGATCAACTAAACCATCATCTGTAATCTTATAGGTATTAACGCGTCCACCATGATAGTTAGCACTAAATACCAAATTACGCTCCAAATCATAACTGACATAACATGGTGGCGCTCCTTCTTCCACAACTTGATTAACAAGATAATTATCTTTGTAATAAGCAACTCCACCTTTAGATCCATCTTTTACAACACTAAATGTATCATTATTCAATCGAGCTAAATAGGTAGGATTATCGACTTCCATCTCCAAGTTAAGATTAATTAATTGGTTCTCAACTAAATCAATCGAATAAATTCCCTTACTCTCTTTTTTGGTATACGTTCCTAAATAAATTTTCATGTTACACCTCTAGTTTAATGATATCGATAAGAAAATATTTAATCAAGTAAAGCAACCAAAATAAAACCCAGTTGCCTGGGTTTTAAGACTATTTATTCTTTAATGCAGCGTGAGCAGCAGCTAAACGAGCAATAGGAACTCTAAATGGAGAACAAGAAACATAGGATAATCCAGCACGGTGGAAGAATTCCACTGAACTAGGGTCACCACCATGTTCACCACACACACCTAATTTAATATTAGGGCGAGCTTGTTTACCAAGTTTAGAAGCCATTTCAACAAGTTTACCAACACCGTTTTGGTCTAGACGAGCAAATGGATCTTGTTCATAGATTTTCTTACCATAGTAACTTTCTAAGAACGCACCAGCATCATCACGACTAAATCCGAATGTCATTTGAGTTAAGTCATTTGTACCGAATGAGAAGAATTCTGCTTCAGTCGCAATTTCATCCGCTAAAAGAGCAGCACGTGGAATTTCAATCATTGTACCAACCATGTACTCAAGTTTAACACCTGATTCCGCAATAATACGGTCAGCTGTCTTAACGACGATATCCTTAACGTATTTCAATTCTTTGATTTCTCCAACAAGAGGAATCATGATTTCAGGTTTTAAATTCCATTCAGGGTGTTTCTTACATACATTAATCGCAGCTTCAATAACCGCTTGAGTTTGCATTTCTGCAATTTCAGGGTAAGAAACAGCTAAACGACATCCACGATGACCCATCATAGGGTTAAATTCATGTAAGTTAGAAATAATTGCTTTAAGTTCAGAAACTTCAAGTTTCATTTCTTTAGCTAAGTTAACAATATCTTCTTCAACTGTAGGTAAGAATTCATGTAGAGGTGGATCCAAGTAACGGATGGTTACAGGACGATCTTGCATCTCCATGTAAATCCCTTCGAAGTCGCTTCTTTGATAAGGAAGTAGTTTAGCTAATGCAATACGACGTTGTTCCTCAGTACGAGCTACAATCATCTCACGCATTGCTTTAATACGATCCCCTTCAAAGAACATATGTTCAGTACGTGTTAAACCAATACCTTCAGCGCCAAACTCAACTGCTTGACGAGCATCTTTTGGAGTATCAGCATTCGCACGAACTTTTAGTGTTCTAAATTCATCAGCCCAAGCCATTAGAGTAGAGAAATCACCTGTAATACTTGCAGGAACTGTCTTAACAGCTTCACCATAGATATTACCAGTTGAACCATCAAGTGAGATAAAATCTCCTTCATTGAATGTTCTACCACCTAATGTGAAAGACTTATCGGATGTAAACTTAATATCGCCACATCCAGAAACACAACATGTACCCATACCACGAGCCACAACCGCTGCGTGAGAAGTCATACCACCACGTGCAGTTAAGATACCTTGTGATACGTGCATACCTTCAATATCTTCAGGAGAAGTTTCTAAGCGAACTAAGATAACTTTTTCTCCACGATTCTTCCATTCAACTGCATCTTGAGCAGTAAAGACTACCTTACCACTAGCAGCACCAGGTGAAGCTGGTAAAGCACGTCCTACAACTGTTGCAGCTTTTAATGAAGCAGGATCAAATTGAGGATGTAATAAAGCATCTAATTGCTTAGGATCAACTTGTAATACAGCTTGTTCCTTTGTAATCATGCCTTCGTTCACTAAATCAACCGCAATCTTAAGAGCAGCTGCGGCTGTACGCTTACCATTACGAGTTTGTAACATATAGAGTTTGCCCTTTTCAATGGTAAATTCCATATCTTGCATATCACGATAGTGTTCTTCTAATTTGCCACAAATTTCAACGAATTCATTGTATGCATGAGGCATAATTTCTTGTAAACGATCAATGGTTTCAGGTGTACGGATACCCGCAACAACGTCTTCCCCTTGAGCATTCATCAAGAACTCACCCATTAATTTCTTAGCACCAGTGGATGGATCACGAGTAAAGGCAACACCTGTTCCTGAATCATCACCTGTATTACCGAATACCATTGTTTGTACGTTAACCGCAGTACCCCAATCGCTCGGAATTTCATTCATACGACGGTAGTAAACTGCACGTGGGTTGTTCCAAGAACGGAAAACAGCCTTAACGGATTCAACTAATTGGTCTTTTGGATCTTGTGGGAAATCAGTTCCCTTGATGCTCTTATAGAATGCTTTATAACGAGCAATCATTTCTTTTAAATCTTCTGCTGTAAATTCAGTATCTAATTTGATACCTTTTTCTTCTTTCATTTCATCAATGATCTCTTCGAATTTCTTCTTAGAAATTTCCATAACAACGTCCGAGAACATTTGAATGAAACGACGATAGGAATCATATGCAAAGCGTGGATTATTTGTTAGTGTCGCAAACCCTTCCACAACTTCATCATTTAATCCTAAGTTTAGGATTGTATCCATCATACCAGGCATAGAAGCTCTAGAACCTGAACGTACAGATACTAATAATGGATTGTTCTTATCTCCAAACTTCTTTTGTGTTAATGCTTCAAGTTTTCCTAAGTTTTCAAAAACTTCCGCAATGATCTCTGCATGAATCTTTTCCCCATCCTCATAGTAGCGGGTACAAGCTTCAGTGGTGACTGTAAAACCTTGAGGTACAGGCATCCCTAAATTGGTCATTTCTGCCAAATAAGCCCCTTTACCACCAAGTAGATTCTTCATTTTACCGTTACCTTCAGAGAATAAATAAACGTATTTTGTACTCATTTTTCCTCCTGTGGCAAAACGCCATTCTGTAAGCGCTTATTAATTATACTAAAAGTTCTAATAGATTTCTAGCAATTACACGAGTTTAGCTAATTCTTCTAGAACTAAAGCATACTGTCTTTGATACTCACTGAGTTTACTCTTTTCTTCTTCAACCTTGTGAGCAGGTGCTGAAGCCACAAATCGTTCATTGGCTAACATCGATTCAGAACGTTTAAGTTCAGCTTCTAATTTAATCTTTTCCTTATTTAATCGAGCTGTTTCAGCTTCTTTATCCACCAATTGGCCACGTTCAATTTGAAGTGTTCCATTTAAGATGGAACGTGTAATAAGCTCCCCATCAAGTTGATCAACACATTCTGTCTTAACCATTTTAAGTAAACTATCTTGATACATTTTATCAATTGAATACGATAATTTTACATGAAGTGGAATGGATGGTTTTACATTGTATTCTGTACGAATACTACGAATTTCTGAAATGATTGAAATGAGCGATGCGACATCGTGATGTGCTTTTTGATCATTATAACCAAATGCACTTGGCCACTCGCTCAAACACAATGGTTCATCACTTAAACTTGCATAAATTGTTTCAGTCACGAATGGCATTGTAGGATGACAGAGTTTCAAGATTCCCTTTAATACCGCAACTAATGTATTAACTGTTCCCTTCACAACTTCAGGATTATCACTATTTAAATTTGATTTACTGAGTTCAATATACCATGAACAATAATCATCCCAAACAAATTCGTATAAGAAACTTCCTGCTAATGCAAAATCAAACTTTTCCATCGCTTGTGTAATCTTATCTACGTTCTCATCAAATCGTTCTAGGATCCAATGATCAATCGAAGATAAGGTACATTCATTTAACGGTGTTTCATTGAAATCTTCCGGTACATTCATCAACACAAATCGTGACGCATTCCATAATTTATTTATAAAGTTCCATGCGGCTTCAACTTTTTCAGTTGAATATCGCAAGTCTAACCCAGGTGCTGAATTGGTTGTTAGGAAGAAACGTAAAGCATCTGCCCCATAGGTATCAATGACTTCCATCGGATCAACACCATTGCCCAAGGACTTACTCATCTTTCGACCTTCACTATCACGGATAAGTCCATGAATGAGGGCTTTCTTAAATGGTACAGTCTTTGTAAAGTAACGTGCCTGGAATGCCATACGTGCAGCCCAGAAGAAGATAATGTCATAACCAGTTACTAAGACATCAGTTGGATAATAACGTTCAAAGTCTGCTGTTTTTTCTGGCCAACCTAAGGTTGAGAATGGCCATAGAGCACTGGAGAACCAAGTATCTAAAACATCTTCATCTTGTGTATAGTTTTCAATATCTAATGGAGCTGTTTCACTAACAAATGGAACTCCTGTTTCCTTGTGATACCAAACAGGAATACGGTGTCCCCACCATAACTGACGAGAGATACACCAGTCTTCAATATTTTCCATCCAGTGATTGAAGATACCTTCAAAACGATCAGGGATAAAGTCAATGCGATCTTCAGTCTTTTGTGCATCTAATACAGCTTGCGCTAATGGCTTCATCTTTACAAACCATTGTTTAGAAAGATAAGGCTCTACAATCGCATCCGTTCTTTCACTATGTCCAACTTGATGGATATGCTTTTCAATCTTCTCAAGGTTTCCTTCAGATTCAATTCGTTTAACCAATTTCTTACGACAATCAAAACGATCTAAACCATTAAATTCACCCGCTAACTCATTCATAGATCCATCTGGATGCATACAAATGATCTTATCTAAGTTATATTTCTCAGATAACGCAAAGTCATTAGGGTCATGTGCTGGTGTACATTTCATCGCACCTGTACCGAATTCAATATCGATATAATCATCCGCTAAAATAGGAAGTACTTGATGATTGGCTGGATTGATAACCTCTTTACCAATTAAATGTTGGTATCTTGGATCATCTGGATGAACAAAGACACAAACATCCCCAAACATGGTTTCAGGTCGTGTTGTACTTACTTTAAGTATTTCATCACTTCCAACAACTGGATATTTAAAGGTATAGAATGCCCCTTCTATTTCTTTATGAATAACTTCAATATTACTTAATGCTGTCTTAGCTTGTGGATCCCAGTTAATAATTCGTTCACCTTGATAGATTAATCCATCATTATATAGATCTACGAAAACCTTATTAACCGCTTGATTTAATCCTTCATCCAAAGTAAAACGTTCACGTGTGTAATCGAGAGATAAACCAAGTTTAGCCCATTGTTCACGGATATGACTTGCATACTCATGTTTCCATTCCCACGCTTTATCCAAGAATTTCTCACGACCAATATCATATCGAGAAATGCCTTGTTCCTTCAAACGAGCATCAACCTTTGCTTGAGTCGCAATCCCCGCATGGTCCATGCCAGGTAACCACAACATATCAAAACCTTGCATACGTTTGAAACGTGCAATAATGTCTTGTAAGGATGTATCCCAAGCATGTCCTAAATGTAGCTTACCCGTAACATTCGGTGGAGGAATGACGATGGTATACGGAATCTTGGATTGATCTCCTGCCGTAAAGTAACCTTCACTGACCCATTTCTGATACGCATTCTCTTCAACTTGTTTTGGATTGTATTTGGTTTCCAATTGTCTTTTCATACATTTCTTCTCCATATCTTTCTTTTACAATCAAATCATCTTTGCATAATCCATAATAAATATAATCAGCACGATGACCATCACGTTCTCTTTTACGTTTTCTAAACCGACCTTCATATATAAACCCTGCTTTTTCAATGACTCTTTGGGATCCGATATTATCAGAAGAGTGATTGATCTCTAAACGATAGAACCCACAATAATAGAATAGAATTGGAATTAAGGTCATAAGTGCTTCAGTCACAATTCCCTTACCCCAATAATCCTTATGAATCACATACCCGATCACTGCGACTTCATTGAAATACACTTGATTAACATCAATGGTCCCAATCATCTTGTTCGATTCTTTTAACACAATTGCATAAGCTTCAGGTATACCAACACTCGTTCGATTAAGATACAACTTTTCAATAATATAACGACTAAACTCTACAGAATCGTGTTTTTCAAACCATAAGTACTTGATGACATCATCATCACTGCAGTACTCGTACATATCCTTATCATCTTCTAATTGAATCGGTCTAAGGATAAGTCGTTCAGTTTCTACGGTAGGCATTCTGAGTTTTAACATTTCGTTACCTCCACAAAAAAACGCCCTGCAAAGGACGTTATATAACGTGGTACCACCTTAATTTCACTACTGTGCTCAATGTTATAACGGAACAACCGAATTCTCTTACTAAGTTCAGAGAATTAACTCCCGAAGGACAGGCTTATCTTTCTTGGCTTTGTTTCATCATCCCAAAGCTTTCTACATTCCCAAAAAATAAGTTTAATTCGTTCATTGTTTTGTAATTAGTATAGACAATAAAAGACTTTGAGTCAATTACACATCAAAATCTTTTTTATGAATCGAGAATTCACACCCACAATATTCTTGTTGGTAAATCCCAAGGGATTTAGCGGTATAAACCGCAAAATCAATTCCACGATTCTTTTTAAAATTCGAATAGAAGTAATTTACATGTGGATATGCATTTGATAAACGGCGTGCAATATTGTTAATCTTATCCGAATTCTTTTGACGTGAAATCGTCATAACAGTTGTGACATAATCAAATCCATGTTCACTTGCGTATTTAAACGCTTGATTAATACGTAAGGCATAACACATACCACAACGATTCGAACCTTCTTTGTCTAATGATCGCTTCTCAAGATAAGTCGATTTGTACGCATCATAGTCATACGGTTCTTCGATAATCTTGATATTCACTTGATGAAAATCATTAAACTTCGATACATAATCTCTTAACTCACCTAGACGTAAATCATATTCACTTCTAGGATAGATATTTGAATTGTTATAGTAAATGGTAATATCAAAAATGGAATAGAGATACTCTAGAGGCCAACTATTACATACAGCACAACAGGACTGCATCAAAAGTTTGGGTTTATTGTCCAACTTTTTAAGTTCTTCAATTTTCTCAATTTCCCATTGATAATCTGTTAGTTTTCTCATTGTATGATCATGGAATCGCCAAAACTAAAGAAACGATACTTCTCAGAAATGGCACATTCATATGCCTTCATTATATACTCACGATTCGCAAATGCACTCACCAACATCACTAAGGTTGATTTAGGCAAATGGAAGTTCGTGATTAAACAACTTACTGCTTTAAAGGTATAACCTGGTTTAATGAAGATCGATGTAGAACTGGTTTCTGGTACAAACTTCCCATGTTTTTGCATCTGTGATTCTAAGGTACGAACAGAGGTTGTGCCTACTGCCACAATTCTACGCTTGTCACTGAGTGCTTGATTTAAAATATTAGCACTTGATTCAGATACTTCATAAATCTCTTCATGCATCACATGATTGGACACATCATCCACATCAACGGGTTTAAATGTTCCTAAACCAACATGTAAAGTGATTGGGCAAACGATAATACCCTTTTGTTTAATCTTATCTAATAATTCTGTCGTAAAGTGTAGTCCTGCAGTTGGGGCTGCTGCACTTCCATTATTTTTCGCATAGACGGTTTGGTAGCGTTCTGGATCATCTAATTTTTCTTTGATATAGGGAGGAAGTGGAACAGTTCCCAGTTCCGCAAGTTTCTCTAGGAAAACACCTTCACTGATAATCTTGAATCGTCTTAACCCTTGATCTAAGAACTCAATACATTCAAACTTTAAACGACCATCCCCAAAACTAACGATTGTCCCAACTTTTACCGCACGCGCATTACGAACCATACATAAAACCGTATCATTTTCATGACGTAGAATTAAGCATTCAATATGCGCATGAGTATCTTCTTTAACCCCGAATAAACGAGCTGGTAAAACACGTGTATCGTTAATGACCAATACATCCCCTTCATGAAGGTAATCGATGATATCACTGAAATGCTTATGATTAATACTTTCATCTTGTCGATTAAGTACGAGTAAACGGGATGCGCTTCGATTTTCTAGAGGATGTTGAGCAATTAACTCATGGGGTAAATGAAAGTCAAAATCACTTGTTTTCATTAGAAACCTCTTGAATCTACACTATTTAAATTATGTTTCTTAAAATATTCTTCTTTGAAATCTAAGAAACGATCTTCTTGTATCGCTTTTCTAACTTCTTCCGTAAGATTAATTAAGAAGCGTAAGTTATGGATGGATAGCAAGCGTTGACCCAATCCTTCATTACATTTCACTAAATGTCTTAAGTAAGCTCTTGTATAGTTCTTACAAGTATAACAATCACACTTTTCATCGATGGGTCTAAAGTCACGCTCATTCTTCGCATTACGAATATTGAGTCTTCCTTCAGAGGTCATAAGTGTACCATGACGTGCAATACGGGTTGGTAATACACAGTCAAACATATCAACACCACGCAATACCCCTTCAAGAATCGCATCGGTAGATCCGACACCCATTAGATATCTTGGTTTTTCAAATGGTAAGTGTTTAATCGAATAATCGATCATTTTATACATGGTTTCTTTCGTTTCTCCAACCGATGTTCCACCGATGGAATAACCAACGAAATCCATATCGACTAACGTCTTTGCGGAGAGCTCACGTAAATCTTCAAATTCTCCACCTTGAACAATCCCAAAAAGTGCTTGTGCTGGATTATTATGTACATCTTTACCACGTTTTGCCCATCGTAAGGTACGTTCTACACTTTGTTTCATGTAGTCGTAGGTTGCTGGATATGGTGGACATTCATCGAAACTCATAATGATATCCGCACCTAAATCATTTTGGATTTGGATTGCTTTTTCAGGAGACAGGAATAATGAATCACCATTTAAGTGATTCTTGAAATAGACACCTTCTTCCGTAATCTTACGAGTGTCGGATAATGAAAAAACCTGGAATCCACCTGAATCGGTTAAGATAGGATTTTTCACATTCATAAATTTGTGTAATCCGCCTGCTTCCTTAACAATATCTTCACCTGGTCTTAACCATAAATGATAGGTATTGGCTAAAATAACACCCGCATTAATCTCTTGAATTTCTTCAGGTGATAGATACTTGACTGTCGCAAGTGTTCCAACAGGCATAAACATTGGCGTTAAGACATCGCCATGTGGCGTATGTAAAATACCACAACGAGCCCCAGATTGTTTACAGACATGGGTTATTTCAAACGAAAATTCACTCATATTATTCCTCATTTAGTGCATTTAATGCGTCTTCTTCTTCAATTCTTAATTGACGATTCGCAGACTTACGTTCATGCGCTTTAAGATATTTCTTACGTAAACGAATTGCGTCAGGTGTAACTTCAACCAACTCATCATCGTTAATAAATTCTACGGCATATTCAAGTGTTAATTGACGTGGCGTCACTAAACGCATTGCTTCATCATTTCCTGCAGAACGAATTGCGGTTAATTTTTTGTTCTTAGTTGGATTAACTTCCATGTCTAAATCACGAGAAGCCATACCAATAATCATCCCTTCATACACTTCAGTTTGAGGTCCGATAAAGAACATTCCTCTTTCTTGTAGATTGAAGATCGAATAGGTCATCGCAACCCCTGTTTCAGTTGAAATCATCGATCCATTTGAACGTCTAGGCATTTCACCAACATAATCCGTATACCCAGCGAATTGGCGAATAATCGTTCCTTCACCACGTGTATCATTGATAAACTCAGAACGATAACCAATTAAAGCACGGGTTGGGGCTTTCCAAGTTGTAGTTACATAACCACCCTTTTCATCCATATTTTCCATTTGTGCTTTTCTTAGGTTAAGCTTCGAAATAACCACACCACTGTACTCTTCTGGAACAGTTGTGATAACTTCTTCCATTGGTTCCATTCGTCTTCCATCGACATAACGATAGATAACTTCTGGACGACTTACCGCAAGTTCATACCCTTCACGGCGCATATTTTCAACTAAGATCGTTAAGTGAAGTTCACCACGACCAGATACTTTAAACTTATTGGTTGATTCAAGGGATTCAACACGCAAACCTACGTTAACTTCTAATTCTTTCATTAAACGTTCTTTAATATTACGAGAAGTGACATACTTACCACTTCTACCTGCAAATGGTGAATCATTGACTAAGAAGTTCATGGATAAAGTTGGTTCTTCAATCGTAATCATAGGCATTGCCTCAACCTTACTTGGATCACATAAAGTATCACCAATATAAACGTCTTGAATGCCACCGATAATAACGATATCACCACTGTGAACTTCTTGAACAGAAACACGTTTTAAACCTTCATAAGTAAATAATTGTGAAACTGTTTGACGAATACTGGATTGACCACGAACAACAATAACAGATTGACCGACTCTTAAAGTACCCTTATATAAACGACCAATTCCTAAACGACCAATATATTCATCGTATGCTAATGAACTAATTTGGAGTTGAGTTGGTTCATCATCTAAATCAGGATAGGTTCCTGCATGTTTTAAGATCGTTTCAAATAATGGATTCAAATCATTATTGGTATCTTCCATCTTGTAACGAACAATCCCTTGACGTGCAATACCATAAAGGATTGGGAAATCCAATTGTTCATCATTCGCATCTAAAGAAATGAATAAATCATAGACCAAGTCTACAACTTCTTCAGCACGTTGGTCTTGTTTATCAATTTTATTAATTAATAGAATTGGTTTTAACCCTAATTCTAACGACTTCTGTAATACAAATCGAGTTTGAGGCATTGGACCTTCACTAGAATCAACTAATAATATAACCGTATCGACGGTGCGAATAATACGTTCTACTTCAGACGAGAAGTCCGCATGGCCTGGTGTATCTACAATGTTGATCTTTGTGTCCCCAACCATAATACTACAATTCTTTGAATAGATCGTAATTCCTCTTTCACGTTCTAAATCATTGGAGTCCATGACTTGTTCCACATGAACTTCATTTTGTCTAAACACATTGGATTGATCTAAAAACGCATCAACTAATGTACTTTTCCCTGCATCTACGTGAGCGATAACCGCTATATTAATAATCTTTTTATTTCTCATTAAGGTCCTCTTTTACTAAACTAAAGCATTATATCACATTTGATACAACACATGTAAAATATCTTTCACATAGCTTTCACACTAAGCGTTTGAACATTCTATATAATATAGACAAGAAAAACCAATGACCTTTCCTTCTGAATCTTCATTTCCCTCCCTTATAGCCAGAAGGACACGATATAAATTATTAGAAGCGAGTTATCTCGCTTTTAATCTGTCTTTTCATTATAATAATTCTATGCAAATTCACACACAACTTGTACAGTGGTACTTAAAAAACAAAAGAGAATTACCTTTTCGTAAAAATCAAGATCCGTATCGTGTATGGATTAGTGAAATCATGGCCCAGCAAACCCAGATAGATACACTCATTCCCTATTATGAAAGATGGATGAATCAATATCCTACATTGGAACATTTATCATTGTCAGAAGATGAAGAACTTTATCGATTATGGGAAGGTTTAGGTTATTATTCACGCGTTAAGAACATCAAGAAAGCAGCTCAGATGATAGAGCATGATTTTAATAAGACATTCCCAACGAGTAAACAAGATATTGAAAAATTACCGGGTATCGGTGATTATACTTCGAGTGCAATTGCCTCAATCTGTTTCAATGAGAAAACAGCTGCGATAGATGGAAATGTTAAGCGTGTTATGAGTCGATTGTTCACATTAGAAGAAAGTGATGATAAAAAATATTTCTATAACTTTGTGAAGAATCAAATCGAAGATTGGATGAAGACTGTGGAACCAACCCATCTAACTCAAGCCTTAATGGAACTTGGTGCACTCATCTGCAACAAACCCGCAAAATGTGAAAAATGTCCTTTACAAGATTATTGTAAAGCATACCAAACTCAAACTGTTTCTTTATATCCAAAACCCAATAAACAACTCGTAAAGAAAGAAGAAGTCATTGATGTTGTGTTGTGTTTAAATGATCAAAATCAATTTGCTTTAACACTCAATCATGATGATAAGTTAATGAGTGGTTATTATCGCTTACCTCGGCTCAATCAATTGATTGATATAAATGCAGAATTTGATTCATCGATTAAGCATGTCTTTACTCATAAGGTTTGGATAGTTAACTTCTATATGGCACAAACCAATCAAACAAGTGATGAAATTATTTGGGTCACAAAAAAAGAGAGTGAGTCACTCCCTATTATTACGGTACATCGTAATTACTTAAAAGAAAAATTTATTTAGAGTGTTCTTAAATTCAAGAATACTCTTTTTTTCGATTTGCGCGACT
>RRZU010072680.1_pt1 | contig 13023 bp, 12 predicted proteins | sample 2165561 | NCBI WGS metagenome assembly RRZU01 (sample SAMN10456909, study PRJNA506462) | wastewater metagenome | isolation source: wastewater sludge | place: USA: Moscow, Idaho
CAAATATAACAAATCTTCTGGTTATAAAATCAACACTTTCACCACCTTCAATTAATCTGGCCATGTAATATAATGCAGCATCAATATTTGATCCCCGTAAAGATTTTATCATAGCACTTGCTAAATCGTAGTGAGAACTGCTAGAACTAACTCCATCTCCAATAATATTTTTCCTAAGTTCTTTTAAAATATTTATATCAACTTGATTATTTACTTTATATGCAAAATTTAATAAAGTAAGCATTGCTCTAGCATCTCCAGAGCTCGAATAGATTAAGTAATCAATCGATTCTTTATCTATTTTTATATCAATATCTTTGAAAACTTTATTAAGTATATCAAGTAATTCATCATAATTAAATGGTAGAAACTCATATAAAAATGATCTTGACCTGATTGCACTTGTTAATGTAAAAAATGGATTTTCTGTACTTGCTCCAATTATTATTGCATCATAATTTTCCATTATTGGTAAAAGTACTTCTTGCTGATTTTTTGATAATCTGTGAACTTCATCAATAAATATTAAAGGTTTAACAAAACTATTTTTATATCTATCAAATACTTTTCTTAAATCTTCTACTTTTATAGTTGTTGCATTAAAATAAAAATAATCTGTATTTATCTCTTTTGCAATAATCTTTGCTAAGGTTGTTTTCCCAGTTCCAGGTTTACCATAGAAAAAGAGATGGGGGATATCTTTTTGTTTTATAAGTTTGTAAAGGGCTTTATCTTTAGCTATAATATGAGATTGACCAACAAACGTATCAAGAGATGTTGGTCTATATTTATTAGATAGATCTATCATTTTCTTCGTTTAAAAAGATTCTTAAATTTTTATACTCTTCTTTTGTTAAAAATCTTGATTTACCTGTTGGAAGATTATTTAGGCTAATTCCACCATACTCTACTCTTTTTAAATCCATAACATCTAAATTAAAGTGTGCAAAGAATCTTCTTAATTCTCTATTTTTACCTTCACTTATTACTACTTTTAGTTTCGAAAATTTTTCACCATTTGTTTGTATATCATAAGCTAAAAATGGAGCAAAAGTCATAGATTTAATAGCTGTTTTAGCAAATGCACCTTTTCTGGCATCTTCAATAGCTATTCCATGTTGCATTGCTTCTTCAACAGATGGTGTGATAAAGCCATTAACTTTAACTTTATATACTCTTTCTAAATTTGAATGCATTAATGCATTTACAACGTCTACACTATCACTTAAAAGCAATAATCCTTCACTGGCATAGTCCAATCTACCTACACTTAAAAAGTGCTTGTATTTTGCTTCTAAACCATCATAAATAGTTTTTCTTCCTTGTGGATCACTCTTAGTAACTAATTCACCTTTTGGCTTGTTATAAACAATAACAGTGTACATTCTATTTTTGTCTTCTTTTACAATCTTTTTACCTATTTCAACTTTATCAGTTGTTTTAACTTTTGTTGCTAAATCTGTAACAACTTTATTATTTACTCTTACAAGACCATCAGCAATAATTTTATCTGCTTCTCTTCTTGAATAATTACTATTATGAGATATGAATTTATTTAATCTAACTATCTCATAAATTTCTTTTTTATCTAAATCTTTTTTCATTTTATACCTGCTTCAATTAAGTCATGGATATGTAATATCCCAACTAGTTTTTTCTCTTTATTTGTAATAATTAATACTTGAATTTTATAATTCTCAATTATTTGTAATGCATCACTTGCAAGAAGATTTTCATCGTCAAATGTTCTTGGATTTAGTGTTGCAATTTCTTCAACATTACAATCTAAAGAAAAATTTTCTTTCATAAGAGCTCTTCTTAAATCTCCATCACTTAGTATACCAATTACCCTGTTTTCTTTATCTATAATTATAACAGAACCTAATCGCCCTTCACTCATTGTAATAATTGCATCTTTTAGTTTTGTTTCACGTGAAACAATAGGAAGATTATCTTTTCTTAATAGATCTTGAACTTTAATGAAAAGTTTTTTACCAAGACTTCCTCCAGGATGAAATGATGCAAAATCTTCTTTTTTGAAATTTCTTTTTTTCATTAAACAAACAGCAAGAGCATCTCCCATAGCCATAGTTAAAGTAGTTGAAGATGTTGGAGCAGTATCTAAAGGACAAGCCTCTTTTTGTACAAAAATATTCATAAAATAGTCTGAATATTTTGCTAAAGTAGAATTAGAATCTTTTGCCATAGCAATTAAAGGAACATTCAACCTTTTTAAGTGAGGTAGAATTTGTATAAGTTCTTCACTCTCTCCACTATATGATATTGCAAGAACAACATCATCTTTACCAATCATTCCTAAATCACCATGCATAGCTTCAGTAGGATGAAGAAAGAAAGAACTAGTCCCTGTACTTGCTAAAGTTGCTGCAATTTTAGCACCAACTAAACCAGATTTCCCTACTCCAGTAACGATAAGCTTGCCCTTAGATTTTATTATAAGATTTACAATATTTTCAATATCAAAAGAGATAGAGTATGAGGCTCTTTCCAACTCTTTTGCTTCAGTTAGTAAAACTTCTTTTACTATCTCTTTGTAGTTCATAAAAATTCCTTATTGAACAAATATAGTAGGAACAATCATTGGGTATTTTTTGTATTTTCTTACACAATGTTTTCTTACAACTTTTCTTAATTCATCTTCTAAAATTCTACTATTTTTGAAAATTCCTGGTTTAGCATTTAAAAGGAAGGTATTTAAAAGTTCTTCAATTTCGTTCGTAAAGAATCTATCTTGTTTATCTGAAATAAATCCAAAAGAAGCAACTTTTGGTTTACTAGCTAAAGATCTGTCATTTTCATTGATTTGAGCAACAATCATAACAATACCCTCTTTAGCCATAGTTTGTCTATCAATTACTACATCATCTGTAATTTTGTTATTTAGCTGATTATCAATATAAACTTTACCACTTTTTACAGTTCTTACTTTTTTAAGATATTTAGGATTAACTTCAATTTGTTCGCCATCAGCCATTACATAAACATTTCTTTCTAAAACACCACAATCAACACCAGTTTCTCCATGTTTTAACGCATGGTTATATTCACCATGAACTGGTAAGAAGAATTTTGGTTTAATTAATCTTAACATTAATTTTTGTTCTTCTTGTGCAGCATGTCCAGATACGTGAATATCTGTATAATCTTGATAAGCAACTTTAGCCCCTGCTTTTAAAAGGTGGTTTATTATTTCAGAAACACTTCCTTCATTTCCAGGAATAGCTTTTGCAGATAAAATAATTTGATCATCAGGTTTGATTTTTACATGTCTGTGTTCATGAATTGCCATTCTATACAATGCACTCATAGATTCACCTTGACTTCCTGTTGTTACAATCATAACTTCTTTATCACTATATTTATTTACTTCATGAGCTTCAATAAATTGATCTTTAGGGAACTTGATATAACCTAAATTCATTGCAATTTCAAGGTTTTTTTCCATAGATCTACCAATAACACAAATTTTTCTTCCATATTTTAAAGCTTTTTCAATAGCCTGTGCAACTCTATGAATATTTGAAGAGAAAGTTGACATAATAACTCTACCTTGAGAAGTAGAAAAAATTCTTTCAAAAGTTGGTCCAACTGCTTTTTCAGTTTTTGTAAATCCTGGTGAGTGAGAGTTTGTTGAATCAGAAGTTAAAACTAAAACACCCTCTTCTCCATAATGAGCAAGTCTGTGAATATCTGTTGGGAATCCATCATAAGGTGTATGGTCAATTTTGAAATCTCCTGTGTGAATCATTGTTCCAGCTGCTGTTTTAATTGCAATTGCAGATGAATCAATAATAGAGTGAGTAATATGCATCCATTCTATTTCAAAATCATTACCAATTTTAATTGGAGTTCTTTTTGATATAGCTCTAAATAGTGATCTATGCTCTCTCATTTTATGTTCATCAAATTTAGAACCAATCATTTCAAGAGGTAAAGATGTACCATATATAGGGAATTGCATTTCTTTAAATAAATATGGCATTGCACCTATATGGTCTTCATGCCCGTGAGTAATAATAACAGCAACAATTTTATCTTTTATTTCTCTTAGATATGAAAAATCTGGAATCAAGATATCAACTCCATGCATTTCACCATCTGGAAAACTCATACCAACATCTACAATGATTGCTTCATTTTCAGTTTCAACAACCATCATATTACCACCAATCTCATTTAATCCACCAAGAGGAGTAATTCTAATTTTAGCATTAGTGTTTAAATTTAATTTGTAGTGAGGATTAAGTCTATCTTTGTGGATTTTTTCATTTATAACATATGCTCTTTTTAAATCGTTTGTCCATCCCTCTCCATTTGTTGGAACATCTTTATTTAAAAATTTAGGTTTAGGTTTTCTCTTTTTAAAAGGAGGTTTTTTACTTTGGTTTTGTTCAGTTGAACCAGTATTTTCTTGATTTTCTTGTTTAGTTTGTTTAAAATCTGCCTTATTTTCTTGTCTATTTTCGTCTTTAATTATCTCTTCCATCTTTTACCTTTGTATACATTTGGCTATACAAAGATGCACTAACTTCATGAGGTCGAAGATTGTCGTTTAGATTTAACTCTTCAAATATAGTTGAAATCTTGATTTTATCAACAATTGAACTGAGATTTTTAGATAGTTTTTTTCGCGGTTGAACAAAACACGATTTTAAAAACTTATTAAAATCTTTATCAAATTTTTTTGATAAATCTTTTTTTATATAAAGAATTGAAGATATAACTTTTGGCATTGGGTCAAATGCCTCAGGTGGAACATCAAAAAGTATTCTTGAATCTTTAGAGATAGTTTCGGTAATTATTCCTAAAGATGAGTACTCTTTATCATTTACTTTTGCTGTAAACTTTTCAGCCACCTCTTTTTGAACCATTACAATAATGTGTTCACAAAGGTCATCTTCAAAAGCTCTTAATATAATATTTGTTGCAATATAGTATGGTAAGTTTGCTATCAAGTCATATTTACCATTGTGCAAAGAGTTCAGCTCATCCCAAGCTTTTAAAACATCTATATGTTTTAGCGTGAACTTTTTGCTCTCTAATTCTTTTGCAAATTTCGACTTTAAAATACCAATTAAATCGGTATCAACCTCATAAGCTGTCACATCTTTGTATTTAACTAAATTTTTAGTTAAATCACCTAATCCAGGCCCAATTTCTACAATATGATTATTGTTATGGGGCATCGATTGGATGATTTTATTTAATACTGAATCATCTTTTAAAAAATTTTGTCCGAACTCTTTTTTTGCTTTTACTTTATCCATGAGATAGGAGTATACTTTATTTTAACTTACATTTAGGTAATATTAATAACTAATTTTTAAGGAATTTCAATTGAATAATCTAACAAAGAGAATAATTCCATGCTTAGATGTAAATAATGGAAGAGTTGTAAAGGGTGTAAATTTTGTAGGACTAAAAGATGCAGGCGATCCTGTTGAAATTGCAAAAAGATATAATGATGAAGGTGCAGATGAATTAACTTTTTTAGATATTAGCGCAAGTGTTGAAAATAGAGGAACAATTGTAGATATTGTGAAGAATGTTGCTAAAGAAGTGTTTATTCCTTTAACTGTTGGTGGAGGAATAAGAAATTTAGATGATATATATGCATTATTAAATGTCGGATGTGACAAGATATCAGTAAATTCTAGTGCTGTTAAAACTCCAAATTTAATTGATGATGGTGCAAAAAGATTTGGTAGTCAATGTATAGTAGTAGCTATTGATGTAAAAAAAGTACAAGATGGTTCATATCATGTTTTTGTAAAGGGTGGAAGAGAAGATACAGGTCTTGATGCAATTGCTTGGGCAAGAGAAGTTGAAAGTAGAGGTGCTGGAGAAATACTATTAACTTCTATGGATACAGATGGTGTAAAAAATGGATTTGATATTGAAATTACACAAAATTTATCTAAAATATTAAATATTCCAGTAATTGCAAGTGGTGGAGCTGGTAATATGGAACACTTTAAAGAGGCTTTTGATTGTGGTGCAAGTGCTGCATTGGCTGCTTCAATTTTTCACTTTAAAGAAGTAGATATTATGGATTTAAAAAGATATTTACAAAAAAATGGTGTAAATGTAAGGATATGAAATGAAAAAGAAATTACTTAAAATAGCACTATTTCTACCAATATTAGGTTTTTCTTATGAAATGAATTTTAATAAATCATTTTCAAAAAATGTAAATTCTGATATTTTAGTAAGTAATGTAAATATTACAGTTGTGAAACAAGATGAAAAAAGTGTAAATAGTGAGATAGAAAAATTCAATAATTTTTTAAAAAATACAAAATATATTACAATAGAAAATATGAATTATAATTTGACTCCGAAATATGAGTATGTAAATAATAAATCAATTTTTAAAGGCTATATTGGAGATTCAAGATTTAGTATAAAATCTGAAGATGCAACAAATATAAATAAGTTTCTGAACGATTTAGTGGAGTTAAAAGATAGTTTAAAATCAAATGATTTGAAATTAAATATTTCAAATTTATCATGGGAACTAAGTAATAAATTACAAAATAAAGTTATAGATGAACTTAGATTAGAATCATTAATTTGGGTAGAAAACTATGCAAGAGAATTATCTCAAAAAGTTTCAAAAAAATGTGAAGTTAAAAACGTAAATATAAATGAAGATTATGGATATATTACACCAAAAAATAGAATGTTAAGTGTTAGTATGGATAGTGTATCAACTTCTGTTAATACAGATATATCACCATTAAATAGTGAACAAAATATTAAAATAAATACAAATTATATTTTGGATTGCAAATGATAGTAAGTGCAGGAAAGAATGAAACTTTTCCTTTTGCTAGACCAATAGGTGTAGGATTAGTTGAAAGTGCTATTAATCTTACTAAATTGTGTTTATTTAATAGACCAGAATATATTTTATTTATAGGAAGTGCAGGAAGTTATGGGAGATATAATATATTTGATATTGTAGAATCAAAAAATTCTAGTAATGTTGAGTTAAGTTTTTTAGAAAACTTTTCATATACTCCAATAGACAATGCAGTAATAATTGATACGAAATTAACAATAAGTGAAGTTGTAGTTAATAGTTCAAACTACATAAGTACAAACAGTAATTTATCAAAAGATTTTTTAAAATTTAATATAGATTTGGAAAATATGGAGTTTTTTTCAGTTTTAAGTGTTGCAAAAGAGTTTGAAATTCCAGCTTTTGGGATTTTTGTAGTTACGAATTATACAAATGAAAGTGCTCATAGTGATTTTATTAAAAATCATAAAGAGGCAATGAGAATATTAGTAAAATATTTAGAAGATAAAAATATAATAAAAGAGGCAAAATAGTGGCAAAATTTGATGAGTCATCAATATATGACTATACACTAGATGAATTAAAAGAGAAATTAAAACCATCTTTTAGAGCAAAACAGGTTTATAATTGGCTTTATAAAAAATATGCAAGTTCTTACGATGATATGAAAAATCTTCCAAAAGAGTTGATTGAAGATTTGAAAGCAAATTATCCAATTGATATTTTAAAAGAAGTAAAAAAAGAGCAAAGCAGTGATGGAAGTATAAAATATCTTTTTAAATTAAGAGATAACCATACAATCGAAGCAGTTTTACTTTTAATGAAAGATAAAAAAATTGATGAAGATGGACAAATTGTTAGAAGTGAAAAATATACAGTTTGTATTTCAAGTCAAGTGGGATGTAAAGTAGGATGTAGTTTTTGTTTAACAGCAAAAGGTGGATTCGTAAGAAATCTTACAGTTGGTGAGTACATAGCTCAAATAGTACATATAAAAAGAGATAACGATATAGCTGAAAATAAAGCTTTAAATATTGTTTATATGGGAATGGGTGAACCTCTTGATAATTTTGATAATTTTGTAAAAGCAGTTGAGATTTTCTCTGAACTTGATGGCTTAGCAATAAGTAGAAGAAGACAAACTGTTTCAACTTCAGGAATTGCGAGCAAAATTAAAAAATTAGGTGAAAAAGATTTACAAATTCAACTTGCTATCTCTCTTCATGCTGTTGACGATGAATTAAGAAGTGAATTAATACCTATGAACAAAGCTTATAATATTGCATCAATTATAGATGCAGTTAAAGCGTTTCCAGTAGATACTAGAAAAAAAGTTATGTTTGAGTATCTAGTAATAAAAGATAAAAATGATAGTTTAGATGCTGCTAAAAAACTTGTAAAGCTTTTAGATGGTATTCAAGCGAAAGTAAATTTAATATATTTTAATCCATATCCAGGAACTTCATATCAAAGACCTCTTGAGGCTGATATGATGAGATTTAAAGATTTTCTGAACTCTAAAGGAGTTATTTGTACAATTCGAGAATCAAAAGGATTGGATATAAGTGCAGCTTGTGGACAATTAAAGGAGAAAGAATTAAATGGGAATTCTTGAAATAGGTTTAATACTTTTTATAGTAGTTGTTGTATTAGCAAGTGGTATTGGATTTTATATACATAATAAAAAAGAGGAGAAATAAATATGGTTGTAACTAGATTTGCACCAAGTCCAACAGGGTATTTACATATTGGAGGACTTAGAACATCATTATATAGCTATTTATGGGCTAGAAAAAATAATGGAATTTTTAGACTTAGAATTGAGGATACAGATTTAGAAAGAAATAGTCAAGAAGCTTTAAATGCAATTATTGAAGCTTTTAACTGGGTAGGTTTATCTTATGATGGAGAAGTTGAATACCAATCAAAAAGAACAGAAATTTATAAAGAATATATAAATAAATTACTTGAAAGTGGAAATGCTTATAAATGTTATATGAGTAGAGAAGAACTTGATGCATTAAGAGCAAAACAAGAAGCTGCAAAACAAACACCAAGATATGATGAAACATGGAGACCTGAAGATGGAAAAGTTTTACCTCCTATCCCTGAAGGTGTTGAACCAGTTATTAGAATCAAAGCTCCAAAAACTGGAGAAATTAGATTTACAGATGGTGTAAAAGGTGAAATGAAGTTTGATGCTTCTTTTGTTGATGACTTTGTAATTGCAAGAAGTAATGGAATGCCAACGTATAATTTTGTTGTTACTATTGATGATATGCTTATGGAAATGACAGATATTATTAGAGGTGATGACCACTTATCAAATACACCAAAGCAAATTGTAATTTATAACGCTTTAGGAGTTAAACATCCAAACTTTTATCATGTTCCAATGATAAATAATCCAGAAGGCAAAAAGCTATCTAAAAGAGATGGTGCAATGGATGTTATGGATTATAAGAGACTTGGATATTTACCAGAAGCACTTTTAAATTTCTTAGTAAGACTTGGTTGGTCAAATAAAGATCAAGAGATATTCTCAATGCAAGAGATGTTAGAACTTTTTGATCCAAAAAATATAAATAAATCAGCTTCAGCCTATAATACAGAAAAATTATTATGGTTAAATAGTGAATATATAAAATCTGTTTCAAATGAAAGATTAATTGAAGAGTTAAAATTCTTTGATTTAGATTTAAGTAATTATTCTAAAAAAGATGATATTTTAAATCTTTCGAAACAAAGAGCAAATACATTAATTGAACTTAAAAAATCTATTCTTGATATAAAAGATGAACCAAAAGAGTACGAAGAAGCAGGAGTGAAAAAGTTTATAAAAGAAGATACACAAGAAGTTTTAAATGCTTATATAGAACTTTTAGAGAATAATAAAGATAAATTTTCATCAGTTAGCGAGTTAGAAAATATTACAAAACCTTTTATTGAATTAAAAGGGTTAAAGTTCCCACAAATTTTTCAACCTATAAGATTAAGTCTTACAGGAACGACTCAAGCACCATCAGTATATGATATTTTATTTGTATTAGGATTTGATGAAGTTAATAAAAGAATTTTAAAAGCTTTGGAAAAAAATTTTAAAAACTCTTGATTATTAGAAAATATTAAGGCATAATGTGTAACTTTTTCAAAGGATTAAAAATATGAATATTTACGTAGGTAATTTATCGTACAGAATGAACGATAAAGATTTAGAAGCAACTTTTGCTAAATTTGGTGCAGTTAAAAGCGCAAAAGTTATCATGGACAAAGAAACAGGAAGATCAAAAGGTTTTGCTTTTGTTGAGATGGAAGATTCAGCTGCTGGAAATGCTGCTATTGAAGCATTGAATGGTAAAGAAACTGAAGGTAGAACATTAAGAGTTAATGAAGCTAAACCAAAAGAAGACAAACCAAGAGACAGCAGACCAAGAAGAAATTTCTAAGACTGTAAGGGGCTTAAAGGCCCCTTTTTTTATGCTAATATGAAAATATTACTTCTCGAAGATGATTTGATACTAAATGAGATTCTAGAAGAACACTTAACAAATCAAAAACTCCAAGTTATTACAACTTTCACTTCTAATGAAGCAATAAAATATCTATATTCTGAGACTTTCGATTTACTAATTTTAGATGTAAATGTTCCTGATTTAAACGGTTTTGAATTATTAAAAGAATTAAGAAAAAATAATATTTTAACACCTGCAATATTTGTAACATCTTTAAATATGGTTGAAGATATGCAAAAAGGATTTGATAGTGGATGCGATGACTATATTAAAAAACCTTTTGAGCTAAAAGAGCTTGATATTAGAATAAATAACATAAAAAGGCTTTTTAATATAGATAGACAAATTATAAAAATAGATGAAAAGAGCTACTTAGATTTACAAAATTTAGAGATAATTTTAAATAATGAGCGTTTTTTAATTTCAAGAAAAGAGTCAGAAATACTTGCTTATTTATTAAATAATTCGAAAAAAACTATAAGTATTGAAGAGTTTACAAATAATATTTGGTCATATGAAGATAGTGTTGAGAGTTCAACAATTAGAACTTATATAAAAAATTTGCGGAAAATATTAGGTGAAGATAAGATATTGAACATAAGAGGAGTTGGATATAGATTTAACAAATAGTGAAAAAAAGAGTTTCTTTAGTTTCTTAGGGCTTTACTTAGGATCTTCTTTTATTTTGATGTTAATTGCCCTATTCTTTTATTATCAAAATGAAAAAACGCTTTATATAGATTTAGCAAAATCAAATATGCAAAATATAATTTCAAAAGCATCAAGTGAGATAATAGTTTCTCACATGTTAAATGGAAATTTCAATAAAGAGAGTTATTTAAATAATCAAGAATACAAAATATCTTTTTATGATAAAGATAAGAATTTTCTATTTGGAAATTTAGAAGGAGATTTTAGTTTTGAACAAAATTTTTACAATGATGAAGAAAAACTAATTATTATTGATAGCTCTACAGTTGGACATTTGGGTATTTGGTATATAGTTCTAAAAGATAATAGTTTAAAAGAAAAAATATCCAATTTAAAGCTAAATATAGTTCTTATATTTTTTATATTTTATTCAATTATTACTTTAATTGGTTGGTCTTTGGCAAAAATGTTTTTAAGACCAATAAAAAACGAAAGAGAAAGACTAAATAACTTTATAAAAGATACTACACATGAATTAAATACACCAATAAGTGCAATAATTATGTCTTGTGAAGGAGATAACTTAACTCAAAAACAGTTGGATAGAATAAAATTTAGTGCAAAAAGAGTTAGTGAAATTTATAAAGACTTAACTTATATTTTTTTAGAAAATATTGAAAAAAAGAATTTTGATAAAATAGATTTATCAAAGATTATAAAGCAAGAGATTATAAGTTTTGAGCCAATGATTGCAAGAAAAAAATTAAAAATAGATTTACAATTAGAAGAATTCTTTTATGAAATAAGCAAAGATGATTTTATAAGACTTTTTAATAACCTATTTTCAAATGCTATAAAATATAACAAAATAGATGGAAATATAGATATTATTCTTAAAAATAGAGAGCTAATAATAAAAGATACAGGTATTGGAGTGTCAAAGGATAAGATTAAAGATATTTTTAATAGATATTACAGAGGAACAAACCAAAGTGGTGGCTTTGGTTTGGGGCTAAATATTGTAAATATGATTTGTAAAACATATAATATAAAAATAGATGTTGAATCAATTGAAGATAGTGGAACAAAATTTATATTAAATTTTTAAAGTTCCTCTTCACCAATAACAATATTTTTACCACTATTTTTAGCTCTGTATAGAGTCATATCCACTCTTTTAAATAAACTTTCTTTATGGTCATCATCGTTTAATGAAGCTACACCGAAGCTACAAGTAACCTCCTTTGGAACAACAGAGAACTTATGTTCGTTTATTATTTTTCTTAAGTTGTTGGCAACATATTTTGCTTTTTCAAAATGAGTTCCAGGAAGTAAAATTACAAATTCTTCTCCACCCCATCTACAAACAGTATCAGTTGCTCTAATATTTGAAGATATAAGATTTGTAATAGATTTTAATATTACATCCCCAATATCATGACCAAAAGTGTCATTTATATTTTTAAAATCATCTATATCAAGAAGTATTATACTCAGTGGATTTCTTTGCATTTTTGCTTTTTGTAATTCAAATTCAAAAAACTCTTCAAATTTCATTCGATTAAATACACCAGTTAAAACATCAATAGAAGCTTGTTGCTCTAAAGTTTGTGCCATAGAATAAAGTTCATCTACTTTATGTTTCATAGCTTTATTAAGAGTACTTAGCTGCTCTTTTGCTTGTTCAAAGTCTGTTACATCATTTCTTATTGCAATATACTCTACTATGTCACCATCTATATCTAGAATAGGAACTATTGTTGATGAAACAGTGTAACTTCTACCATCTTTTTTAAGATTAGTAATTAACCCACTCCAACTTTTCTTATTTTTTATAGTGTTCCATAGTTCTTGAAAAGTACTACTTGGCATAGTTGGATGTCTTACTATATTGTGTGGTTTACCTACTAGCTCTTCTCTTCTATATCCAGAAATTTCACAAAACTTATCATTTACATAAGTTATGATACCTTTTGGATTAGTTTTTGACACAATGTTACTTAAGTCAACAGCTTTTTTATACTCATTTAACAG
>RRZU012970710.1_pt1 | contig 13020 bp, 9 predicted proteins | sample 2165561 | NCBI WGS metagenome assembly RRZU01 (sample SAMN10456909, study PRJNA506462) | wastewater metagenome | isolation source: wastewater sludge | place: USA: Moscow, Idaho
CAGTCCACGACCGAACCCCTGTACCCGGCGGCCTTCGCTGGCGCGGCCCCGTTCGATCCGGCGGCCGTACCGCTCGTCAGCGTCGGCGCGCTGAACCCCGACGGCACGGACGCGTACTTCTCCAACTCGGGCGACTGGGTCTCGTGTCACCGTCCGGGCGCCGGGCTCGTGAGCACGCAGCCCGTAGACCTCGACGGCGAACTGCAGCCGGACGCGCGCCTGGAGCACGCCAGCAGGCGGCGCGCCACCATCGACCCCGACTCCTTCGTCGGTGGCTTCGCCACCTGGTCGGGCACCTCCTTCGCGGCGCCCGTGCTCGCCGGCCAGCTGGCCGCGCGGCTGGCCGCCGACCGCACGTTGCCGGAGCTCGATGCGAAGGCCGGCGTGCAGCGCGGCTGGGCCGCCATCACAGCCGAGGTGGGGTGGCGGCCATGACCACCCCCGGCCGCACCGGCTCCCTCTCCGACGAGGCAGGCGCCTCCTTCCGCGACTACCTCGCGGGTGACACCGCACGCATGGCCGACCTGGTCCGGCTGCTCACCCCGCCCCTTTGGGCCGCCGCCCGGTCCTGCGGGCTGACACGCGAACAGGCCGAGGACGTCGTGCAGGGCGCCTGGGTCGCCCTCGTCCGGCACGCCGACGGTGTCCGTGACCCACAGGCCGTGTTCGCGTGGTTGCTGACCAGCGTCCGCCGCGAGTCCTGGCGCGTCGCCGGCGGCCGGCCGACCCAGCCCCTCGACGTCGAGCCTGTGGACGAGACCTCCGGCCCGGAGGACAGCGTCCTCGACGGCGACGCGAACGCCCGCCTGTGGCGCCACGTCGCGACGCTCAGCCCACGCTGCCAGGCGCTGCTGCGCGTCGTCGCGTACGCCGCAAGCCCCGACTACGCGGCCATCTCGAAGGCGCTAGGCATGCCCGTCGGGTCCATCGGACCCACCCGAGGCCGCTGCCTCGCCGCGCTGCGCGCCTCGCTCGCCCGCGACCCAGGATGGAGCCGCTCATGAACGCCCACGACGCCGACGCACCGCTGACCGATGACGACCTCGCCCTGCTGGCGGCCCTCGCCGAGGCCCAGGAGGCCGCCGACCCGATACCTCCCGGCATGCTGGATCGCATCGTTTGGGCCGTGTCGCTCGAGCTGATGAACGCCGAGCTGGCCGTCCTGACCAGCGATGCACTGCAGCCGGCCAGGGCGGAGGTCGACACCCTCACGTTCACGGCGTCGACGACCAGCCTGATGGTGACGTGGGCCCCGTGCGACGAGGGCGTACAAGTGGCTGGGTGGATCACGGGCGGCGGCGTCCGCGTCGACCTGCACACCTCCACCGCCGTGTACACCTCCACCTCCGACGCGACGGGGCGGCTCGAGTGGCCCGCGATGCAGCCCGGCAGCGTCCGTTTCGTCATCCACCCTGTCCGCGCGGGCGACCGGGCGGTGGCCACCCCCTTCGTCGAGATCCCGGGAGCGTCTTGACCTCGCCCACCGAGCTGTACGAGCAGGCCCGCGCCGCGCTGGCTGAGCAGCGCACCGACGCGGCGGACCTGCTGCTGCGCCGGGCGCTCGACCTGTGCGGCCCGTCGGATGCCGAGGCCCGGCTGCGCGTGCGGCTCTCGTCGACCTGGGTGACGTACGAGAGATCGGGACCGGAGGCGGCGCTCGCCGAGGTCCGCGCGGTCGCAGCCGATGCCGCGCTGCTGCCACACGTCGCGGCGGCAGCCGGCGTGCAGGAGGGGATCGTGCTCGCACGATCCGGCGAGCTCGACGCCGCGCTCGACGCGCTGAGAAGCGTCAACCCGGAGTCACTCCCCCCGCCCGACCGCGTCCGCCTGTTCCTGAACCGCGGCACGCTCGCCTCCGAGCTCCGGCGCCTCGACGCGGCCGCGGCCGACCTCCGTTGCTGCGCCGAGCTGGCCGACGAACTGGGGGCGCTGCCTCTGCTGTTCATGGCCCGCCACAACCTCGGCTGGGTGCTGTTCGTGCGCGGCCAGCTGCCCGAGGCGCTTGCCGCCATGCGGGCGGCCGACGCGATCGACGTCGACCTCGACCGCAGCACGGCACGTCTCGACCGCGCCCGCGTGCTGCTCGAGGCCGGGCTCGTCGCCGAGGCCAGGTCCCTACTGGCCGATATCGCCCCCGCGGACCCCCACCTGGGCGGCGAGCGGGACCTCGAGCTGGCACGCGCCCTGCTGCTGCTCGGCAACGCGACCGAGGCAGGCGAGCTCGCCCGACGGGCGGCCGACGGTTTCGCAGCGCGCGGCGAGCCCGCCTGGGCCAGGCGCTGCCTCCTCGTGGCGGTGCTGGCCGAGCCCGAGCACGACGCCGCGGGGGCCCTGCTCGCGAAGGCGCAGAGTGCGGGAGACCGCTGGGTCGCCCCGCAGGCCGCCGCAGTCCTTCTCTCACTGACCCCGGCCGGGGACCCCACGCGCGACTCCCTCGCCGAGGCCACCCGCACCCTCGCCCGCTCCCCCGTCGTGTCGCGGCGCCTCGCCGGGCTCGTCGCCCTGGCCCGCGAGTCGGACCGCCAGGGCGACCTGCCGCGGGCCCGCCGCCAGCTCCGGTCTGCGTACTCGACGCTCCTGCGGGCCCAGCTCGGCACCTCCAGCCTCGACCTGCGCGCGGCCGTCGCGCTGCACGGGGTCGAGGCGGCCGACCTCGACATCGCCCTGGCCGCGCGGGCCGCCCCCGGCCGGCGCGTGGCCACGCTGATCGACGCGACGGAGCGGTGGCGGGCGGCACTGCGCCCCACCCCGAGGATGGAACCCGACGAGGACCCGCGCGTCGCCGAGGCCGCCGCCGAGCTGCGTCGCGTGCGGGCCGCCGCGAACGCCGACCCGTCGTCGGCCGCCTGTGAGCGGGCCGTCGTCGACGCGGAACGGGAGCTCCAGTCCGTCACGTGGCTCGCCACCGACGTGCCGGCCGCGGTCCTCACGCTGCCGATCGCCAGGCTGCGACGGGCTGTGCGCGAGAACGGCGTCACGCTCGCCGTGGCGGTCCCGATGGCCGACGAGCTGTGGGTCGCCGTCCTCGGGCAGGAAACCGAGCGGCTCGTGCGGCTGGGCGGCCGCGCGCAGGTCACGGCGCTGGCAGGCGCGGCGCTCACCGACCTCGCCGCCCGGGCCCGCGTCGGCCCGGGCCACCCCCCATCAGCCACTGTCGATGCCTCGCTGGCCGCGCGGCTGGAGGCGCTGTCGGAGGTGGTCGCCCGGCCACTGTCCGGGGCCTCCCCGCTGGTCGTTGTCCCGTCGCGCGAGCTGGCGGGTGTTCCCTGGCTCGCGCTGCCCGACCTGGCCGGTCGGAGCGTCACCGTCGCCCCGACGGCGTCCAGCTGGGCGACCTGTGGCCGTCAGATGGCCGACCCGGTCGTGACGGCGTTGAGTGGGCCCGACCTGCCGCTCGCCGACGCGGAGGTGGCCGACGTCGAGGTCACGTGGGGCGCCGAGAGGGCCTCCCGACTGGCCGAGGCCCTCGCTCGCGCGGACCTGGTGCACGTCGCGGCCCATGGCCTGCACCGCCCCGACTCGCCGCTGTTCTCCAGTCTCCGGCTCGCGGAGGGCACCGTCGTGGCGCACGAACTGGAGCGCGTGCGGCTCCGCGCCAGCCACATCGTGCTGAGCGCCTGCGAGGTCGGCCGGACCACGCATCGGCCCGGCGAGCAGCCGCTGGGGCTGACCGCGACGCTGCTGGCACGCGGTGTCGCGTGCGTCGTCGCCCCCGTCTCCCCCATCGCCGACGCCACGGCCGCCGCCTCGATGAGCCGCTACCACGACGGCCTGGCCCGCGGACTCGACGCGGCGGCCGCGCTGGCTGCAGCCACCGCCGGCACCCCGGCCGCCGGCGCCTACACCTGCTTCGGCGCACCCTGGCGCACAACCTGGAGTATCAACCGGGCCGCAGCCGTCTCCTGAGGGGTGTCGCGACGCGTCCGCGCCGCGGCCCACAGTCAAGGAGGCAGCATCATGGTCCAGGCAATGGGTCCGACGTACGCCGGGGGATCACAGCCGATCACCCACGGCGGATACGACGTCCTCTACCTTCCGGACGTCAACAACCGCGAGCTCATCGCCGCTGGCGAGGCCCCGGTGTTCTACTACATCCCCAACCAGGTGCGCATGGCGCGCAAGAACGGCCCCGACGACGGGGACTACCTGTTCAACCTCGTCCGGTTCTCCGGCACGGGCGGCGAGGGCGTGATCGGGGGCGGCGGCGACGTCGCCGGCGGCATGCTGACGTTCACGGTCACCGGGGCACTCCCCGAGGAGACCCGCAAGCAGGCCGAGGGCGCCATCACGGCCCAGTTCACCGACTCGGAGGATGCCTTCTGGGGCATCAAGCGCGCGAAGAAGCCGCCGACGTTCAGGCCGGCGATCATCACGCAGTCGACCACCAGCGTGTCCAACATGGCGCCGACCGAGGCCGGCTTTCCCGTGCTGGACCAGGGGGGGAACCGGGCCGTCGGCAGCGGGTTCCGCACCGTCGGCATGCCCGCGGCGCGCGCCATGACCCGCGACCCGGAGCCGGGAGCGACCGACAACAACCTCGATCCCTGGTACTGCGTCATGCAGGGCCAGGGCGCCGGCTCGATCGACCCGACGGGGGCGCACGCGTTCTCCGGCCTGCTCGGCAAGTACCCGACGTCGATCGCGTGGGCCGCCTTCCACGGCACCTCCAGCCCGCTGATCGTCATCCAGAACTACAAGCTGAAGGTCTGGTCGCCGGTGTGCACCATCAAGATCGACGGTAACTGGGAGTCGGTGTTCCAGCACTTCTCCGCCGCCGCGTCGGGCCGCTACCTGTGGGCGAAGGTCGACGCGCAGGCCGAGTTCAACAAGATGCGCAAGTCCGGCACGATCACCGTCGACATCAAAGTCGACACCACGCTGCCCGGCGCCGACGAGATCTCCAAGAGGATGGAGGAGCGCTCCGACCTGGTCTTCAACAAGTTCATGGAGATGGCCCAGAAGGCGATCTTCGATCCGCCCGCGCCGACGGTCGAGGCCGCGAAGGCCGACTCCGGCAGCACGTTCCTCTCCCCGTGGGGCGTCGGGCTGTCGCTCAAGATGCGCCGCGACGAGAACTACATGGACCTGCACTACGAGGAGACCAAGCAGTTCGCGTACCTGCAGGACCACACGATCTCCAGCTCGCTGGCGGGTCTGTGCGACGAGATCGCCGCGGACCCCGACGCCGAGCGCAAGTACTTCCTGACCGTCTACCTCGACGACTGGCCTCGCAGGCTCGCCAGGGTGGTGCGCCCCGTCGCCAGCTGGACCGACAACACCGTGCAGTTCCTGTCGGTGCAGGTCGGGTACCCGAGCACGACCGGCGAGATCAACTGGGAGGGCCACAGCTTCGCCGGCAGCGACGGCAACGACCCGACGTGGAAGTACCAGACGGCGCAGAAGCTCGCCGCCGACGTCACCGGGGCCCCGGATGACTGGACGCCCGACAAGACGTTCGTGAAGCGGAAGGTGCACCTCGCCGAGCCGCCGAGCGAGATCCTCGACCCGTACAACCGGATCCAGATCGAGCGCAACGTCATCGACCTCGACCCCGAGCCGAACGGCACCCTGCTCAACGACACGACCCTCGAGGTCCGCGCCGACAGCGCAGGCCGCATCGCGGTGGGTCCCATCGGGCTGGGCGTGATGCTGGAGGATGCGTCGCAGACGGTGGAGGTCGTCGTCGAGGCAACGGACAAGGCCTACGAGCCGATCGGCCTTGCGCCCGTGCGATTCCGGTGGGGCTTCTCTGACGTCGACAGGGACCGGACGTGGACCGTGTTCTCCGGCGACCCGGAGCTGCTGCCGTACTACCGCTACCAGGTGACCGCGACCGTCAAGGGCACGCTGTTCCGTAAGGGCCAGTCCTGGACCGGCCCGTGGGTCACGGCCAACGGCAACGGGCCGCTGATCGTCGACGTCCCCCCACCCGACGGCGAGGGCGTGACGACCCGCGGCGTCCTGGAGGACCGGGTCCGCGCGCTGCGCGAGCTCGCCGCCCCCGACGCCACCCGGGAGCTGCCCGCAGGCGACGCGGCGGCGGCGCACGCCACCCGGGACGCCGCCCCCGCCACCTTCCTCAGCTACCCGCTGTGAGGTGCCGACCATGTCCATCGTCACGGTGCGCCGGGCGGCCTTCTCGCTGGTCGTCCTGCTGTCGCGCACCCCGGCCCCGCACGAGCGGATCGGCTCGCTGATCCTCGGCGCGACCCTGGCGGTCGAGCTGCACTGCACGCTGGACGATCTGGCGCGGACCTCATTCCGCGTCGGCGATGCCGAGGCGGTCGCGGACGGGCCCTTCGGCAACGCCGCGCTCGCCTCGTCACTGACGGGGTCGGCGGCCGCGGAGCTCGTCGGGGCGCTGGCCGGCTCGGGCACGGGCCCGCTCCTGCGCGTCGAGGCGCGCCGGATCGATGGCCTGAACCGCCGGTGGGAGGTGCCGCTGGCCGAGGTGCTGGCCGGGGGCGTCGACGACATCTCGGCGTGCGTGCGGCTCGTCACCGCCGACGGTGGCACGGTCACCGACGTCCCGCCGGTGGTCGCAGGCCGCACCCGCGACCTCGCGGCCACCGGCGGAACGCTCATGCTCCGCCACGGGGTGCTGCGCCCCGTCGCGTCGCTCGTCAGGCCGCATCCGGCGGTGCTGGCCACGCTCGTTGCATCGGAGTCGCTGCTGCTGGTGCCGCTGGCCCCGGTGGTCAGCGGCCCGGGCCTGGAGGCATCGCCGCTGCTGGGCGACCGGGACGGCACCAGCCACTGGTACCTGCCCGAACTCACCCTCCTCGTCCCACCGGCCGGCCAGGACCCCGACACGTCGCCGTTCCGCTACGACCTGGCCACCGTCGGGCACCAGGACGACGGGTCGCCCGGCCTCGAGGCGACGGTCACCGTCACGCTCGCGGCCGGGCCGTCGGGGGCGACGACCGCGGCCTGGGAGGCGGCGGGTCGACCGGCCATGAAGCCGCTGGACTGCACCCCCACCGTCGGCCTGCGGATCCCGTTCCGTGACGCACAGGGCCGGGCGGCATCCGAGGTCATCCCCGCGACGGGAACCTCGGTCGCCGGGGTGCTAGGGGAGGCCGGCTCGACGCTGACGGCCACCTTCGTCGTGCAGGACCGGTGGGCCAGGCTCGCGTACGGCGTCCTGTCCTATCCGGGCTACCAGGCGCAGGCGCCCACCGTGGAGGTCGGGCTCACGCACTCCGGGTGGCGCGAGTCGCGGCGGTTCCAGATCGACCCGGCGCTGATCGCCGGAGGCAAGCTGCTGGCCCTGCGCCGCGGCGACGACGCCACCCGCGCCGTCGCGCCGACGCAGGTGCTCGGCATGGCGAAGGCCCGCATCCAGCTGCACCCGCCAGTCCTGCAGGCCGAGCCGCTGGGCGTCACCCAGTGGCGGCAGGTCACCGCGACCGCCGCGGCGAGCGTGCCGACGGTGCTGCCCTGCGCCGACCACGGCCAGCTGTACCGGCAGCAGGGGGCCGCGGGCTGGGAGGCCATCGGCTGCCAGGACACGCTGCGGCTGGGTCAGGCCGACCACCGCGTGTGGCAGCCGGAGCCCGTCGCGACGGCGGACGTGACGGTGTTCCGGTCGCTGACCCAGCCGGGCCGCTACCTCGTGGTGCCCGCCGCCTACGCCGTCGGCAGGCATCCAGCCGACGACCACGACCGTGCGCTCAGGCCGACGCTACTGCTGACGTCCACCATCGACGTCGACGACCCGTCGGGCATCCGCTGCGTCCTGGCCGCCGCGCTGCAGGCGGACCTGAACCCCGCCCGGTGGGCGATGCTCGGGGCGGAGCTGCGGGCCAAGGCCGGGCGCGACGTGGTGCTGCTGACCCCGTGGCAGGCTGCGCTCACGCCCACCGTCAGCTGGGCGATCCCCGGCGCCGACGACCTCGACTGCGTCGCCGTCGACGACGGGTTCACCCTCGTGCTCAGCACCGACATCCCCGGCCTGCTCACGCTGCGGGCCATGCTGCAGCGCGGCGGCTTCCTCGGCTCGGCGCGGTGGCAGCTTCCCGGCGGCGACCTCGCGGTCGCCACGCTGCGCCTCGACCTCGGTCGTGTGGTCGGGCCGGCCGAGGGCCCGGTCACGGTCACCCGCACCGTCGACGAGGCGAGGCTGACTAATCTGCTCGGCTCCCGCGTCGCGGTGCGGAGGCTGACTGCCGACGGGACCGTCGTCGCGTCGCCCGGCTTGGTGCTGGAGGCGCACGGATCCGCGACGGTCGCCCTCCCTGCGGGCACCGTCGGCGAGCTGGCCGTCGACCACGAGGTCGAGGCCGGAACCGAGACTCTGGATGAGTCACGCAGCTACATCGACGACCTCGAACTGGCCGTCACCTTCGTCGCCACCGGCGACCTCACGCAGGTGGCGGGCATCGAGATCTCCTGCACCCTGCTCGGCGACGCACCCGCGCCGCTGACGCTCACACGGTCCACGCGCCAGGGCGAGCGGCAATTCCTGATGCCGCTGACCCGCTACGCCGAGGACCCCACGCTCCGGTTCACCGCCACCGCCGTCGCCGCAGACGGCACGCGCACCGCAGCCCCCGCCGTCGACTGGCCTCTCCGGTCGCGCGGCGTCCTGATCCCCATCGACACACCCACCCCCGCCTGACTAGACGGAAAGGACCCTGACATGTCCGGCTACTCACTCCATCTGGGCCTCAACCGGCTCGACCCCTCCTGCTACATCCCGGCGCCGGCGGTCCTCGCGGGCTGCGTCAACGACGCCAACGACATGCGCGCCATCGCCGAGGACGCGGGATTCATGCCGCGGGTCATGCTCGACGAGGAGGCCACGTCGTCGGCGCTGCTTGCGGCGCTGCAGCAGCTGACGCAGGTCGCCCAACCCGGCGATGCTGTCTTCATCAGCTTCTCCGGCCACGGCGGCCAGATCTACGACTCCACCGGCGACGAGGACGACGGCCTCGACGAGACGTGGTGCTGCTACGACCGGCAGGTACTCGACGACGAGCTCAACCGCATGTACGCGCAGTTCCAGGCCGGCGTCCGCGTGCTGGTGCTGTCCGACTCCTGCCACTCCGGCACCGTCGCCAAGACCGTGCTGGCGATCGCGACGCGCGAGGCGCTGACCCGCAACCCGCTCGGCCACGAGTTCTGGGAGGACGAGGTCAAGACGCCGAAGCTGGTGCCGAAGTACCTGCCGCTCAGCACGGCGCTGGCCGACTCCCAGCGTCGCGAGGCCGTCTACTCGTCGGTGCAGGCGCTGGCCGGGCGGACCCGCGCGACGGACATCTGCGCCGAGCTGATACTCATCTCCGGATGCCAGGACAACCAGCTGTCCAGCGACGGCGACGCAAACGGTCTGTTCACCGAGGTGCTGCTGAACGTGTGGAACTCCGGCTCGTTCCAGGGCGACTACCGCGCGTTCCACCGCGCCATCGTCGCGCAGATGCCGCCCGACCAGACGCCGAACTTCTTCACGATCGGCCCGTCGTCGGGGTTCACGTCGCAGCGGCCGTTCACGGTCGACGCGCCGTCCCCAGGATCGACCCCCGTGACGCCCACACCGTCGGGCGGGGGCACGACGAGCCGGCCGACGCTGCGCCAGGGCGACCGCGGCGACGAAGTCCGCTACCTGCAGCAAAAGCTCGTCGACCAGGGCGCGTGGCTGAGCGTCGACGGCAGCTTCGGGCCGGCCACCGCGTCGGCCGTGCGGAGCTTCCAGGCCCGAAACTCGCTGACCGCCGACGGCGTCGTCGGGCCGGCGACCTGGGCGGCACTCGAGGGCACGGGAGGCACCGGCGGGACGACCGGAGGAACCACCGGCGGCACCACCGGCGGAACCACCGGAGGCGGCTGGGGCACCGGTACCACCGGAGGAACCACGGGCGGTACGACGACCGTCCGTGCGACCGTCCGGCGCGGCTCCACCGGCCCCGACGTGGTGTACCTGCAGAAGCGGCTGAACGAGTTCGGGTACTACCTGAGCACGGACGGCAGCTTCGGGCCGGCCACCGAGTCGGCGGTGCGCTCCTTCCAGCGCAGCGCATCGCTCACCGCAGACGGCGTCGTCGGTCCCGCGACCTGGGGGGCGCTGGACTGAGGACGCGCTCATGCAACCGGCCCGGGGGAAGCACTCCCCCGGGCCGGTTGTCCGCGTCAGCTCAGGCGGCGAGCGCCTCTGCGGCGGGCGTCGACTCCCGACCGATCAGGCGCTGCAGGTCGTCGCTGTCGCTGTACAGGGCGCCCGCCGCGGTCGCGACGTCCCAGCCGGCGAACATGGCCGCGATGGGCGCGGGAAGGCCCGCGCCCTTGAGGGTGGAGGCGTACTCGCCGGCGCTCTGGTCGACGTAGGTGACCTCGGTGCCGAGGATGCCGCCGATGACGGCGGCGAGCTCGGCGTAGGTGAACGCGGGGCGCCCGGCCAGCTCGTAGACCTTGCCGGCGTGACCCTCGCTCGTGACGACGACCGCGGCGGCCTCCGCGTAGTCCCTGCGGGCGGCCGCGGAGACCCGGCCCTCACCGGCGGCGCCGAAGGTGTGGCCCGTGGCGCGCGCGGTCTCGACGGCAGAGGCGAAGTTCTCCAGGTACCAGCCGTTGCGCAGCAGGACGGTGTCGATGCCGCTGTCGGCGAGCAGCGCCTCGGTGGCGCGGTGCTCCTCGGCCAGGTCGAGCGTGGAGGTGTCGGCGTTCAGCAGGGACGTGTAGGCGATCAGCGCGACGCCCGCGGCCTTGGCTGCGTTGATGATCGAGGTGTGCTGCGCGAGGCGCTTGCCGACCTCCGAGCCGGAGACCAGCACGAGGCGGTCCACGCCGGCCAGCGCCGCGGTCAGGGCGACCTCGTCCTCGTAGGCGGCGACGGCGACCTGCACGCCGCGCTCGGCGAGGTCGGCGGCCTTGGCCTCGTTGCGGACGATCGCGACGATGTCAGCGTCGGCGACGCCCTTGGACTCGAGGGCTGCGATGACGAGGCGGCCCAGGTGGCCGGCTGCTCCGGTGACTGCGATACGCATGGGGTGACTCCTTCTGAAGTGGTGACGAGACCAGTAAACCACTTACTTTTTGATAGCGCAAGCTTTTGGGTTAGCACTTTGCGATCGGATGCGGGAGGCGTAGAATCGGGGCATGGTCGACACGCAGCACGCACCGGATGTCATGAGCGCAGCCTGCCCGTCGCGTCCCACGCTGCAGCACCTGACCGGGCGCTGGGGTGCCTTGACGATGGCCGCGCTGGCCCACGGGACCCAGCGGTTCAGCGAGATCCGCCGTCGCATCGAGGGCGTCAGCGACCGGATGCTGTCGCAGACCCTGGGCGACCTGGAACGCGACGGCATGGTCGAGCGGACCGTCCTGAGCGCCATCCCGCCGAAGGTCACCTACGCACTGACGCCCCTTGGCGTCGAGGTCGCGGGCCGCCTCGAGGCGCTCATCTCGCTCGTCGAGGCGAACATGGACGAGGTCACCGCCTCCCGCGAAAGCTACGACGCGACCCACTGAGCGGGATCCCGCGCCGCCGCCCCACCGTTCCCTGAGCCGGAACCCCAGCCGCCGCCCCACGGTTCCCTGAGCCTGTCGAAGGGCCCTAGCGGGAACCCCAGCCGCTGCCCCACGGTTCCCTGAGCCTGTCGAAGGGCCCTGAGCCTGTCGAAGGGTATCCCTCTCGCTCCGCTCAAGGCACCTCCACAGGCTGGCTCGCTTACCTCCGGATCGTCGCGACACGCCCGCCGGAGGCGCTGCCCGGATTCTCCGGGCACGCCTTCGCGACCACTCTCCGGCACGGCATTCAGGCTCTGCCCGACCGCCCGCAGAACCCCGACCCGCCGATCGGATGAGCCTCGCGGTCGTCCGGGAACACGAAACACGCCCACCCACGCTGGACATGGATGGGCGTGACCTCGTGCAGCGGTCAGAAGCCGAGGCTGCTGGCCACCTCGCGGATGTGGTCGGCACTGGCCTTGAGGCCCTTGTACTCCTCGTCGGACAGCGGCAGTTCGAGCGCGTCGCCCACGCCGCGACGCTCGACGACGCGCGGCACGGACATGCAGACACCGGAGATGCCGTGCCAGTTGTCGAGCATGCCGGAGACAGGCAGGACGCGGTGCTCGTTGCGGAGGATGGCCTCGATGATCCGGGTGCCCGACAGGCCGATGGCGTAGTTGGTGGCGCCCTTGCCCTCAATGACCTCGTAGGCGGCGTGCACGACCCGGTGGGCGATGTCGTCGCGGACGGTCTTGCCGAGCTTGCCGGTCTGGCGTTCCCAGTCGTCGATCGGGATGCCGCCAATGGAGGCGCTGCTCCAGAGCGGAATCTCGGTGTCGCCGTGCTCGCCGCAGATCAGCGTGTGGACGTTGCCCATGGCGAGTTCGACCTCGTTGGCGACGAGCCACCTCAGGCGCGACGAGTCCAGCACGGTGCCGGAGCCGAAGACCTGGTTCTCGGGCAGGCCGGAGATCTTCAGAGCGGCCAGCGTCGTCACGTCGACGGGGTTGGTGACCATCAGGAAGATCGCGTCGGGAGACTGCTCGACCAGCGGCGGGATGATCTTCTTCATGAGCCCGACGGTCTTGTTGGCCAGGTCCATGCGGGTCTCGCCGGGCTGCTGCTTCGCGCCGGCGGAGATGACCACGATGTCGGAGCCCTGTGTGACGGCCACGTCGTCGGAACCGTCGATCCTGGCCGAGGGGATGAACTGGCTGCCGTGCGCGAGGTCGAGCACCTCGGCATGGACCTTCTTGGCGTTGATGTCCTGCAGCACGACCTCGGATGCAACGCCCTTGATCAGGGCGGCGTACGCAAGCGACGTGCCGACCGCTCCCGCGCCGACGACGGACAGTTTCGTTCCGGTGCGCTTCTCTGCCACGGGGTGCTCCTTCGTGAGGGATCGACTCGATCCTAGCGAGGCCGACAATCAGCACGGCCTCGAACCAGCTACTCCCGCCAACTCTCTGGTCTGCCCGGTTCCCTGAGCCTGTCGAGAAGCAGAGCCCGCCCGGTTCCCTGAGCCTGTCGAAGGGCCCTGAGCGCAGCGAAGGGTCACCCTTCCGCCCCACC
>RRZU010315516.1_pt1 | contig 13013 bp, 11 predicted proteins | sample 2165561 | NCBI WGS metagenome assembly RRZU01 (sample SAMN10456909, study PRJNA506462) | wastewater metagenome | isolation source: wastewater sludge | place: USA: Moscow, Idaho
CCGCCCATCACGTAACGGATGGACACGGCATCGCCGTACCATGTTTCGAGTTTGCGCAGCACCGGATCGCTGCCCCAGCACCAGGTACAGACCGGGTCGGTAAAAGCCAGAATTTCCAGCCTTGATTGATTTTTCATGGCGTTATCCTTGATGGTTTGATTTGCCCCCAGGCGACCATTCCATCTTGCCCCAAAGCAGAAGGACGATAAAGTGGTGAAAATCGAATTGACTGACCCACTGGTGGATGAATCATCCTGAGCCGGACAAAGAAACCGGATTGTCTGAACGCCTGGGTATCGCGGCCAGGGGAATGGTTGTTTATCCTGAAACGTCAATATTTTTTGCCGCCTGGCGCTTCAACGGAATCACTTCGCCCAGAATCTCGATGAACGCCTGGGCAATCCGTGACAGCGGTTCCTGTTCGACATGGATCAGGCTGACCGGGAATGTGGCTTCCGGTGTGATCGGCACGGTCATGAACGATTTTTCATCAAACTGATGCGCCATGATTTCGTCGATCAGCGCCATACCTGCGCCAGCGGCGACGAGCATGCAGGCCACATGAACGTTATGTACTTGAATTCGGGATGAGAACGCATGGCCCTCGCGATGAAACAAATCGCGAACCCGGTGCCCGAAAGGAATATCCCCGTAACCGATCAGCACTTCTCCGGCAAGTTCATGAATGGAGAGACTCTCGCGTTGCGCAAACGGGTGCGTGCACGGAACGGCGACAACGAACCGGCTTTCACATAACTGACTGCAGGACAGGTGGGGATGGACATTGAACAGCATGCTGCCCACGCCCATATCAACCTGCTGCGTCAAAACAGCCTGAACCATCGCATCCGGAAGCAGGGTGTGAAAGGAAACATCGATATCCGGGTAACGACGATTGAAGCAGGTAATCGCCTGTGGCATCAGCGAAACACCGAGATTCGGACTGCTCGCAATGCACAGTGATCCGAGCCGATGGTCGGCGAGATCGTTCAGCACGGCATTGATGCGTTCGACCCCCTGATGGACAAGATTCGTTTCCGAATAGAGTCGTCGTGCCTCGGGCGTCGGCAGCAAACGTCCCTTGTGTCGTTGAAAGAGGGGAAAACCGACGCGTTGCTCGATGTAGGCCAGAATGCGCGAGACTGCCGGTTGGGAAACATGCAAAAACCGCGATGCGCCGGAGAGCGAGCCTGTCAGCATGATGGCGCGGAACACTTCGATTTGTCGGAGATTGAGCTTCACAGAGACAACTCCCTAATTTCAAGCGAACAAGCTGTCACTGCGGGTGTTTTTCATGCTCCGCAGTGACACAGGCATCATGAAAGCAAGGACGCCGGACCATGACAGCACGGTCAGTGACTGCCGCTAATAATGGACAACATTACACCAGTCCGTCCGGTTTGCTAGTCGACAATGAAAAGTTTTGCCCCAATCGGCGTGGAGGAGCGGTGAGCTTCGGCATCGTCTGCGACCTGGTAGCTCATGCCTGCCGAAAGAACGAATTGTCGGCCATCCGCCAGTTCGGTATGCAGTTCGCCTTCGAGGCAAAACAGGATATGGCCTTTGACACACCAATGATCGGCGAGATAACCGGGCGTGTACTCAACCAGGCGAACACGGATATTCCCGAAATGTCGGGTTCGCCAGTACGCCAAGCCGCGTTCGCCTTTGTGCTCGGTACGGTCAATCGTCGACCAGTCGGTAACGCCGAATGGGATGTCGGACATTTGCATGGCACGCCCTCAGTCAAAGGATTTGTTATGACAAGCAGCCCGGAGAGGCTGCCGTCTCAGCCCGCCAGGGTCTTGTCCAACCCTAGCAGGGCCTGATAGAGCACCCGTGTGCCATCAAGAACCGCCTGCGGGTCACTCCATTCCTCGGGACAATGACTGCGCCCGCCGCGACAGGGGATGAAGATCATGCCGATCGGGCCGGTCGGTGCCACATAGACGGCGTCATGCCCGGCCCCGCTGGTCATGTTCAGTTTCGCGTAACCGAGTGCGTCCGCTGCACTTTCGATCGCCTGCATGACCACCGGACTGCAGGGGGTCGGCAGGGCATTGCTCAGGGCTTTGTACGACAGGGTAACTCCGAGTCCCGGCAAGGTATCGGTAACGCGTCCGACCAGGGTTTCGGGGAAACACGCCAGAACGGCAGCGTCGTTGCTGCGAACTTCCAGGGTCAGCTCTGCCTTGCCCGGCACGGCATTGGCTGCGTTTGGTGTTACTGCGATCCGTCCGATCGTGGCGACCACATAATGTGGATTACCATTCATTTCGCTGGCCAGACGATAGCAGGCCTCAATCACCTGTGCCGCGCCAACCAGGGCATCGTGCCGCAGATCCATGGGCGTCGTGCCGGCGTGATCGGCCCGCCCTTCGAGCGTGATCATGACGCGACGGATACCGACAATGTCGGTCACCACACCGATGGGGATCTGGCGGGTTTCCAGAACCGGGCCTTGCTCGATATGGAGTTCGAGATAGGCCGCACTCGATCCGGGAGCGCGCAAAGGCTGCGTCAGCACCTCGGGATTACCACCACAGCGGCGGATGGCTTCGGCCAGGGTTTCGCCTTCCGCGTTGCACGAAGCCAGCATGTCGGCCTTGAGCACGCCGGAGAAGGCCCGGCTGCCAACACAGGAAATTCCGTAATCGCTTGGCTCTTCCGACAAAAAGTCGATCAGTTCGAAAGGGTGGGCGAGTTGCACCTTCTGTTCGTGCAGCGTCTGGGCGACTTCCAGTCCGGCAAGAACACCAAGAATGCCGTCAAAGCGTCCACCACCGACGACGGTATCGCAATGCGAACCGATGATCAGCGGCTTGGCCCCGGCCTTTGTCCCTTCGCGACGTCCGATGAGATTCAAGGCCGCATCCTGCGTAACCACCAGACCGGCACGCGCAAACTCTTCCTTGAGCCAGGCCCTTGCCTCAAGAAAAAGCGGTGTGAAGGCTCGACGCGTCCACGGCACATCCGGCAGCGTGAAGCGGCTGATTGCCTCAATTCGCGCACTGAGTCGATCAATGTTGATGGGCGCAGTATTCATGACAAGCTCCGTTCCGGTCAGTCAAGGGGAAAGCATTGTAAAACGTAAAAACCGCCCCTTCTCCCGGCCGGGAGAGGGAGCGGTTCCGGAGAGATCAGCGTGCCGGACGCAGGAAACGGCCGCTGCCGGGGGCGTTCACAATCTTGGCGCCATCATAGACGAGTTGCCCACGGCACCAGGTTGCCACAACACGCACCGTGAACTCCATCCCCTCGAACGAACTCCACTGCACGGCAGCAAGGCTCTTCGAGGGATCGAAGGGGTATCTTTCCGGCTTCAGGAGCACGATGTCGGCATCCGCACCGATTGCGAACGATCCTTTGCGGTCGTCGAGCAGGAAGTGTTTGGCCGGATTGCTGCAAAGTTGCCGCACCGCCATTGATGGCGCGATGCCGTGCATCTCGCAGCCCGTCCAGAAAGCCGGAAGCAGGGTTTCCAGCCCTGGCCCGCCAGAGGAATTCTTGAAGACATCGGGATTCCCCTTGCGCTCAAGCCCCCAGCTCACGTGGTCGGACGAAACAAAGGTGCAGTCGTTGTTGGCGATGTGTGTCCACAGACGCTCAGTCTCGGCCTTGGGACGGATCGGCGGATAGTGCTTGGTTTTGGCACCGAAACGTTTGGTGTGCTCTTCGTGATTGAGCATCAGGTATTGAGGGCAGGTTTCGATGCTCACCGCGTGACCTGCGCGCCGATACATGTTGCAGACCTCGAAACTCCGCGCTGTCGAGGCATGAACGACGTGGGCTCGCGCGCCGGTTTCCGCACCCACCTCGTAGATCAGCGTCGAGGCGAGATTCTCGATCAGCGGCGTATGCGCCCGCATGAAGGCATCCCAGCCGGTATCACCAGCCTCGATCAGGCGCTTGATGTTCTTGCGGGTCAGTTCCTGCATCTGGTTGTGCACGCCGCAGGCCAGCCCCGACGGTGCGATCAGGGAAAAGGCCTTGAACATATCGTCCTCTTCGAGACGGGGGAAACGCAGCGGAGCCGCCTCGAAAGTGGAAAACTTGAAACAGCAGACGCCCCCTTCGATCAGCCCCGGAATCGCTTCAAGGCCGTGTTTTTCGTTGACCGTGCCGATCAGTGCCACGTCGACGTGGCTGTCTTTTTCAGCCCGTTTGATCTTTGCATCAAGCATTTCACGACAGGCCACGGGTTCCGGATCGTCATAGGGCATATCGACCATCACCGTGACACCACCCGCTGCCGCGGCCCGTGATGCCCAGCCGATCCCTTCCTGGTTTGCCTGACTGCCTGAATGTACCTGACCGTCAACGGCGCCGGGGACAATCCACTGCCCGCGCGCATCAATCGTTTCCCGTGCTGCGGGTGCAGCACCCCTACCGCGCGCGGCAATCTTGCCGTCCCGTACCGCCAGCCAGCCGTCAATTTCCGTTTTTTCTGCATCAACGATATTGCCACGTACGACCAAATCAAAATCGCTCATGATTCACCTCGTCTGAACTAAAAATAAAAAACCTCAGGCCGGATTGGCCAGCAATGTATGCCCGAGTGCCATGACCGTCGCCGCCAGCGTCGGATCAATCACCGGACGTTGTACTTCGTCTTCGAGCATCGCGCGAAAATCGGTCATGCCGGCGCAACCGAGCAGCAAAACGTCAGCACCGTGTTCCTCAACCAGCCTCCGGCCCGTGTCGAGCAGCCGCTTGCGGGCGTCCGGGCTGGTTTCCAGCGCTTCGACGCCCAGACCGATCGGCAGATCGGCCGCCAGCCGATCCGTCACCCCCATCGAGGCGAAATACCGCCAATGCCGGGGAATCGACCCGGCGAGGATCGAAATGACCCCGACCTTGAGGCCGTAACTCATGGCGGACAGGAAGCCCGATTCGGCAATGCCGAAAACCGGCACACGGGTTTTTTCGCGGGCGCAGAAAAGTCCGGGGTCGCTGAAACAGGCGATCACAAAGGCGGAAGCCTGACCGCCCTGCCGGGCCGCCGCTGCTTCGCACTCGATGATCTTTTCGCCAACCAGCAGGCCGGCACGATCCACATCCTCCTGCGTTTGCACGCCGGGGGGGCCCTTTTCGGTCGTTACACAGTGAATTTCCGGGCCACCGGGCCGCCGCAAGGGGTCGAGTGCGCGGTCGATGCGCTGCGTCACGCTATCGAGCGAATTCGGGTTAATCACGTAAATATGTTTGGACATGTGTTTCTCCAATGAAATAGCCAGCGTTCCGGATCGAAAAATTAACGGATCGTTCCAGCGACATCTTTCCGGTTACCGGAATAGACGTGCAGGCTGTAGATTGCTGCCAGAGAGAATCCGCCCGCTGCCATCACGTAGTAAGCCGGGCTCAGGAGGCTGCCGGTGCTGTTGAATATCCAGGTCAGGATCGCCGGAGCAAAGCTTCCGAACACCCCGGAGGCAAGGTTGTACGAAATCGCCATGCCACTTGTCCGCACCTCGGTGCTGAATATTTCCGACAAGGCCGCCGGTGCAACACCCGAATAGAGCGACACCAGTGTGCACAGGATGATCTCGCCAATGATCAGGGTGGTAAGCGAGTGCGTCGCATCAATCCACATGAAGATCGGTAGTACGCAACCAGCCAGCAGAAAGGCGGTGATGGTCAGCATCCGCAGTCGCCCGATGCGGTCCGAAATCGCCCCGGAGAGGACGCAGCCGCCGATCAGGAAAACGTTACCGCAGAACATCGCCAGGAAAGCATCACTTCCCGAGAATTTCCACGCCCGTTGCACGTGGGTCGGCATGAAGATGATCAGCACATAGACCGAGACCACCCAGAGGATGCAGATGCCTGTTCCCATCAGCAGTTCATTCCGGTATTTCTTCAAAAGCAGGGAGAAGGGGGCTTTCTTCTGAACGTTTTCTGCGTGCTGACGCTGCATTTCCGCCTCGAACTCGGGCGTTTCATCAAGCGTGCGCCGTAGCCAGAGACCGACCGGCAGGATCGAGAGCCCCACAATGAACGGAATCCGCCAGGCCCATTCGGTCATTTCTGGCTTGGTGAAGAAATGGTTCATCGCCAGCGCAGTTAATGCGGCAAGGATATTCGTGATCCCCATGCTCGCTTGAAGCCAGGCCGCATATTGCCCCTTCTTCTTTGCCGGGGCGTGTTCGACGAGGAAAGCCGCTGCGCCACCAAGTTCGCCTCCTGCGGAAAAGCCTTGCAGCATGCGCGCGATGACGATCAGGATCGGAGCACCGATACCGATCACCGCGTAGGTCGGGGCAAAAGCAATGATGCCGGTACCCGCTGCCATCAGGAAGATGGTCAGCATCAAGACGGGCTTTCTCCCTTTTTTGTCGCCATAGGCACCGAGAATGACTGCGCCGACAGGCCGGATCACATAACCCAGACCGAAAGCCATGAAGGCTTCGACGAGTTGGACGCCCGGATCCTTGCTGCCAAAGAAATTACTCGCGATGTACATCGCGTAAAAGGCGTACATGGAGAAGTCGTACCACTCCATGATGTTGCCGATACACGCTGCCGTGACCGCGCGAACCGAGGTTTGAGAGTCGTGCTTCACCGCCCCACCCGAACCACTGGTGGGGGAATTTTCATGTGCCATGATTCCTCCCTGTATGCAGATATTTTGAAGACGCCACGTCGTGCCAACAGCCCCGATCCTGGCATCGCATCATGAAACCCAGCGCGCTGTAGGGTCATGATGGAAGGGAGAAAACAAAAGTGCAATTCACTTTTTATCCGTAGCCCATAACATGATGTTATAGGAGATCAGACACACAGCCCTTCTGTTTTTTGTGGATTTTGCAGCAGGCGGCCCGCAGATACTGTTGCGGAGCTTTCCGTTTAGCGCACTACGAACGACGGTTTTTGACCGTGCGACTGGCGGATTCTTTCGGCCACTTTTTCGGCGTCATTACGCGAGGCATAGGGGCCGAGCTGGACGCGGTAGAGTTTGTCGCCGGGGATGACGTAAATGCTTTCCGTCAGCCACTCCAGTTCACGCGCCAGATGGGCGCGCAGGCTTTCGGCGTTGTCGTTGCTGGAAAAAGCCCCTAACTGCAAATAGATTCCCGAAGGTGGAGCTGCCGCAGTTGTTGCGGCGGGTGCGGCATCCGGACGCATCGCCAACAGTTCGATTTCATCGCGTTCTTCATTCGGCGTCGGTGGCTTGATCTGGGTATAGCTGATTCCGGTGGGCTCGCCCGGCAGGATGGCTTCGACATCGACCTGCGTGCTGCCGCTGTTGATGTAGCCGAGGCGGTGTGCCGCCGCGTAGGAAAGATCAATCACCCGGTTGGACAGGAAAGGGCCGCGATCATTGACCCGCACGATCACGCTCTTGCCGTTACTGACGCTGGTTACCCGAACGTAAGAGGGTAGCGCCAGCGTCGGGTGTGCGGCGGTCATGGCGAACATGTCGTAGGTCTCGCCGATCGAGGTTTTCTGGCCGTGGAATTTCCTGCCGTACCAACTGGCGACCCCGCGCTGGCGGAAGGGGCGCAGACGTGTTTCCGGCACGTAGGTTTTGCCGAGCACGGTGTACGGACGATTGGCGAAGCGGTGCAGGGGCTCCGCTTGCGGAACGGCATCGGGAATCTCGTCCAGATTATCGGGAATCTCGTCTCCCGGCCCGTCATCCTTGTAGTAACCACCGCCGCGTTTTTGAGTGACAGCCGGCTTGCGTGCTGTCGGCGTACTGGTCACGACCGGAGTGCTATCTTCAACAGGGGGCATCTTGCTGCTACAGGCAGCCAGTAGGACAACGAGCAGGGAAGGGAGAAGGGGGAAGGGAGAAGGGAAAAACCGATCGGGAAAGAAACGCTCATCAGAAAAAATACTCCGGAAGAAACGATCAGCTTTACCGCGGCTCCGGCCAACCCTTCTCCCTTCCCCCGTCTCCCTTCCCTTCATACTCACCTCTTCACCAGCATCCGGTGCGAATGGATGCTCATCAGGATACCAATCCCGCAGAACAGGCTGATCAGCGCCGTGCCGCCGTAGCTCATGAACGGCAGCGGGATGCCGACCACCGGCAGGATGCCGCTGACCATGCCCATGTTGACAAAAACATAGGTGAAAAAGGAGAGGGTGATCGAACCGGCCATGACGCGGGAAAACAGGGTCGAGGCATGGGCGGTGATCATCAGCCCGCGGACGATCAGCATCAGGTAGAGCACCAGCAGGATGCTGCATCCGAGCAGCCCGTGCTCTTCGGAAAAGACGGCAAAGATGAAGTCGGTATGGCGCTCCGGGATGAATTCCAGATGGGTTTGAGTGCCCTCCAGCCAGCCCTTGCCGAAGGTGCCGCCGGAACCGATGGCGATGGTCGATTGAATGATGTGATAACCGGCCCCAAGGGGGTCAGAGGTGGGGTCGATCAGTGTCAGGATGCGTCGCCGCTGGTAGTCGTGCAGGATGGTCCAGATGAAGGGCGCGGCGGTCGCCCCGGCAATGATCATGCCGATGATGATCTTCCACGGCAGACCGGCAAAGAAGATGACGTAGAACCCGGCGGCACCGACCAGAATCGCCGTGCCCAGGTCGGGCTGCTTGGCGATCAGGCCGAAGGGAACAATCAGCAGCAGTCCGGCGATCAGGTAATGACGCAGCTTGAGCGTTGCTTCGTACTTGTGGAAGTACCAGGCCAGCATCAGCGGCATGGCCACCTTGAGGATTTCGGACGGCTGGATACGCATCTGGCCAAACAGCGACAGCCAGCGCCGCGCCCCATTAACCTTGATGCCCATGAGATAGACCAGAACCAGCAGAACGACGCCGCCCACGTAGAGCGGGACGGCAAAGCGCATCAGCTTCTGCGGCGAGAGTTGCGCAACTAGCCACATGATGACGAGACCCAGGCCCATGTTGAGCCCCTGGCTGATGGCGCGATTGCCGGTATCGTAGGTGGCACTGAACACCGTCGCCAACCCGGCTCCCATCAGGAGACAGGTGATCAGCAGCAACGGGCCATCAACATTGGCGACCAGTCGCGCATAAAAACGGGAGAGGTATTGGGTGAACATCTTTAGTAAGGCGTGAGGCGTGAGGGGTGAGGCGCAATAACCGTATCGGAAGCGAGGGTTTGCTCCTCACGCCTCACGCCTCGCTCATCACTGCCTTTCAGGTCAATCATCCTCATCTTCCGTTTCGTCTTCCGGCGCTGCGCCGTCCGGGCGTTTGCCGAGCAGGTAGTAGTCGAGCACCATGCGTGCAATCGGTGCGGCGGACTGGGCGCCGAAGCCACCGTTTTCCACCAGCACGGCCAGGGCGATTTTCGGTTCCTCGGCCGGGGCGAAAGCGATGAACAGGGCGTGGTCGTGCAACTCCTTGCGCAGCTTGTGCGCCTTGTATTCCGCGCTTTTTAGGCTGAATACCTGCGCTGTGCCGGTCTTGCCGCCGGAAGTATAACCGGCTCCGGCAAAGGCGCGCCGCCCGGTGCCTTCGGTATTGACGCCGACCATCGCCTTCTTGATCGTTTCGATGTGCTGGCGCTTCCACGGCAGGATGCGGATCGGCTCGGGTTCGATCATGGTTTTTTCACCGGTTTTGGTGTCGGTGATGTACTTGACCAGGTGCGGCCGGAACATGATGCCATTATTGGCCACCACCGCCATCGCCTGCGCCAGTTGAATCGGCGTATAGGCGTTGTAGCCTTGGCCGATGCCGATCGAGATGGTTTCGCCAGCAAACCACTTTTGCTGTTCCGGGCGACGGAAGCGGCGCTTTTTCCATTCCGGCGAAGGCAGCACGCCTTCCGATTCGCCTTCGATGTCGATGCCGGTCTTGTGTCCCAGGCCGATGCTGCCCATGAACCGGGCGATGCTGTCGATGCCCATATCGTTGGCCAGCATGTAGTAGTAGGTATCGCAGGATTGCACGATCGACTTGTACATATCGACAATGCCGTGCCCGCCTTTCTTGTCGTCACGGAAGGTGTGGCCGCCAAAGACGAAGAAGCCGGGGTCGGCAATCGACTGGGCGGCAGTGCGCTTGCCGGTTTCCAGTGCTGCCAGTGCCATGAATGGCTTGAAGGTCGATCCCGGCGGATAGGCCCCGTTCAGCGCCCGGTTGACCATTGGCCGGTCGGGCGAATTGTTGAGCAGATCCCAGTCCTCGGTGCGGATGCCATCAACAAACAGGTTGGGGTCAAATGTTGGCGTGGAGACCAGCGCCAGAATCCCGCCCGTCGAGGGTTCGATGGCCACCAGGGCACCACGCCGGTCGCCAAAGGCTTTCTCGGTGATTTCCTGCAATTTCGCGTCAAGGGTCAGCGTCAGGTTGTTGCCGGAAACCGGAGCGGTGCGCGAGAGACTGCGTACCGCCCGCCCGCCGGCGTCGATTTCGACTTCCTCATAACCGGTCTCGCCGTGCAACTGGAACTCGTAGGATTTTTCCAGACCGGTTTTGCCGATATGTTCGGTGCCCTTGTAGTTGGCGCTTTGTTCGGCTTTTTCGATGATTTCGAGGTCGGCCTTGTTGATGCGGTTGATGTAGCCCAGCGCGTGTGAGGCGATGCCCCCCAGCGGATACTGGCGGAACAGCCGTGCCTTGACCTCGACGCCGGGGAAGCGGTAACGGTGGGCGGCAAAGCGGGCAACTTCCTCGTCGGAAAGGCGGGTGCGGATCGGCAGGCTTTCGAAGGACTTGCTCTCTTCGAGCAGCTTGCGGAAACGGCGTCGGTCCTTGGGCAGGATCTCGATCAGCGTACCGAGCTGCTCGATCGTGGCATCGAGATCCTCGACTTTCGACGGGGTGATTTCGAGGGTGAAGGCTGAATAATTGCGCGCCAGGATGGTGCCGTTACGATCGACGATGATGCCGCGATTGGGCGGAATCGGCACCAGTGAAATGCGGTTGTCCTCGGCGCGGGTGATGTAATACTCGTGCCGGACGATCTGCAGCCAGGAAAAACGGGTGAGCAGGATGGCAAACGCCAGCAGAACCGCGATTGCGGCAAAGACGATGCGGAAGCGGAAGCGGTCGAGATCACTGTCCCGCTCGTTTTTTGGAAAGAAACCCTTGGCCAAGTCGCTGGCCCTCAGATCGGACGGTTGGCATCGTGCTCGATCGGCCGGTACTGCGGCATCAGCAGCACGAAGGTCAGCGGCAACCACAGGGCAGAAGCGATGAACGGCCCGGCAAAATAGGCGAGTCCGGGCAGTTCGACGCCGGGCATGGCGCGCACGACGAGCTGAATCGCCTGGGCCAGCAACAGGAGCGGCAGGATGTACAGTGACTGCTGCCCGATCGGGAACCACAGGATGCGCTTTGATAGCGCCGCCGCCAGATAGGAGATCACCACGTAGGCCAGCGGGTGCTGCCCCATCAGGCCGACGTCGGCGACATCCATCGCCAGCCCGCACAGGAAGCCGACCCCCATGCCGACGTAGCGCGGTTCGCGGATGCTCCAGAACACCAGCACCAGCGCCACCCAGTCGGGCATCCATAGCCAGGCCGACGTTGGCAGGAAATTGAGCAGCAGTGCCAGCGTGAGGCTCATCAGGATGAACCAGCCCTTGACCGGCTGCAGGATGCGTGAGGAGGAATAGGTTGGCTGCATGGGTTAAATCAGTGAGATGCGGAAGCGAGAAGAGCGAACCGCCAGCCGTGCCGATCCGTCGGGATAAACAAGCGTCAACGTGGTCAAATGATGCCGGGAGTTTTTCATTGCAGTTTTCACCTTTCCCGTTTCACGGCACTCTGGCGTTTTTTCTTCAGCCCGGCCTTGCTGCCGGACTTGGCTGCCGGGCTTGTGCCTTCCTTCAGCTTGTCGGGCAGGACGATGGGCTCGTTGGCATCCAGAATCATGACCTCGTTGTAGTTTTCCACCCCGGCCAGCGGCTCGCAGTAGATGCGGGCGAACGAGTAGGAGGTGTCGCGTTCAACGCGCACGACTTTGGCCACCGGCAGTCCGGCGAGGAAAACACCGTCCAGCCCGGAGGTCACCAGCAGGTCGTCATTCTGCACGTCGGCATTGGCCGGCATGAAGCGCAGTTCGAGCTGGCCGTCGCCCAGCCCGAAAACCACCGAACGCAGGCCGTTGCGCACGATCTGCACGGGAATGGACTGATCCTTGTCGGTAATCAGCGTAATTTCCGAAACAAAGGGAAAAACCCGGGTGACCTGGCCGACGACGCCTTCCTCGTCGATCACCGGTTGCCCGGCGACGATGGTATTCTGCTGCCCCTTGTCCACCACGATGCGCCGCGAGAACGGGTCACGCGCGGTATAGACGATCTGCGCCACCTGGCCCTTGGCCTGCCGACGTTCACGGACATCGAGCAGCTTGCGTAGCCGTTCGTTTTCACTTTCCAGTTGCTCCATGCGCAGCAGAGCGGCGGCCTGCCCGATCTGCGCGTGCTTGAGGCGATTGTTTTCTTCCTGGAAGCGGGTAATGCTCGAAAAATAATGGCTGCCGTTCTGGAAAAAATCCACCGGAGCCTGGGCAATCTGCTGCAAGGGGTGCGTGAACAGCGAAATCCCCTGGCGCAACAACTCCAGGGTATGAAAGCGCGCGTCGACAAAAATCATCGCCATGGAAATCGCCGCATAGAACGACAACATGGCCAATGGTGCCGGGCCGCGCTTGAAAAACGGAGGCGGCTGGTGATTCATTCCTGAAGGGAAGGAGGAAGGGGGAAGGGCGGGTGTCAGGAGACATTCGACACTCCCCCGCCCTCTCAGTCGGAAGCAAAGATGCTGCCGAGCTTGTCCATGCGCTCCAGCGCTAGACCGCAACCGCGCGCGACGCAGGTCAATGGTTCTTCGGCAACGATCACCGGCAGGCCGGTTTCTTCCATCAGCAGACGATCAAGATCGTGTAGCAGGGCACCACCGCCGGTCAGCACCATGCCCTTGTCGGCGATGTCGGCGCCGAGTTCGGGCGGGGTTTTTTCCAGCGCCGATTTCACCGCCGAAACGATGGCATTCAGGGGCTCGGTCAAGGCTTCGAGGATTTCGTTCGAGGAAATGGTGAACTTGCGCGGGATGCCTTCGGCCTTGTTGATGCC
>RRZU011117284.1_pt1 | contig 13009 bp, 10 predicted proteins | sample 2165561 | NCBI WGS metagenome assembly RRZU01 (sample SAMN10456909, study PRJNA506462) | wastewater metagenome | isolation source: wastewater sludge | place: USA: Moscow, Idaho
CTATCAAATTCCTTCATATACTTTATCACAACAAATATACATAACAATGCCGCCACTACTGCTATCATGCCACCAGCAATTCCGATATAGGAAATGGACAGATGGGTACAAATACTTCCTCCAATCCATGTCCCGCTTCCGATTCCAAGATTATAGATTCCGGAATAGATTGCCATTGCTACAGAGGAAGCCGCTGCCGGTGCATAAGTAATAATTTCTGATTGAAATGTCACGTTAAATGCCATAACTGCCATACCCCAGAATGCACATAATAAAACAACCGCCATATGTGCTTTTGATATCGGATATAATAAAAGTAATGCTGCCGCCACACTGATCATTACCAGTTTTACGAAAAGATATTTATTCTTGTCATAATAATGGGAAAATAAAAAACTTCCCAAAAGACCTGCTGCACCAAATATAGTAAGTGTTGTTGTAACCCAGTTATCAGAAAGACCAGCCACCTTCTGTAAGAATGGTTCAATATAACTATATCCCGTATAATACGATGTGGCAAATAAAAAGGTAACAAGAAAAATTCCCATCAGCGTTTTATTTTTAAAGATTTCCGGCATCTGTTTTATGGAGAAAGACTCTCCGCCCGGCACTTTCGGGAATACAAAAATCAGGTAAGCGGTTGTGATAAAAGCAATGATTCCTACACAGAAAAATGCCATATTCCAGCCCATATGAAGTCCGATAATTCTTCCTAGCGGAAGTCCAAGAATCATCGCAATTGAGGTTCCGGTTACTACCATACTAAGTGCAAGTGAACGAAACTTTTCTGACACAACACTGACTGCTGCCGGTGATGCGATCGACCAGAATACTGAATGTGTACACGCTACGCCAATACGTGATATCATTAACATTCCATATGAAGCAGAAAAAGCGGACAGCATCTGGAAGATTCCAAAAAGTGCAATCGTTCCTAACAAAAGTCTTTTAAAATCAATCTTATTCAATAGAAGCATCAACGGCAGAGACAGTAACATAACGATCCATGAATATACTGTAATCAGTACCCCCGCATGTGCCTCTGTAATATGAAAGCTGTCGGCAATATCTGTCAACAAACCAATCGGCATAAACTCTGATGTGTTAAATATGAATGCTGAGACTGTGATACCAAGCAGTGGCAGCCATTCTTTAAGTGTCATTTTACTTTGCATAATAATTCCTTTCTAAATAGTAATTTGCCGCAGCCAAAGACAGTCTTCTGAAAGATAAATAAAGCATATTTGTGGCCTCGGAACAAGGTTTGAACATTCGCGCGTCCAAGCGAACATTCAAACCACAGCGACTAAAGTCACAAATATGCTTTATTTATCTTTCAGAGGACATCTCCCCTTGCCTGTAGCAAATATTATTTATTCTGCAGAGCCTTTGTTACCAAAGCAGCGATTTCATCCACCTTCCACGCTGGCTGTGTAGATGCAGAAATCTTATTGCCTCTCTCCCAGATTCCCTGAGCAGATGCAGATTCTTTTGGTTTATACTCTTCGCTGTCATCTTTCCATGCTGGCTGTGTGGAACTGGATACTGTTGTTGGCTTTGGCAGTGGTTTGTTATAGAACTCAAGGTTCTCTGTTAATTCTTTCTTTACCAGAGCTGTGATTGCATCAAGATTCCATACTTTCTTTGTCTCAGCAGAAAGTCCACCTGGTGTATCTGTCACATCCCATGCGCCCTGTGTACCTGCTGCCGGTTTACGAGGAGCTTCGTCTTCGTCTTTCTTCCATGCTGGCTGTGTAGAACTGGAAATTGTTGTTGGTGCAGGAATTGGCTTATTAGAAAATGCAACTTTTACGTTGCTGGCTTCTAATGCCTTTGTTACAAGTGCTGCGATTTCCTGTACATTCCATTTCTCCTTTGCTAAAGAAGAAACACCGCCCGGTGTATTTGTGCTGTCCCATGCTCCCTGTGTTGCTGCAGATGCTTTCGGAGCCATGTCTTTTGACCAGGATGCTGAAGTTGCTGTAGAAGCTTTTGTTGGCTTTGGACGTGCAACATTAGAAAATGCTAGCTGGTTCTCTTTGAGAATCTCCATTACCTGGCTATGAATCAGCTCCTGTCTCTTGTTATCTATCATGTCTTTCTACCCCTTTCCCAATATGTATACTTTGGTTTTCTGGTTATGGTGACATCCTCCCCACCTATAGAGGTCGGTTCTCGTTCGATAGCACCGTTGTGCTAAGCATAAGCGAGCTACCCCCGTGTTGTCCCACGGTTGTGTTATGTTATATAAACTGCGGCTATTCAAAGCAAAAAATAAGCATCGCAAATGCGATTCCATGAATTATTTCTGAATAGTCATATTTATTTTATTATAGCACTAATCTAAAGAGAGGATATATGAAAATTGCTGTCTTATTACTGAAATATATTGACTCTTTGCACAGCAGTTTCTTTGATAGTATTACTTATTGCGAACTTACAGTATATTTCCATTATTTGTCTTTTTCTGATAACAAATCTATGATTTCCTCTCGGATTAAATAATGTTCTGCTGTCTCCTTGCCTTCTATAATATCCTCTGCCAGTTTTGCCTTCTTTCCCTGCAAATGAATAATTTTTTCTTCTATCGTATCCTTGGTAACTAATTTGAGGACATTCACTACATTTTTTGCCCGATACGATGTGTTCTGTCTGTAGCCTAATTCTGTGCTGCTACATTCCACCGAGAACAGAAGTATTTCTCATACTTTTACTCTGAACTTTTTCACTGTGATAGCAAAATTATTGTTCTTTAAAGAAATGATAATTCTTCTACAGTGGCGTCTGCCTTGCCTGTGGCAAATCAGAATATATTATTGCATGATTCCCCACAATTTTCTTACTTTCATACATTGCCGCATCCGCCTCATGATATAGCGTATCAAAAGTTGCTCTATCTTTATCCGAATATAAAGAAGCACCCAAGCTCACATTAATTTTCTCTCCCTGCATTTCCGATATGGAAATCTTATCTATTTGCGTAAATAAACGTTTGAAAAATGATTCCGCTTGTGCTTTATCTGGCATTCCTGGAAGATACATCGCAAATTCATCACCTCCAAGCCGCATGACAATATCATTCTCACGGCAGGCTCGCTGAAGGACTGCTGCAAGCTTAATGAGAACGGTATCTCCAACGGCATGTCCATATGTATCATTGATTTTTTTGAATTTATCACAGTCTAAAAGGCAGAACAGGCCACCTTTCTTTTTTTCGAGGAATTCTGTAATCTTTCGCTCCCCGCTTCCACGGTTATTAATACCGGTCATGGAATCTGTTTCAGAAAGATACAGCAGCTTTTTCTCCCGGCGTTTCTGTTCGTCAATCACTTCCACACAGTAAAGAACATGCCACAGACGGCCTTTTTCATCGCTATCTACTTTGATAAAGCGCTCGCGGCACCATCCGGAAACTGTACCTATAAATTCATGAACGATTGTGTTTGTTTCCATTAATCGTCTGTCTAATGTTGATAAGTCCACAAACTCCAGTACACTTGATAAATACATTTCTGTACAGAAGTATTTCATAGTTGTATATACTCTTTTTGAAAAATTCTCCTGATCAAGCTCTTCACATTCTTTTTCTACATGTTTTACATTTTTTATCTGCTCATACTTTCCTGTTTTTATATCAATTAAATGCATACATAAATAAATCTCAGAAAGTGCTGAGTAGCTGCTCATACTTGCGTTATATTGCTCTTTTTGAAATGTATTTCTTATTTTTAAAAGAGCAATCAGCATGGTTCCGATCATATCTAAAAACATTGTTAATGCATTGTAATCTACAGCCGGTGGATTATCTACACCGAAAAATCCCTTTATCTGCCCTTTATGGCGTAATGGGCTGACAACTACTTTACAAACATTCTGGTACTTAAGCATATTGTAAGATACCTGATGTACTCCTTTTAATTCTTCAACATCAGAAATAATAACACTTTTTCCCTCATCAAAAGTATCATACCACCAATCAATTACTTCCATATTCACACCCTGCAAATGCTCAATCTGCGGAGTAATTCCTTCTGCACACCATTCATAAGTATTATTTGTTACATGATGCTCCTCGTCATCCTCAAAAATATAAATTCTGTCAGACCCGATATGTTTTCCAAAAAAACTGATAAATTCATTAATTTGTCCCTCGGGAGTATCGTATTCAAGTGCTGAACGCAGTGCCTCATTAATAATTGTTTCGTATTTCTTGATTGACTTCATATATTCCGCCCCTCCCATGATACTTTTGTAAATATTTTTTCTTGATCTACATATATCTTTTCTTAGGTACGCCTGCCAGAAAATCTTTTAAGAATATTCTTGTTCAATTCCTCTGTTTTATCATAAGATGTGTCTATAGCAATTAAAAATACTACTATAATTAAAAAGACAAAAAACAATATATCCTATCATAGTTTCTGGATAATTTTTCATTCTTATCTTATTTTCTCTATAAAGGTCCTAATAATATAGTATAAAAAACTATTTACCTAAAGTATATTTAAAAAATGCTTTCCAGTCTTTTTTAATGCAGACACTCTCTATATTATAGCAAATATAGCAAAATTATTCATCTACTCTTTTCAAAGCACAAACACTCTCCACATGAACCGAGTGGCTGAACTGATCTACCACGGATACCTTCTCCAAGGTATATTTTTCCTCACACAGCATCTTTAAATCTCTTGCTAATGTTGCCGGGTCGCAGCTTACATAGACAATGCGCTTCGGTGCCATATCGAGCATTGTGTTTAAGAGTATCGCATCACAGCCCTTTCTTGGTGGATCAACAACGATGACATCTGGATGAATCCCAGTCTTTTCATACTGTGCAGGTACGACTTCTTCTGCCTTTCCAACGAAAAATTCAACATTATCCATATGATTTAATGCGGCATTTCTCCTTGCATCATCAATGGCTTCTTTAATGATTTCTACACCGTAAACCTGCTTTGCTTTCTGCGCCAAAAAGAGGGAAATAGTTCCGATTCCGCAGTATAAATCCCACACAAGTTCCTGCCCTTTCAGCTCAGCGTACTCTAATGCTTTAGAATAAAGAACCTTTGTCTGCTGTGGGTTTACCTGATAGAAAGAAAGCGGCCCAATCTGGTATTTAATATTACCGATATAATCTTCAATATAATCCTGGCCCCATACAGTCTCACAGCGAAGTCCCAAAATTTTATTTGTCTTATCAGTATTCGTGTTTACGATAATACTTGTCATTCCCTCGATTGTTTTTAAGTCATCTACAAGTTTATCAATATGTTTCAACTGCTTTTTCGTACCATTTACAATAAGACATACCATAATCTCGCCAGTAGTAAATCCTATGCGGGTTAAAATATGGCGCACCAAACCGCTGTGATTTTTCTCATCATATGCAGAGATCTTATTTTCTTTCATATAAGTAAGAACTTTTTCAACAATCGGGTGGGTTACTTCTGCCTGAATCGCACAATTTGTATTGGCCACGATGGAGTGGGTACGGCCCGCATAAAATCCGGCAACAAGGTTCCCCTCTTTGTCATAACCGACAGGAAACTGTGCCTTATTGCGGTAATGCCACGGTTCTTCCATTCCGTATACTGGCTCCATCTTCTGCTCAATATCTTCTTTTCCAAAACCGCCGATACGCATCAGGCAGCCTTCTACAAGACTCTTTTTAAAAGAAAGCTGTTTCTCATAAGAAATCTGCTGTAACTTACAACCTCCACACTGTCTTGCGACCGGACATGGCGGGGTTACTCTGTCTTTTGATGGTGTTACAATTTCTACCAGACGGGCATAACCGTAATTCTTTTTTAATTTTGTTATGGAAACTCTCACTTCATCACCGATTACCGTGTCTTTAACAAAGAAAGGGAAGCCTTGGTACTTGCCAAGACCTTCCCCTTCCTTTGTAAAATCTTCGATTGTAAGTGAAATTTCCTGATTCTTTTTCAAATTCAACTTCTGTTCTGATTTCACTTTATTATTCAATCCTTTTCTCCTAAATGACTTGTCGCTCTGATATTGCTTTCAAATAATTTATTGTAACCTTTCCACTCACCGCTCTGACGACTCTCTTCTGCAAGTGCTTCAATAAACGTCTCCATCTTTGCATCAGTATTATCTGCAAAATTAAGAGCTAATGCCTCAATTAATGCCGGCTTCTTAGGGGAACCGTATTCTAACTCACCGTGATGTGCTAAGATACAGTGCTTTAATTCATTCGCCAGCTTCGCTGGGAAACCATTAATATTTCTAATCTTCTCATCAATCATCATCGTTCCCATTACGATATGGCCGACCAGCTGTCCGACATCTGTATAATCGTTCTCCGGGAAATCAGAAAGCTCATCAATCTTTCCGATATCATGACAGATTGCTGCTGTAATAAGTAAATCTTTATTCAAAACCGGATACTGCGTACAATAAAAATCACACAGTTTCGTTACGCTTAATGTATGCTCTAACAGACCGCCCATAAATCCATGATGTACTCTTTTCGCTGCGGAATGTGCCTTGAACTTGGCTGCAAATTCCTTATCTCCAAAGAAAGCAACTAATAGCTGTCTTAAATAAATGTTCTGTACATGATTCACATAAGAAGATAATTCCTTAAACATTCCGTCAATACTCTTGCTGGAACATGGGATATAATCCTCCATTGCAAATTCGCCCTCTCTGGCTTTACGCAGTCTTCTGACATTGAGCTGCGGACTGCCCTGAAAGCTTGTGACATTACCCTCTACACGGATGTAATCCATCTGTTCAAAATTCTCGATTCCATTATTCAAATCCCAGATTTTTGTGTCAATGACACCAGTCTTATCCTGCAAAATCATGGAATAATAAGTCTTTCCCGCTTTTGTCTTCGCAATATTTTTTACTTTACAAAGGTACACTTCAGAGACATTATCTCCTTCTCTGAGTTCATTAATATAACGCATATACGTTTCCTTTCTAATCCATCTCTTTAATTACTTCACATATTATAGCTTAAATTTAATAGGCTGACAACCAAGAAAATGCTCTATTTCGCAGATTTTTCCGCATTTTTAAAGGCTTTACGCCCCGTCTTCATTGACAAATGAAGTATTTCATGTCACAATTACTTTTGCATTAAATTAAGGAAAGGAATAGTCCGGCACAGTATCGGACTGTAGGTAAGCATTATGATTAGAAAACACATTATTGCACACGGCCGCGTACAGGGCGTTGGTCTTCGCTTTACAGTAACCGGTTTTGCAAAAAAGTACAATGTGACGGGTTGGGTCCGCAATCTCTATGATGGTACGGTAGAGATGGAAGTCCAGGGACTAGACCACCGTGTGGAACTCTTTTTACAGGAGTTATCCTCTGATCGGCCAGGTGGGAATCGCTTCATCCGCATTGACAAATTGGACATTACAAATATTCCTTCTGTAAATGTAGCAGATGAAAAGGGCTTTCGGGCTCGCTACTAACAAGTTAATCTAATATTATCAATATATGAAAATCTTATTCAATCATAACTTACGCAGTAAAACTATGTACAAACTATATACTATCTGGATTATTTCTCTTTACATAGCTCTGCAATACGTTTTCCTGCATACTGCATCCATCACAAATTAAGATGCATATCAAGATTGAACTTAAATTTTTGAGAGGATTTTATTTATGAATACAAAGGCACTAATCACATTAGAATATGATAAAATCATTAAAAAGCTGGAGACTTTTGCTTCTTCGACCATGGGAAAGGCACTCTGTAAAGACCTGCTTCCCTCCTCTGATTACGAAGAAATCTTGTCAGCACAGACAGAAACAAAAGATGCACTGACCCGGCTTTATAAGACGGGTTATCTTTCTTTTCAGGGACTTTCTGATATCCGTCCACATTTAAGATTATTAGAAATTGATTCCACATTAAATACAAAGGAGCTTCTCGATATTGCCCGTCTTCTTTCTATTACAGCACAGGCTGTAGAATACGGCGATACGGAAGATGACATAATGGCATATGACTCCTTAAACAGCTATTTTGGAGAACTTGATTCATTAGAATTCCTTTACCAGAGAATTACACAGTGTATTTTATCTGAGGATGAGATCAGTGATGATGCCTCTTCCGCATTAAAAGACATTCGCCGCGAAATCAAACAGACAAATATTTCCATCCACAATAAGCTGACTTCTGTTATCAACTCACAAAATAACAAGACAATGCTTCAGGATGCGCTGATTACCGTCCGTAATGGCCGTTACTGTGTTCCTGTAAAAACAGAATATCGTAACGCCTTTCCGGGTATGATTCACGATCAGTCTTCTTCCGGTTCTACACTTTTCATCGAGCCGATGGCCGTTGTCCAGTTAAACAACCATTTGAAAGAATTAGATATTAAAGAAAAAATGGAAATCGAAAAGATTCTCCAGTCTTTAAGCGCACAGGCCGCTTCCTGCAGCCGTGAATTAGAGGAAAATCAGAAGATTCTGACAAAGCTTGATTTCATTTTCGCAAAGGCAAAATATGCAAAAGAATATCAGGGAACCGAACCGATTTTCAATACAGACGGAATTGTAGATATCAAGCAGGGCCGTCATCCATTACTTGACCCGAAAAAAGTCGTTCCAATCCATATTTATATTGGCGAGGACTTTAATATGCTTCTGCTCACCGGACCAAATACTGGTGGTAAGACCGTTTCCTTAAAAACAGTCGGTCTCTTCCAGCTTATGGGACAGGCAGGACTCCACATTCCTGCATTTCAGGGTTCCCGCCTTGCTGTATTTTCTGATATTTTTGCAGATATCGGAGATGAGCAGAGTATTGAGATGAACTTATCCACATTTTCATCTCATATGACGAACCTTGTCCACATTTTAGACGAAGCTGACCCCAATTCTCTCGTTTTACTCGATGAATTATGTGGAGGAACTGACCCGACAGAAGGTGCGGCACTTGCCATTGCCATCTTAGATGACCTGCATACAGGAAAGATTCGTACAGTTGCAACAACACATTACGCTGAGCTAAAAATGTACGCAATGGACACACCTGGCGTAGAGAATGCCTGCTGTGAATTCGACCTTGAGACTCTTTCTCCAACTTACCGCCTTTTAATCGGTATTCCTGGAAAAAGTAATGCCTTCTCCATCAGTGAACGTCTTGGCCTGCCAGACTACATTATCGAACAGGCACGCTCCCAGATCGATGCGACTGCCATTGACTTTGAAAACATGCTCTCTGAATTAGAGAAAAACAAAGCTGAAATTGAAAAAGAACAGTCTGAACTTTACAAAACAAAACAGGAAATCGAGAACTTAAAGAACAGCCTGAAAGAAAAACAGGATGACATTAAAGAAAAACGAGACAAGATGCTCCGTGATGCCCGCGAGGAAGCACGAAACATTCTCGAAGAAGCCAAGGAAGTTGCTGATGAATCCATTCGTAAATATCACGCATGGGGACAGCATCCAAAGCAGAACAACATGAAAAAAATGGAAGCACAGAGAAGTGATCTCCGAGGCCGTATGAGTAAGCTTGACAAAAAGCTCGCCTATAAGGCAAAGAAGTCTTCCACTATCTCCGATCCTTCTGACTTCAAAGTAGGCGATTCTGTATTTGTAACTACACTTTCTCTAAACGGAACTGTAAAAGAAGCTGCCAACAAGGATGGAGACCTTGTAATCCAGATGGGCTTCTTAAGTTCTGTAGTAAACTACAAAAACTTAGAACTTCTCGCTCCAGAAAAAGCACCGAAACCACAGCATCAGCCAAAAGACCGCTACAGTATCAATAAGGCTGCAACAATCAATCCGGAAATCAACCTTCTCGGAAATACTGTGGATGAGGCAATCGCCCGCCTTGAAAAATACCTTGACGATGCTATGATCGCCGGACTTACTTCTGTCCGGGTTGTTCATGGAAAGGGAACTGGCGCCTTACGAAAGGGAATCCACGAGTATCTCCGTAAACTGAAGTTTGTGAAGTCCTATAAGCTTGCAGAATTCGGCGAAGGGGATGCCGGGGTAACAATCGTAACTTTTAAGTAAATACTAGTTTTTAGAACTAAACAGACGCCGCTACAAAGAAAATTGCAGGCAGTTGCTCAAAAAAACAAAGAGAAGGAGTATTCTAAGCTTGATTTTGTTCCGTTGCGCTAAACGTTCCATCCTGCCTGATAAAACAACCTTGCTCGAAAACGAGCTCGCAAGGTTACAGTCAGGATTCCACAGCGCAAAGTCACAAAATTCAAGCTTAGAATACTCCTTCTCTTTGCTTTCTTTTGAGCAATCCGATAAAGGATATATATGTAGCGGCTGGCTACTTCAAGTCCTACTAGTCAGTTGAAAGACAGCTCCCCAAAAAAGCCCATAGCCTATATTTGTGGTCTTAGCGAAGATTGAATGCGAACCTTTAAGGAATATTTAAACCACAGCGATAGAGTCACAAATATAGGCTATGGGCTCTTGGGGGGGAGCGTCTCCCTTGCCTGCGGCAACTCAGATTTACCATTCGTATTTGTGGAGTTGTCCTTCAAGCTTTAATTCTTTGAACCCCTGCTGTCTCAGTGCTTCATACAAAACAATTGCTACAGAGTTTCCAAGATTCAGTGAACGGATATGATCGAGCATTGGGATACGAACAGCGGTTTCTTTATGTTCGAGTAAGATTTCTTCCGGGATTCCGGCGCTTTCTTTTCCGAACATGATGTAGCAGCCGTCTTCATATTCTACATCTGTGTAAGTTTGTTTTGACTTTGTGGTTGCCATATAGATTTTTGCTCCTGGATTCTTTGCAAGGAAGTCCTCGAAGTTCACATAAGTACGGACATCTAATTTATCCCAGTAGTCAAGTCCGGCACGTTTGAGCATTTTGTCGTTGATTTTGAAGCCAAGTGGCTCGATTAAATGAAGAACACTCCCTGTTGCTACGCAGGTTCTTCCAATATTTCCAGTGTTGGCCGGCATTTCCGGCTCATGTAATACGATGTTTACCATAATTTATTCCTCGATATTTCTTATTTACTACTATTACAGATTTTTCTCTTTACGTAATCTTTCCACAAAGTTAGCCAGACGACCTAATGCCTCTTTTAATTCTTCGATAGAATAAGCATAGGATACTCGAAGGAATCCTTCTCCGCAGTCTCCAAATGCTGTTCCCGGAATGATGGCTACTTTTTCTTCGCGTAAGAAGCGGTTTGCAAATTCATCGGAGGTCATGCCAAATTCTTTGATGCATGGGAATATGTAAAATGCGCCTTCTGGCTCGAAACATTTCAATCCCATTTCGGAGAAGAGTTCTAAAACAAATCGACGGCGCTGATTATATGCATTTCGCATAATCTGAACGTCTTCCTCCCCGTTTGTCATTGCTTCGATTGCTGCGTACTGGCTTGTTGTCGGTGCTGCCATAATCGCAAACTGATGAATCTTTAATATTTGCTGCATGATAAGTTCCGGACCCGTGGCAAATCCCATTCTCCATCCGGTCATGGCAAAGGATTTACTGAATCCATTGATGATAATCGTTCTGTCTCTCATTCCCGGAAGAGAAGCGATAGAACAGTGATCCTGTCCATAAGTAAGTTCTGCATAAATTTCATCAGAAATGACATACAGATCTTTTTCTTTTACGATTTCGGCGATCGGCTCTAAGTCTTCACGGGTCATAATCGCACCTGTCGGATTGTTTGGATAGGATAAAATCAGAATCTTTGTCTTATCGGTAATTGCTGCAAGTAATTCTTCTGGCTTTAACTTAAAGTGATTCTCTTCTTTTAAGTCAATTGTTACAGGCACACCGTCCGCTAACTTCACACATGGGAGATAAGAGACGAAAGCTGGCTCTGGCAAAATAACTTCGTCTCCCGGATTCAGCATCGCACGAAGAGCAAGATCAATTCCCTCACTTCCACCAACAGTCACAACGATTTCGTGGGCAGGATTGTAAGTAAGTTCATATTTACGATACATGTAGTGTGCGATTGCTTTTCGAAGTTCTAATAATCCGGCATTGGATGTATAGAAAGTACGTCCTTTTTCTAAGGAATAGATACCTTCCTCACGGATATGCCACGGAGTATCAAAGTCCGGCTCACCTACACCAAGGGAAATAGCATCTGGCATTTCCTGTACTAAATCAAAAAATTTACGGATTCCTGAAGGTTTCATCTGTACTACTTTATCGGATAAAGGGTTTCTCATGGTGTCACCTTCATTCTGTTTGCCGGCTCTTTATCTATAAGAATCATACCGTGATCTTTATATTTTTTCAGGACGAAATGTGTTGCTGTACCGGCAACTGCTTCTAATGTAGAAAGCTTTGTGGAGACAAACATGGAGACTTCTTTTAAAGTTTTACCCTCTAAAAAGATAGCAAAATCAAAAGCTCCAGACATCAGATAAATGGACTTTACTTCCGGGTAGTTTGTGATTCTCTCTGCCAGCTTTTCAAATCCCTGTCCTCTCTGTGGGGTAACACGCACTTCGATAAATGCTGTTACTTTCTCTGTGTCTGTTTTATCCCAGTTAATAAGGGTAGGATATCCGCAGATGATTCCCTCATTCTCCATTTTTTCGATTTCTTCTAATACAACACTCTCATCGGTTCCAAGCATAATTGCCAGGTCGTGTAAATCTATTCTGCTGTTATTTTCCAGCATTCGTAAAATTTCATGACGCATAATTTTTCTCCTTTATCTAATTTACTTTATAATACTCATCCATCTTCGGCGGCTCTAAGAAACGAGCCTCATCATCATAGCGAATCAGTCTGTCATTTCCTGCGGTCGTCTGTCCGATCACTGCCGCCTGCACTCCGGCATTTTTCAACTGCTCGACAATTCTGGCTCCATTTGCACAGGCAAGAAGCAATGTTCCGCCGGACCGGAGCATATATGGATTTAAATTAAAATATTCGCATACTTCTATCGTATGCTGCTTGATCGGTATATTTTTAAGATCAATAGACAGCCCGACATTGGCTGCCGCTGCCATTTCCCAGAGTGCGGCAAAAATACCGCCTTCCCGC
>RRZU011412854.1_pt1 | contig 13009 bp, 14 predicted proteins | sample 2165561 | NCBI WGS metagenome assembly RRZU01 (sample SAMN10456909, study PRJNA506462) | wastewater metagenome | isolation source: wastewater sludge | place: USA: Moscow, Idaho
GATATTTATTTGTAATTGCTCTTTTGTTTTTGGGTGTGTCCAGTGACAAGTTGTAGCAGCAGAAGTAATTGTAATACCTCTTTCTTGCTCTTGTACCATCCAGTCCATTGTAGCAGCACCATCATGTACCTCACCAATTTTGTGAGATACACCTGTATAGAATAAAATTCTTTCAGTAGTTGTTGTTTTACCAGCATCGATATGTGCAGCAATTCCGATATTTCTAACCCTGTTAAGTGGTGTTTTTCTTGCCATTTTAATTTCCTACCATCTGAAATGTGCGAAAGCTTTATTAGCTTCAGCCATTCTATGCATATCTTCTTTTCTTTTGAAAGAGTTACCTTTCTCATTTGCAGCATCAAAAATTTCATTTGCAAGTCTATCTACCATAGTTCTTTCATTTCTTTTTCTAGCCATATCTACAAGCCATCTAAGTGCTAAAGTTTGTCTTCTTACAGCTCTAACTTCTGTTGGTACTTGGTATGTTGCTCCACCAACTCTTCTAGATCTTACTTCTAAAAGTGGTTTTACATTTTCGATAGCTTTTTCAAAAACTTCGATACCTTTTCCATCAGATTTTTTATCAAGATTTGCAATTGCACCATACATAATTTTTTGAGCTATTGATTTTTTACCATCAAGCATAATTACATTTATAAATTTTGTGATCACTTTACTGTTATATATTGGATCAGGTAATACTTCTCGTACAGGAGCTTTTTTTCTTCTCATTTTCTAATCCTTATCTTTTTTTACCAGTAGTAGCTGCACCTCTTTGCCCAGCTTTACCTTTTTTAGTTCCGTATTTAGATCTAGATACAGTTCTACCATTTACTCCAGCAGTGTCTAATGCACCCCTTACGATGTGGTATTTAACCCCTGGTAAGTCTTTTACCCTTCCACCTCTAACAAGTACAATTGAGTGTTCTTGTAAGTTGTGACCTTCTCCACCGATATATGAAATAACTTCAAATCCAGTAGTTAATCTAACTTTTGCAACTTTTCTTAAAGCCGAGTTAGGTTTTTTTGGAGTTGTTGTATATACTCTTGTACATACTCCTCTTCTTTGTGGACAATTAGCAAGTGCTGGTGACTTAGACTTATAAGTCACTTTTTGTCGCTCTTTTCTAATCAATTGATTAATTGTAGGCATTTTTTTCCTTTATAATTTGGTTTAAACGATTGAGTCGTTTAGGCTTCTTTTGGGTTTTTGTAGTTACCCGAAGATGAAATGTCATCTCAATACTACCTAATCTCAGAGTGGAAAATATTATTTTATTCTGAAAAAAGTTTCGGATTGTATCTAAAAAAACTTATACTTAGTTAAACAATACAAATAGTACTTTAAAAAAATTGCTATAAGCCTTTATATACTATACTTTTATAAGAAAAAGAGGCGAAATTTTATGATAAACAAAAAAGAACAAAAAAAAGAGCAAATTATCCAATGTGCATTGGAACTTTTTGCTTCAAAAGGATTCTACAGTACAACAATTCCAGATATTGCTAACGCACTTAAAATGAGTGTTGGAAATATGTATAACTATTTTAAGTCAAAAGATATTTTAGCAAAAGAGATTATCAGGTTTATCTCCCATTATTTAGGGGAGAAGTTACGACACATCAATGAACAAGAGATTTCAACAAGAGAGAAAACACATAAAATAGTTGAAATATATTTCAAAACGGCTATTAAGCATCCAGAGATGATAGATTATTTTTTACGAATCTACCTTTCAAATCGTGAAGTTTTTGCAAATGGTTGTGAAGGGATGATTTGTGTTAATGAATTTGTGACGGAGATTATGATTTACTTTGAAGAGGGTGTCAAGTGTGGAGATCTGCGTGACCAAGATTTTTTTAGTGCTTTTGGACTTTTTATGGGTTATCTTGGTGGTATGGTTTTTCTAAAAGGGGAAAATATACTCCCAAAAGAACTGAACAGTTATGTGGATGATATTAGTTATAACATCTACAAAGCATTGAGTATTTAAGATAGTTATGAAAGCAAAAACAAGAGTTCTTTGGCTTAGTGGAATATCTTGTAATGGCAATGCCCACTCTTTTTTAAATTATCCCCAAATTGAACATTTTATGAATCATTTTGAGTTTATCTATCATCCAATGATAGATTCTCCATTTTCTCTAAAAGAGATTGTACAAGAAACTATCCCCTGTGATATTTTACTTATCGAGGGGGCGATTTCTGAGCAGTGTTTGAAAGCTGATGTTCCGTTAACTGATATTATCAATAATTATGCAACTATCGTACAAAAAATCATTACAGTTGGAACTTGTGCTACTTTTGGAGGGATATTTAAAGAAAATTCCTATAATGATACTTCAGGACTCCATTTTTTAGGAGATACTGAAGTAAAAAATTTTGAAAATATCAAAAATAAAACTATCTCTCTTTCAGGCTGTCCTATCCATCCTGAAGTGCTAGCTGGAACTCTTTATGCTCTAAAAGGAGAGATTGAACTAAAACTTGATCAATATCTTCGACCAAAAGAGTATTTTGCCTACACAATTCACAATGGTTGCACTAGAAATGAGTATTTTGAATACAAAATTGACAATCATACTTTTGGAGCTAAAGAGGGATGTATGTTTTATGAACATGGCTGTCAAGCTCCATTTACAAATGGAAGTTGTAATAAAATTTTATGGAATGAGATAAACTCAAAAACAAGAGCAGGACACCCTTGTATGGGGTGTACTGAACCCACTTTCCCAAAAGCAAATCTTTTTTTTACAAAAAAGAATATGGGGATACCTCAAAATCTTCCAATGGGTGTAAATAAAAGAGCCTATCTTACCTTAGCTGGAATCGCAAAAGCTTTTACGATAGAGAGATTAGAAAATAAGTTAATGGAATAATATGATACAAACAAAGATACAACTCATAGAAAAAATTGAAGGGGAAGCAAAACTCCATTTTCATTTTGAAAATAAAAAAATAACCCATACCGAGATAGAATTTTTAGCTACAAGAAATATCGAAAAGATTTTAGAAGGGAAAAATGCCTTTGATGCTCTTGTTATCAACCCTCGTGTTTGTGGGATTTGTGGTCATGCTCATTTAATCGCTACAGTACAAGCTTTAGAAAGTATTTATCCACATATTGAGCTCTCACAAAAAGCCAAAATTTTACGAGAATTAACACTCAATTTTGAACTTATCCAAAATCATTTTAAATGGTTTTATCTCACCGTTTTGCCACTTTTTGGACATAAGCAATATATTTTAAAAGCGACAACACCATCGCAACTTATGGGAAAAGCGATAGCAGTTTTGGGTGGACAGTATCCCCATACCTCTTACGCAGTAGTGGGTGGAGTTGTATGTGACCCAACTTTTAGCGATATTTTAAAAATAGAAAAATATATTGATGAAACGATTGATTTTTATGAACTGCATATGGTACAAGTAGCAACTGAAGATTTTTTAGCCTGTACAAATAGTGAAAAAGTGTTGGGCTCAGTTGGTGATTTATCTCTAATTTTAAATCAAATCAAAACAAATCATTGGGAATATTTAGGACAAAGTTATGATAAATTTATTGTTTTTGGTGAAAATTCTTATTTTTCAAGCGGAAAAGCTAACAAAACAACAATAAAACAAAATATTGAATTAGGAAATATTAATGAAATTATAAATCCTACCTCTTTTGCCAAAAATGTAACCTATAAAAATAAATTTTATGAAGTGGGACCACTTGCAAGGGGGATTTTAAATAAAACGCCCCTTATAAAAGATAGTCATAGAAGATACAAAGATTCTATTTTTAGTCGGATTTTAGCTCGTGTTTGTGAAATTCCACAACTTTTACATCACTCTAAAAAACTTTTAAAAGAATTACAACTGGGAGAGCCATCGCACATAAATCCAAAAATTGAGATGAAAGAGTTAAGCGGATTTGGTCAAAGTGCCGTAGAAGCAGCAAGGGGAACACTTATCCATAAAGTAGATGTAGAAAAAGGGATTGTCAAAAAATACGACATTATTACTCCAACACAATGGAATTTATCCAATGGAACGAGGGAAAATCCAGCAGTTGCTCAAAAAGCTATGGTTGGATTAGAAGAGGAAAAAATAGCCGAAATTGTTTTTAAATCTTTTGATGTTTGTTCAGTTTGTACTACCCATTAAGAGTATATTCTGATAAGTTGAGTTTTATTATAGAGTGATAGAATCAAGAAAGAAAAAATCAAAATACAAAGATAGTAAGGAATATTAAATGACAAGATGCTTTAATCATATCGATGGTAAATATTTAAACAGCAACGGTGCAAAAATTTATTATGAAACTATAGGGAGTAAATCGAAACCCGTATTAGTGATGCTTCATGGTGGATTTGGGAATATTGAAGATTTAAATCCTATTGCTAAATATTTATCTGACTATTTTTATATTATTGGTATTGATAGCACAGGTCATGGCAAATCAACACTTGGGGATAAAGATTTAACGTATGAACGATTACAACAGGATATTACTGAAGTTTTAAATCACTTAGAAATTAAAAAATTTACTATTTTAGGTTTTAGTGATGGTGCAGTAGTAGCTCTTAGATTAGCATATGATGAAAATTTTAGTATTGATAAATTAGTTGCTATTAGTGCATCTTGGTGTGTTAATGATGTTATTAATTCTGAAGAGATACTAAAAAGTATTGATGAAAGTAGTGCAAAGGAGATTTTTGCTAGTAGTTATGATTTTTATCAAGTAAACAATCCTGAAGCGAATTTTGAACTGTTTGTCAAGCAAGTATTAAATATGTGGTTAGATAAAAGTTCTAGTGGGCAACCAAATGAAAATGTCTCTAAAATCAAAGCACTCACTCTTTTGATTCGAGGAGATAATGATTTTTTAACTTCTCTTGAAAGTTATACACAACTTCAAAAAAATATAGAAAATTCTTCAATTTTAAATATCCCTTTTTGTGAACATACTGTATTTAATGAACAATCTGAAATTGTTGAAATTGTTTTAAAAGAATTTTTACTGAAAAATTAAAAAGAAAATTAGACGTTTATTCAAAAAAATAAAAATGAATTAGTGGTTATAGGAAAGACAGTTTCTCTAAATTACAAAGTTTTTTAATAGCTATAAGAAAGAAAAAATAAAATACACTACCTGACCCGAAGGTCAAATAATCAAATCATCATAGATGAAAGATTAAAAACTTGCCCATTCGTCATCTGAAATATCTTCCGTACTAGAAGATTGTGTCTTGCTTGGAATAGAATCAATTTTACTTTGTGATGTTAATGGTTTTAACTTTGAAGGTTCAACTTTATCATACGTAGTTTTCTTATGATTTGTTGATTTTTTATCATGTTTTCCCACGAATTCTTTTTCATTTACACTTGAAACAACAAGTTTTGCAATACTATCAGTTTGCATTGCTACATTATATGTATCAGAAGCAATTGATGCATTTTGTTGAGTTTGTTGGTCTAATGAATTTACTGCATTATTAATTTGTTCAATTCCTTGTAATTGTTCTTTACTAGCATTTTCCACATCAGAAATAAGTTCTATTGTTTTTATAATGTTTTCATTTAACTCTTTATAACCATGAATCATTTTATCTGCAATTGTTTTACCATTATTCGCTTTCGCTTTTGCATTTTCAACTAAAATCTTAATCTCTCTTGCTGCTTCTGCACTTCTTGTTGCTAGATTTCTTACCTCTCCTGCAACTACTGCAAATCCTTTTCCAGCTTCTCCAGCTGTTGCTGCTTCTACTGCTGCATTTAAAGAAAGGATATTTGTTTGAAATGCAATCTGATCAATCACAGATATTGAATCACTAATAGCTGTTACTTCACTATTAATATCATCCATCGCTTGAGTTGTTTCCAATGCAAGATTTTGTCCTTCATTGACTGATGTTGTGACAGATGAAGAAAATTTTGACATTTGTACAATATTATTTGTGTTACTTTTAATATTGCTTGTAATTTCTTCTAAAGCAGCAGCTGTTTCTTCTAAAGATGCAGCAGCTTTATTTGAATTTAAATTTAATAAATCTACATTTTTAAGGAGTGCGTTTGAACTTTCATCTAAAACTTCACCATTATTTTTACTTTCTATAAGCATGGTTGTAATTGAACTGCCTAAAACATTTACACCGTCTGCAAGTTTCAATAGATGTTCTTTAATCCCATTTGTGTTCACTTTATTAACATAATTATAGTGAGAATACTGTTCTAGAACATCTAAGATATTATCTATGTTAGATTCCATATTTGAACCCATTTGATTTAGTAAATGTGTTAATTCTTTCAATGCTGGATTTGTAGAAGTTAAATGTACTCTTTGACATAAATCACCTTGTTCAAATTCTGATAAAACTTGGATTGTTTCTTTAATCACTTTTTGGTCCTCTTCTAGACCATGTTTTGTATGCAAAATGTTAGTATTGACTATTTTTGCCATACCTCCTAGCTCATCATTTGAACTATCATCTAGATATTCAATTTGTGTTACTTCTCTATTAAGGTATTTAAAAAACTGTATAAGTCCTACTTGAAATTTTTGAATTGCATTTACAATATTTTTTGATAAGATAACGGAAACAAGAATAAACATCACAATGGCAAAAATTGCAATCACAATCAAAATAGTATCAAGTGTTTGAATCGCATCTTCTTTTAATTCTAAAGCACTCGTAGTGATTTTATCTAAACTCTTTTCAAGTTCTACTCCAACTTTGACCATTTGAGCAATATTTGTTTTCACCATATCACTTTCATCTTTGATTCCAGATTGAAATTCACTGATTCTAGTAGAAGAAAATTCATCAAAATATTTTCTATAATTTATAGATGACTGTATAATTTCATCACATAGTTGACGATTTGTTTCTTGTGTTAATTTCGGTTTTAATTCACCAACTAACTTTTCTAAAGTTGAAAAATCATCTCTTACTTTTTGTGCTTTTTCTTCATTTGGTGTTCGTAAAAATTGGTAAACAGAAATTCGCCCTTTTAAAACTTGTTTTGTAAACATCTCTGTTTCCATTGCAACTGCTATTCTTTTTTGTACCATATTATTAAAATATGTATAAACTGAACCTACAACAACAATTATGATAACAAATAATAAAGGGAAAATATTAAGTTTTGCTTTTGTTGATAAATTTTTTAACATCTGCTTTGCCTCCATGAGAATAATATAGCTATATTATACTACTCAATTGTTTCACAAATGTTTCTAAAAACCTCTTTTTAGATTGATTTTATAGCCAATATTGTAAATGCTATCAAAAAGATTGTAATTTAATTTAGTTTTTAATCTAGAAAATAGAGTTCGTAATTTATTGGTAGTTAATTCATTACTAAAATCATCTTCCCAAATATAATAGATGACATCAACTGATGAATATGTAGAAAATGGATTGGAACAAAACAATTTCATTAATAAAGCTTCATTTTTTGTTAATTTAATTTGTTGTTGATTTTTGAGTAAGATTTCATTACTTTTATCCCAAATAAATTCTCCATCTAAAAATAAATATTTTTGATTGTTTTTTATAGTAGCTAGTTTTTTAAGACTATTTTCTATCACCTCTTCGAGTTCTAGTGTATTGATTGGTTTAATGAGATATTTAAAAAGATTTAATTCTATCGCTTGTAATAATTTATCTTTTTGAGAATAAGCAGTGAGCATTATAAGAAGAACATCATTATTTTGTTCTCGAATTTTTTTAGCTAAACTTAATCCATCTAGAGTAGGGAGATTGATATCTAATAATAAAATATCAGGTTTTTTTTCTTTAAAAAGCTCATAAGCTTCAGATCCATCACTTACCTCATATACATTTTTAAAATAAAGCCTAAGAAATTTTGAGTATCTTTCTCTGATAATCAAATCATCTTCAGCATAAATAATTGAATAATTTGTTTGCATAATTTTTTACACCTTATCTGTTATTGAGGGAGTTTTAATGGTAAAACAAGCACCTAGATTATGATTGTGTGCTGTGATATTTCCTTTAAAATTCTTTTCTATAATATTTTTTGAAATATATAAACCAAGTCCGTTAATATTTTTATTATTTTTAGTTGAAAAATAAAGATCAAATATTTTATCTTTATATTCATCAATTATTCCAAGACCATTGTCACAAATCTCTACAATTGAGTTTATTCCATCCGTATTTATATTGATAATAATTTTTCGATTTTGTATATTTCTTTGTTCAAAAATATCAAGTGTATTTGTTAAAATTGTTAGCAGTACCTGTTGGTATAAACTGCTAAAACCAAATAATGTAATATCTTTCTCACATTTTATAGTTATCTCAATATTATTTAAAGAAACAGATAAAATATCTAAACATTTTTTTACAGATTCTAAAGCACTAAAAAAATGCTTTTCTTTTTCTTGTGCAAAAAATACCATAAAATCATCAATTGTTGAAGATAGATATTGTGTTATTTTTTCTATATCATGGATATTCTTATTTAACATCTCATCCGTAAGTGACTTTTGTTTTTGTTCTATATATGTATCTAAAGTAATCGCATTAATTTGAGCTAAAGGTTGTCTCCATTGATGAGCTATGAGGTTAAGTAATTCACCAATGGTAGCCATTTTTGCTTGATGAAAGATTATTCCATCCTTTGTACAATTTTCATTATATTGATGTTTTAAATCTTTTTTATATTTTTTAAATTTAAAATTTATTTTTTTTGAAAAATAGAGTAAAGAACTTACAAAAACCAAACTTAATATGATATTTACTATAACTATCCAGAGTAATGATTGTTGATTTAATATTTCAAATTTTTGTTTTTGTTTCTCAAATTCTTCCGTCAAATCACGAGGATGATAACCATATCCTACGATCCAATTCCACTTTTTAAAAGCTTCAACATAAGATATTTTTTCACTTTGATTTTTATGTGTTCCATCAATCCCTATGTATGAAAGATAACCTCCACCATTTTTAGCTAGTGTGATAATTTCTTTTGTAATCAAAAAACCATTATTATCTTGTAAATTAAGTTGATTTCTTTCAATCAAACTTTGTTTTATATGAATTAAAAAATTACCTTCATAATCTATAATAAAAATATAACCACTTTGATCATACTTCATAGATTCTATATTTTTCAAAATATATTGTTGAAGTTGTGATTTTGTTTGAAAAATACTTTTATTTGTTTCAAATTGTGATTCTTCATGTTCTATCATCCTTATAACTCTTTGCACTTCTTTTTTTATATTTTCTGAATGGGCATCAAGACACATATTTTGAATATTTTGAATATTTGTTTGAAATAATTTTTTATAATTTTCTATCATTAAAAAGGTAGAAAGCATAAACAAAACAATAAAAATAGTTATTGGGACAAATTTAATATCTCTTAAAAGTTTTTTTTCTTCAGTGGCATTCATAAATTACTACAGATATAATTAACTTTTAGTATTATCGTATGGGTACATTGCATTATAACTACTCCTATTTTTATGAAATATTTGTATTATACATTTAGAAATTAAAAATATCTATACAAATGATTCAAGTTAAGTAATCATTGAGAGTATCTCATTTTAAGGAATATTTTATTATTTTAATATAGAATTGAAATACCGTAATCTATAAAAGGTATTTCATTTGAATAGTAATAATTTAAAAATCAAAGAAGAATATGAAAAGCTAAAACATGAGTATATTGTCTTAGAAAATAAATACAATCGCCTTAATTCTAGACTTGATTCTATTATTAAAATCAATGATAAAATGTTTAAGTCATTTTTTGATAAAAAGATTTCAGTTGAAAAAATGAATAAACGACTTGATGTTATCCTAAAACATAGTGATAAGCAAAGTAATAAATTATTATTATCAAGTCAATCAAATCAAAAACTTTTGATGGAACAGTCAAAAATGGCTTCTATGGGAAATATGATTGAAAATATCACTCATCAAATGAAACAACCACTATCTCTTATCTTAACTTCGACATCAACTTTAGAATTGAAAAAAGAGATGAATATGTTAGATGATAAAGATTTTTTTCAATTTACAAACAAAATTAAAACAGCAACAAAATATCTGAACGATACAATTGATAACTTTAGAAATTTTTTTAAAAAAGAAAAAGAAATTGAACCATTTTATTTAACCAATGCAATTATTTCAGCTAAACAACTTTTAGAAACAAAGTTTAAAGGGAAAAATATAAAAATCATACATGAACTAAGTGATATTATGATTGTTGGTATCGCTAATGATTTAGTACAGATTTTTACTAATTTATTTTCAAATAGTATTGATGTTTTGGAAACAATTTCAACTAAAAGATTAATTTTTATAGTATCTTTTATTGAAAATAACCATATTATTATAAAATTCCAAGACAGTGGAGGAGGGATTCCTGAAGATATTATTGGAAAAATATTTAATCAACATTTTTCTACAAAGAAACCTAGTCTTTTAAATGATAGTGGCAGTGGTATAGGATTATTCATGAGTAAAATGATTGTAGAAAATAATTTTTCTGGGACGATTAAAGTCAAAAATGAAGACCAAGTGTATGAAAATCAAGAATATAGAGGAGCTTGTTTCACTATCTCTATACCATTAAGCCAATAATTTTTAACAATCTATGTATCAACTTGATTGATAGATTAGAGATTATATAAAAGTATCTTGAAGGCTATCTCGAATATTTAAAAATTCATCTAAATGTTCAAAAAAAATATCAATAAGTTGAGGGTCAAATTGTTTCCCTCTTTCCTCTTGAAAAAGTTTGAAAATTTTTTCATCGCTCCAAGCTTCTTTATAGCATCTATGACTTCCAAGTGCATCAAAAACATCAGCAACAGCTGTGATCCTACCATATAAATGGATCTCTTCCCCTTTTAATCCTTGAGGGTAGCCACTGCCATCCCAATTTTCATGATGTTGATAGGCAACTATTGCTGCAGTATTTAACAGACTTCTATTCGAACCAGAAAGCATATCAAATCCAATTTTTGCATGAGTAGTCATAATCATTCGTTCACTATCATCAAATCTTCCTGGTTTATTTAAAATAGCATCAGGTATTGCTACTTTTCCAATATCATGCATAGGACTCGCTTGTTTTAACATTTCAGCTTCATCTTCACTAAGACCATAATATAAAGCTAATAATTTACTGTATTGTGCAACTCTTTTTACATGATTGCCAGTTTCTTTACTTCGACTCTCCCCAATAGCACCCATTCTAAAAACAACTTCTTTTTGAGTATCCTCAATCTCTTGCTTGAGAGCTTCGACTTCATTTAATTTTTTTTGTAACTCATCATAGTCTCTTTTTTGCTGTTTATCAGTTCGAGCCATGATTTTATCATGTCTTTTTATCTCTAATTTGAGGTTTTCAATTGTTGATACAAAACTATTTTCTAAAGCTTCTAGCTGAGTTAAAATCTCTTTCTCACTCTTTTGGGTACTCATTTGGATACTCTTAACTTTCTTTTGCAACTAAATTAATTGTTAAGTTTTTAAAATCTTCTATAAAATCTTCACCAGTTTCTTCGATAATATCATCATCTGATTCGTATATCCAATTTATTTCAATCTTTTTACCATTGTTGTGAATCTCTTCTAAGATATCAAAAATATCAAAATAGACTTTCAAGCTACTTGAATTGAGATATGTTAATTCAAAATTAACAATTGTAGTATCATTTGCATTTTGGCTATATTCACTCAACCATTCTTTTACTGGTTTATAAAAATCAAATGTATTTTCTGGATATGATTTTCCAGAAAACTCCATAAGACCTTTTCCTGCATCAAAACTAATTTTTGGTGTATAATTTGTACTTTCTAATATTAAATTTTCCATTGTTTCCCCTTAAGATTAAATATATGCTTTGATATGAAAATAAAGTTTATCATCTAAATTTTCAAAATTGTATTCAAGTTTTTCACTTGATCTCTTTGCCATTTCAATAAACCCAACACCAGCTCCTCTTTCATGAGTATTCTCAGCTGATTTAAGTTTTTCCCTTAAATATTTTCTTTGTTCTTGAGAATCTAATGAATTAATAAAATCTATTTTGGTTGTAATTTTGAGTTTATCTTCTTCTTCAATCTCATTTGAACTTGTAACATAATATTTTTGTTTTTCCTCTTCAAATCCAACAACTAAAACACCTGGGCTTGTATATTTGTTTCCACTATTAATAGATTTTTGTTTTGAATAACTCATTACATTCTGGAGTTGTTCTATAGAGATTAAAAACATATTTTTAATTAACATTTTATCAAAACCACTATCTAAAAATTGTTTTGAAGCAGTTTCTACCATAAATTCTGTTAAAGATTGTGAAATGATACCTGAAAATGAAAAAAGAATTCCCTCTTCATCCATAACTTGCCGTATTTTTGAAATATTCATTTTACCTCCTCTCCTTTCATATACTAATATCTGTGGCAATTTTATTTAATAAAATTTGCAAAAGTTTATTATCAATTGGTTTATGTAATACATATACTAAATTATTTCCCATAAGTGACTGCTTAATACTTTCATTAATTATTGAAGTGATAGCAATAATTGGTAAATTATTATTTAATTGTTTCAGTTTGGTTATAAATTCTCTACCATCCATATTTGGCATCTCGATATCTGTGATAACTAGATTTGGTCTAAATTCAATATATTTACTTAATCCCTCTTTCCCATCTTCAGCTGTACCAATAACTTCACAAGATACAGTAGATTCCTCAAGTGTTTTGATAATTCTATTTCTAGCCGATTTTGAATCATCTACAACTAGTACTTTAAACATTATTTTTCTTCTCCTTCAATTTTAAATGCAACTATCGTAATATCATCTTGTCTATCTACATTACCTTGGTAGTCTCGTAAGGTATAAATAAACTCCTCTTGTTGTTCTGCCATAGGTTCATTTTTAATATTTTCTATTAAAGCTTTAAATCTTTTTTTACCAAATGATCTTTCATGCTCTCCACCCATTTGATCCCAATACCC
>RRZU011184371.1_pt1 | contig 13006 bp, 6 predicted proteins | sample 2165561 | NCBI WGS metagenome assembly RRZU01 (sample SAMN10456909, study PRJNA506462) | wastewater metagenome | isolation source: wastewater sludge | place: USA: Moscow, Idaho
CAGATATCTATGGTAGGCTGGGTAAGCGGCGGTCACTCTGCCGGTTATGTGCCGGTATTTGCCATCGGTGCCGGTTCTCAACTGTTCGGTGAGAAGATTGACAATACGGAAATTCCGAAACGGATAGCTAAAGCTGCCGGATATAAATAAAGAATTGACTGCACGAATATGTAATCAAAACACTATTTATTTTCATTTAGGCACGGATTTCACGGATTAACACGGTTCTATTCAATTAAAGACCGTGAAATTCGTGCAATCCGTGCCTAAATAATATTATCATTATAATAGATGATTTTCATTGGGTCCCTTCTCTTTATCTGTTTCCCGTTAGGAAACGGGCGTTCCCTCACCGAGAAACGAGAGTTACCTTTAAAGGAAACGATCGTTCCCACACCGGGAAACGACAGTTTCCAAAGCAGGAAATTCATGGAAACTCTAAGCCATTCATATACAATCAATTAGTCATATCATACCTATGTCTATTGGAGACATGAAGAGAGACTAGAGTATACTTACAAATTCATTACATCCTGCTCAAACCGATCTTTATCTCCGGCAGCTTTATTGCGCATTCTGCTCCGGTAATTATAGATAGTTGCCAAAGAATAACCCAGAAAATGAGCAATCTTGTTACTATCCACTACTCCTAAACGAATAAGGGCAAAGATCCGGAGTTCGGTTGTCAGCAGTTCGTCTGATTTTGGATAAACTCTTGCTTCTTCTACCAGCAGATTATTGAAAGAAGTAATAAAGTGTGGGAACAGTTTAAGGAATGACTTATCAAATTCGTTATAAAATTCATTCCGCTCGTCCCGGATAAACTGTTCGGACTTGATTGCTTTAAACAAGTCATCGATACGTGACGACATAGCAAGTTTGGCCAGAGAGCGGCGATAAGTTTCCAGTTTATCTAGATAATTGACGCATCTGTCCAAATAACGGGCAATATATACTTCCTTTATCTTTCCGGTCTGTTCCAATTCTTTGTTGACCGCAGACATTTGTTTGTTGGCCAAACTTAGATTCCTACGCATGACGGATATTTTCTTCATCCAACGATACAGATAGAAAATAGCAATGAGGAGAAACAGCGACAACAGACTGACACTAATCAACATGGCACGGGAAACGGCCCGTTCTCTCTCTTCTTTCAGTTTATAAGCCTTATCAATAATCGGGAAAAACTCCGTCACTTCCATAAATCGCAAACGGGCATTACATGCTACAGCATCTTCCATCGAACAACTCAGATATTTGTAAGCACGGTCAATATCCCCTAGTTCATACATCAGATGCGCGAGTTTCTGCAAGGAAGCATACTCCCTGACGGAAGATTCCAAGTCTGCAATAGCAGTCAGTATCAGATAATAAACTTCTTTCTCAACGTCTTTCTTCATGCTATATGCTTCGGAAAGGGTATAATAGATATATACTTTCTGACGTTCGTCTTCCATATCTTTCAGTGCATCGTTCAGCATGCCGATAGCCGTATCGGCCTTTCCGGTCACGATACATCGTTCCGCCATAACAATCGTTTTATTTTCTTCCGGAGGCATGGCGGCGATAATGGAATCTCTGTACAAATCGGTCTTTTTCAGGTATTTTTCTTTTTCGGTTTTGTTTGTCGTATAATCAGCGAGCCAGCCGTAGCAGGCGCGATATGTCTGGTAATAAGAAAGCAAAGTCCATTCATTCAGTTTTTTAGGATCAATCTTCTCCAATTGTTCCATAGCTTCGATGTACATGCCCATTACACCCATTACCGTAGCACGGTTAATGATAATCTCATATTCCAGTTCCGGACGATTTAATTGGGGCAATATCTCCATCTGACGGTTAATATAATGAAGCGCCGAATCTGCCTGATAATGAAGGTAAGCCCCAAAGAGGGAGGCATACAACTCATAATTCCGGGCAGGATCGGTGGAATGGGCAAGTTGTACTTTTAAATCAGTAATGTCTTTTTCTCTCCGTATCTGATAAGTTTCCTTCTTACTTATAATGTCATCCAGTTTTTTAAGGGCCGCCTTATTTATATCCGTATGCTTTGCGGACAAGGAAAGAGGATAAACAAAAAGAAGAAACAAAAGATAATAGGTTAGATTTCTCATAAGGTGCTTTTTTAAGATGTGACAAATATAATGATTATAGTAATAAAAACGAAAAATATCGTCATAACAATTTTCATTTTCACTTGTATTTTTCGACAGAGGCAATAACGATAAAAAGCTTATTATCAACAGCCTATTCAAAACAAGCATTTATATTTTCTTTCTAACTGCCATACGGCATACCCGATTCACCTACATTTGCATCATCGGTTCCCCCGAACAAATTTTAAAAATCTAGTTACCATGAAAAGGAATTTATTATTCATTATCTTACTATTATTATTACCCGGTCTTCACCAGGTATTCGCAGCAAGCACTATAAAGAAAGTAGCCCCGACCTTTTGGTGGGCAGGAATGAAGAATCCCGAATTGCAGATACTATTATATGGTGACCGCATATCATCCGCAGACGTCAGTCTTTCTGCCGATAATATCACGCTGCAAGAAGTGGTGAAGCAGGAGAATCCTAATTATCTGGTTCTGTATTTAGACCTTTCGAAGGCTGCTCCACAGAACTTTGACATCATCCTGAAACAAGGCAAAAAGCAGACAAAAATCCCTTACGAGCTTAAACAGCGCCGGCCGAATGCTTCGGCAGTAGAAGGTTTTGATTCGAGCGACGTGCTTTATCTTATTATGCCGGACCGTTTTGCCAATGGCAACCCCTCCAACGACATCATTCCCGGAATGCTGGAAGGAAATGTAGACCGTAATGAGCCTTTCGCACGTCATGGCGGCGATTTGAAAGGAATAGAGAATCATCTGGATTACATAGCAGACCTCGGAGTCACCAGTATATGGCTCAACCCGATTCAGGAAAATGACATGAAAGAAGGATCGTATCACGGTTATGCCATTACCGATTATTATCAGGTAGACCGCCGCTTCGGCAGTAACGAAGAGTTCCGCAAACTTACTCAGGAAGCTAATGCCAAAGGGCTGAAAGTCGTAATGGACATGATCTTCAACCATTGCGGTTCGGACAACTATCTGTTTAAAGATATGCCCTCCAAAGACTGGTTTAACTTTGAAGGCAACTACGTGCAGACCAGCTTCAAGACTGCCACTCAAATGGACCCGTATGCTTCCGATTACGAAAAGAAAATCGCTATCGACGGCTGGTTCACACTGACCATGCCGGACTTCAACCAAAGAAACCGTCATGTAGCTACATATCTGATACAGAGCAGCATCTGGTGGATAGAGTATGCCGGTATCAACGGCATCCGTCAGGATACACACCCTTATGCCGACTTCGATATGATGGCACGCTGGTGCAAAGCGGTCAATGAAGAATATCCCAAGTTCAACATTGTAGGTGAAACATGGCTGGGCAACAATGTACTCATCTCCTACTGGCAGAAAGACAGCAGACTCGCTTATCCGAAGAACAGCAATCTCCCGACTGTCATGGACTTCCCGCTAATGGAAGAGATGAACAAGGCTTTCGACGAAGAGACTACCGAATGGAACGGAGGACTTTTCAGACTCTACGAATATCTATCACAGGACATCGTCTACAGCCATCCAATGAGCCTGCTGACCTTCCTCGACAATCACGATACTTCCCGCTTCTACCGTTCGGAAGCAGATACAAAGAATCTGGACCGATACAAGCAAGCCCTGACGTTCTTACTGACAACCCGCGGAATACCGCAGATATATTATGGAACTGAAATCCTGATGGCAGCCGACAAGGCGAATGGAGACGGCCTGCTCCGCTGCGACTTCCCCGGAGGCTGGCCGAACGATACAAAAAACTGCTTTGACGCAGCCAACCGCACTCCACAGCAAAATGAAGCATTCTCCTTTATGCAAAAACTGCTCCAATGGAGAAAAGGAAACGAAGTCATTGCCAAAGGTCAGCTCAAACATTTCGCACCGAATAAAGGTGTCTACGTTTACGAACGCAAATACGGTGATAAATCAGTCGTTGTTTTCCTGAATGGAAACGACCGGGAACAGACCATTGACCTGGTTCCTTACCAAGAAATACTTCCTGCCTCATCTGCTTTCGATTTATTGACAGAGAAAAAGGTTGAATTAAGAAATGAATTAACACTTCCAAGTCGTGGAATATACCTTTTATCCTTTTAATAAGTTCACTTCGACTTATATTTATCAGAATACAGAAAAGAAATAAACTACTGTAAAACAAAACATTAACATTAATACAAACTTGTATTTTTATTCTAGACAACCCAAAGTCTCAAGATGGTTGCTATATTTGCAATATCCGGAACAGAGCGGAGTAAAAATATTAGTTAGCTTATAATTTAATACCATAAATAGAATGAAAAAGAGAAAGATTTTATCGCTCATCGCATTCCTTTGCATCTCATTCATTGCGAATGCCCAACAGAAATTAACCTCACCGGACAACAATCTGGTAATGACCTTTCAAGTAGACTCAAAAGGTGCCCCAACGTATGAACTGACGTATAAGAACAAAGTGGTAATCAAACCCAGCACTCTCGGACTGGAACTGAAGAAAGAAGATAATACCAGAACCGACTTCGACTGGGTGGACCGCAGAGACCTGACAAAACTTGACTCAAAGACCAACCTGTACGACGGCTTCGAAGTAAAGGATACCCAAACGGCTACTTTTGATGAAACCTGGCAACCGGTTTGGGGAGAAGAAAAAGAAATCCGCAATCATTATAACGAACTGGCAGTCACCCTGTATCAACCCATGAACGACCGCTCTATCGTTATCCGTTTCCGTCTGTTCAATGACGGTCTGGGATTCCGTTATGAATTTCCTCAGCAGAAGTCACTCAATTACTTCGTGATCAAGGAAGAGCATTCTCAGTTTGGCATGAACGGCGATCATATCGCTTTCTGGATACCGGGTGACTATGATACGCAGGAATATGACTACACCATTTCCCGCTTATCAGAAATCAGAGGGCTGATGAAAGAAGCGATCACTCCGAACTCTTCTCAGACTCCTTTCTCACAGACAGGCGTACAAACTGCACTGATGATGAAAACGGATGATGGCTTATACATCAATCTTCATGAAGCCGCTTTGGTTGATTACTCATGTATGCACCTCAATCTGGACGACAAGAATATGGTATTCGAATCCTGGTTGACACCGGATGCCAAAGGAGACAAAGGGTATATGCAGACTCCCTGCAACACACCTTGGCGTACGATTATCGTGAGCGATGACGCCCGCAATATCCTCGCTTCACGTATCACTCTCAACCTGAACGAACCATGCAAGATAGCGGATGCCGCTTCTTGGGTAAAACCCGTGAAATATATCGGCGTATGGTGGGACATGATCACCGGAAAAGGCTCATGGGCTTACACCGACGAACTGACCAGCGTAAAACTCGGTGAAACGGATTACTCCAAAACAAAACCGAACGGCAAACATTCTGCCAACACAGCCAACGTGAAACGTTACATTGACTTTGCAGCCGCTCACGGATTCGATGCAGTACTGGTTGAAGGCTGGAACGAAGGCTGGGAAGACTGGTTCGGCAACAGCAAAGACTATGTGTTTGATTTCGTGACTCCTTATCCCGACTTCGATGTGAAGGAAATCCACCGCTATGCAGCCAGCAAAGGAATCAAAATGATGATGCATCACGAAACTTCCGCTTCTGTACGCAACTACGAACGCCACATGGACAAAGCCTACCAGTTTATGGCAGACAATGGATACAACTCTGTAAAGAGCGGTTATGTAGGCAACATCATCCCCCGCGGCGAACATCACTACGGACAATGGATGAACAATCACTACCTGTATGCAGTGAAGAAAGCCGCCGATTACAAAATCATGGTGAATGCACACGAAGCAACCCGCCCTACCGGTATCTGCCGTACATATCCGAATCTGATCGGTAATGAATCCGCCCGCGGTACAGAATATGAATCATTCGGAGGCAACAAAGTATATCATACAACGATTCTGCCTTTCACACGCCTGGTTGGCGGTCCGATGGATTACACTCCCGGCATCTTCGAAACGCATTGCAACAAGATGAATCCGGCAAATAATTCTCAGGTACGTTCTACCATTGCACGCCAGTTGGCACTATACGTTACCATGTACAGTCCTTTGCAGATGGCTGCCGACATTCCGGAAAACTACGAACGTTTTATGGACGCTTTCCAGTTCATCAAAGACGTAGCTCTCGACTGGGACGAAACGAACTATCTGGAAGCAGAACCGGGAGAATACATCACAATTGCCCGTAAGGCAAAAGGTACGGACGACTGGTACGTAGGCTGCACAGCCGGTGAAAACGGTCATACCTCCAAACTCGTATTCGACTTCCTGACTCCGGGCAAACAATACATCGCTACCGTCTACGCGGATGCCAAAGATGCCGACTGGAAAGAGAACCCGCAGGCTTATACCATCAAGAAAGGTATTCTGACGAATAAGAGCAAGCTGAACCTGCACGCAGCTAACGGAGGCGGATACGCTATCAGCATCAAAGAGGTAAAAGACAAATCAGAAGCTAAAGGTTTGAAAAGATTATAATAAGGAAAAGAAATAACAAAGATAGAGAATATACATTTTGGTAAAAAAGAGAGTGTTTTCGAGCACTAAGAACAATGACGAAGAGAAGGTTTTCAATAGGTATTTTTAAAAGAGAATGATAAGAGAAATTACAATTAACTTTAAAGACAAAAACATGAAAAAAGGAAACTTTATGTTCAAGGTCCTGCTTATGCTTATAGCTGGAATATTCTTGTCCATTGACGCATTTGCTCAGCAAATTACTGTCAAAGGAATAGTGAAAGACACAACGGGTGAACCGGTTATAGGTGCCAATGTTGTGGTGAAAGGCACTACCACCGGAACGATTACCGATTTCGACGGCAACTTCCAGTTGTCTGCCAAGCAAGGTGACATAATTGTTGTTTCATTCATCGGATACCAGCCACAGGAACTTCCCGTCGCCGCACAAATGAATGTAATACTGAAAGACGATACGGAAATACTGGACGAAGTAGTAGTCATCGGTTACGGTCAGGTGAAAAAGAACGATATGACCGGTTCGGTAATGGCTATCAAGCCCGATGAACTAAGTAAAGGTATTACGACGAATGCTCAGGATATGTTATCCGGTAAAATAGCCGGTGTCAGCGTGATCTCCAATGACGGTACACCGGGTGGTGGCGCTCAAATCCGTATTCGTGGCGGTTCTTCATTGAATGCAAGCAATGACCCGCTGATCGTTATTGACGGTCTGGCTATTGACAACGAAGGTATCAAAGGGATGGCAAACGGTTTGTCAATGGTCAACCCTGCGGATATCGAAACCCTTACTGTACTGAAAGATGCCTCTGCAACTGCCATTTACGGTTCGCGTGCATCCAACGGTGTTATTATTATCACCACCAAGAAAGGAAAGAACGGACAAGCTCCCAGCGTAAGCTATAACGGTTCTGTATCCTTCTCCAAAACTCAAAAGCGCTATGATGTATTGAGCGGAGATGAATATCGCGCTTACGCCAATCAGTTATGGGGTGACAAATTACCGGCAGATTTAGGAACCGCCAATACAGACTGGCAGGATCAGATATTCCGTACTGCTGTCAGCACCGACCATCATGTTTCTATCAACGGAGGATTCAAGAACCTGCCTTACCGTGTGTCTTTAGGTTATACGGACGATAACGGTATTGTGAAAACATCCAACTTCCGACGCTTCACTGCTTCCGTGAACCTGGCTCCTTCCTTCTTTGAAGATCATCTGAAGTTCAACATCAATGCCAAATTCATGAACGGTAAAAACCGCTATGCCGACACAGGTGCCGCTATTGGCGGGGCATTGGCTATCGACCCTACCCGTCCGGTTTATTCTAACGAAGACCCTTACCAGTTTACAGGCGGCTACTGGCAGAATATAAATTCTACCACAGGCTTCAGCAATCCGGACTGGAAATACACGTCCAATCCGAACTCTCCCCAAAATCCGCTGGCTGCACTGGAACTCAAAAATGACAAGGCGAACAGCAACGACTTTGTTGGAAATGTAGACGTTGACTATAAATTCCATTTCCTGCCTGACCTCCGTCTGCACGCAAGCATAGGTGGCGAATATGCGGAAGGTACACAGACTACGATTGTTTCTCCATACTCATTCGGCAATAATTATTATGGTTGGAATGGCGACGTTACCCAATATAAATACAACCTTTCGTACAACATATACGTACAGTATATCAAGTCTTTGGGTGCAAACGACTTTGACATCATGGTCGGTGGTGAAGAACAACACTTCCATCGCAACGGATTTGAAGAAGGCCAGGGCTGGGATTCCTATACGCAAGAACCCCATGACGCCAAATTGCGCGAACAGACAGCTTATGCAACCAGAAATACACTGGTCTCTTACTTCGGCCGTCTGAACTACTCCCTGCTGAACCGTTACTTGTTTACCTTTACCATGCGTTGGGATGGCTCGTCACGTTTCTCCAAAGACAACCGCTGGGGTACATTCCCGTCATTGGCACTGGGATGGAAGATTAAAGAAGAAAACTTCCTGAAAGATGTAAATGTCCTGTCTGATCTGAAATTGCGTTTAGGCTGGGGTATTACCGGTCAGCAAAACATAGGTGATGATTTTGCTTATCTTCCTCTGTATGTAGTCAATAACGAGTATGCCCAGTATCCTTTTGGCGATACGTATTACTCTACTTCCCGCCCGAAGGCTTTCAATGAAAATCTGAAATGGGAAAAAACGACCACATGGAATGCCGGACTGGACTTCGGATTCCTGAATGGAAGAATCACAGGCGGTATCGACGGATACTTCCGTAAAACGGATGACCTGCTGAACAGCGTTAAGATCCCCGTAGGAACTAACTTCAATGCCCAGATGACACAGAATATCGGTTCACTGGAAAACTACGGTATGGAATTTTCCATCAACGCCAAACCGATTGTGACTAAGGACTTCACCTGGGACCTCAGCTATAACATTACATGGAACCACAATGAAATCACCAAGTTGACAGGTGGCGACGACAGCGATTATTACGTAGAAGCAGGCGATAAGATTTCCAGAGGTAACAATACCAAGGTACAGGCGCATAAAGTAGGTTACGCAGCCAACTCTTTCTACGTTTACCAGCAGGTATACGACGAAAATGGCAAACCTATTGAAAATATGTTTGTTGACCGTAACGGAAACGGAACAATAGACAGCGGAGACAAATATATCTACAAAAAACCGGCAGGCGATGTTTTGATGGGACTGACCTCCAAAATGCAGTATAAGAACTTTGACTTCAGCTTCTCCTTACGTGCCAGTCTGAACAACTACGTGTACTATGACTTCCTGAGCAACAAAGCCAACGTCAGCACTTCGGGACTGTTCTCCAATAATGCATATAGCAACACCAGTGCCGAAGCCGTCGCACTCGGTTTCAGCGGACAAGGTGATTACTACATGAGCGACTATTTTATACATAACGCATCATTCTTACGTTGTGATAACATCACGTTAGGTTATTCTTTCCAGAATCTGTGGAAGACTCAAACCTACAAAGGTGTTGGCGGGCGTGTATATGCTACAGTACAGAATCCGTTCATTATCAGTAAATACAAAGGCCTTGATCCGGAAGTAAAAAGCGGTATCGACGCCAATCCATATCCCAGAGCAATGACTTTCTTATTAGGTTTAAGTCTGCAATTCTAACATTCATTAAATCAATTTATCATGAAAACAAAATATATCAAACAGCTATTTTCAGCCGCACTGATCGCAGTTCTCTCTTCGGGAGTAACTTCATGTATCAACGATCTGGATATTAGTCCCATCGACCCTCAGACAGGAGGTAGTTTCGACCAGCAGGGAGTATTTGTGAAAGGATATGCCATGTTGGGTGTAACCGGACAAAAGGGTATCGACGGCTCTCCTGACCTCGACGGACAGGACGAAGGCGAATCCGGTTTCTATCGTACCACTTTCAACTGCAACGAACTGCCTACCGACGAATGTCTTTGGGCATGGCAGGAGAATCAGGACATCCCCCAGCTTACAAGCATTAGCTGGAGTCCTTCCAGCCAGCGCACAGAGTGGGTTTACGTCCGTTTGGGATATGACATCACACAATATAACTTCTTCCTCGACCAGACCGAAGGCATGACAGATGCAGAAACACTGCGCCAACGTGCGGAAATACGTTTCCTGCGTGCCCTCCATTATTGGTACTTCCTCGACTTGTTCGGTAAAGCTCCGTTTAAGGAACACTTTAGCAATGACTTGCCTGTCGAGAAGAAGGGGACGGAACTCTATACCTACATTCAGAATGAACTGAACGAAATTGAAGCTGATATGTATGAACCTCGCCAGGCTCCCTTCGGACGTGCAGACAAAGCCGCCAACTGGTTGCTCCGCGCACGTTTGTACCTGAACGCAGGCGTATACACCGGACAAACCGATTATGCAAAAGCGGAAGAATATGCCAGCAAAGTGATTGGCTCAGCATATAAGCTATGTACAAATTACAGCGAACTGTTTATGGCCGATAACGACGAGAATGAAAATGCCATGCAGGAAATCATTCTGCCTATCCGTCAGGATGGAGTGAAGACACGTAACTATGGCGGTTCAACTTATCTGGTTTGTGGTACTCGTGTAGCCGGTATGCCCCGTATGGGAACAACGAACGGTTGGTCCTGTATCTTTGCCCGTGCAGCAATGGTACAAAAGTTCTTCTCCAATCTCGAAGATGTGCCGATGCTGCCCGCCGATGTTGAAATTCCGACCAAAGGCTTAGATACAGATGAGCAGATCGATGCTTTCGATGCAGAATATGGCATCAGAACAGAAGACATGATCAAAGCTGCCGGTGACGACCGTGCCTTGCTATACTCTGGTGTAGGAGGCGGCAGACGCAAGATTCAGACAGATGCGATCAGCGGATTCACCGATGGCTTGTCGATTGTAAAATGGCAGAATTACCGCTCTGACGGAAAACCCGTCAGCCATGCTACTTATCCTGACACAGACATTCCTTTGTTCCGTCTGGCAGAAGCATACCTGACACGTGCGGAAGCCATTTTCCGCCAGGGAGGAGACGCCACAGGAGACATCAATGAACTTCGCAAACGCGCCAACTGTACAAGAAAGGTACAGACCGTAACCGAACAGGAACTTATCGACGAATGGGCACGTGAATTCTATCTGGAAGGTCGCCGTCGTTCAGACTTGGTTCGTTTCGGTATGTTCACAACCAATAAATATCTTTGGGACTGGAAAGGCGGAGCAATGAACGGAACATCTGTCGCTTCATACTACAACAAATATCCTATCCCTGTATCGGATATAAACAATAACAGGAATATGTCACAAAATGAAGGCTATAAATAACCAAGAGTTCATCCTTATATAAAAGAATGCCATTATGAAAAAAATATCCAACATATTACTCGCTGTCACCTTCGCACTGCCTCTATTTACAGCCTGCGAAACAGACAATGACAGCAATCCGACCCTGAACGAGCCCGATACATTCACGCTCAATACGCCCGCGTATGCAGCCAACAATGTATATGACCTGAAGAATGCCCAGACTGTAGAACTCACTTGTTCGCAACCGGACTACGGTTTTCCGGCAGCTACCACCTACACGGTACAAGCCTCATTTGAACAGGATTTCATAGAAGCGACAGATGAGAGCAAAGCCAACTATACAGTGTTGGAAAGCACCTCCCCGACAGCAAAGATCAATGTGGATGCTTCCGAACTCAACAATGCGCTTCTCGACTTGTGGACGGCCGTGAACGGAGAGCAGGCAGAACTCCCTACCGAACCGGTAGCTGTATATATCCGCCTGAAGGCCAACATCACAAGCAGTGGAAAAGGAGTATGTTTTTCCAATGTGATTGAGTTACCCAACGTTCTGATTTCCAAGAGCACCAGCTCATTGACACCTCCCAAGACAATGTTCATTGTAGGTTCTATGCTGGATACCGACTGGAAAGTATGGAAACCGATGGCAGGTGTCTACGGTATGGACGGTCAGTTCTATTCAATGATTTACTTCGATGCCAACTCCGAGTTCAAGTTCGGAACAAAGGAAAACGAGTATATCGGTATTAACGACAACCGCGTGACGGTTACCGACAAAGCCGGAGCAGGAGTCAGCGGCAGTGACAACTTCGTCGTAGAAAACGCCGGATGGTATCTCTTCTACGTCAAAGCGGCTGTCAAAGGGGATGATTATCAGTTTACCATTACTTTCTACCCAGCTGAAGTGTATTTGTTCGGTAACACAACCGGCGGTTCATGGGCATTCAACGACGAATGGAAGTTTACGGTTCCCGCCACCAAAGACGGTAACTTCGTATCTCCTGCCATGACTGCAAGCGGAGAAGTCCGTATGTGCTTCAAGACAGACCTCGACTGGTGGAGAACTGAGTTTACACTCCATGACGGTGAAATCTTCTATCGTGATTTCAACCTTATTGACAGTTGGACAGAAAAGGGAGACGGTTATTCCGTACAAGGTTCAGCCGGCAATGTGATCCATCTGAACTTCACGGCAGGTACAGGAGAAAAGAAGTAATTAACTTTAAAAAGAACGATTCATCATGAAAAAACATTTAATATACATAGGGATGTTTCTGGCAGCAATCGGGTTTTCTGCCTGTAACGAAGATTTCAAGGACTGGGCTGATCCCCAGTCCAATCCCCAGGAAGAGTCAGCGGGACAGTTGACTGCAACTTTCACAGCAGGCAAAGACGCCAGCATCGTCATGGATGCGGCCACAGCCGATTCCGTAGAAATTGCAAAGTTAAGCTCGACCACAGCCGAAGAAGGCAGCAAGATCGCTGTCAACTCTTTGACACTGAATGAGAATCACACCATTCCATTTTCCATGACGGAAGATCATGTCTTTAAAG
>RRZU011905256.1_pt1 | contig 13005 bp, 7 predicted proteins | sample 2165561 | NCBI WGS metagenome assembly RRZU01 (sample SAMN10456909, study PRJNA506462) | wastewater metagenome | isolation source: wastewater sludge | place: USA: Moscow, Idaho
GATTTTGAAGGATATATAAGCAACGGAGACCTCAATAAAAATGATCTGATAGATGCATATGACATTTCTGTTGTTGCAACGCAACTCGACGAAGGCGTGGATAGTGAACGCAAAGAAAAGGTAGACGGAAAAATAGAGATCAGTACACCAAAACGTACATACAATAAAGATGAAATTATTGAGATTAAGGTCAAAGGTCTTAACCTTCGTTTTGTCAATGCATTAAGTTTTGCTCTTCCATATAGTCCTCAGGATTATGAGTTTGTTGAAATCCAACCATTGAATATGAAGGGGATGGAGAATCTGACAAATGACAGATTGCATACAAGCGGAGTGAAATCTCTGTACCCTACATTTGTGAATACCGGAAATAAAGAGACTCTTGAGGGTGACTCGGACTTATTCATAATTAAGTTGAAAGCCAAAAAGAATGTAAAATTCGATCTAAAAGCTGTTAACGGATTTTTGGTTGATAAAAATCTGAATTTTATTACCTTTTAATACAATAGCTTAACCTTACAATAGAGAAGGAACTCCAATACACTTGGAGTTCTTTTTTTATGGATAATACCGTACGATTCAAGTCGTTTTGTCGTCAACAAATGAAGAATTATATCATTTTCTATTATATCTTTGCCTAGAACTACTTACATAAGGAAGTTATAATTAAAATAAATAGACAAATAAATGTTTTTTCTTGACACATCATCTATATTATCCGAAGTTATAGAAGAAAATCATCAACTGATTCCTGTCGTTAATAGATTTGGAATAAAGCTGGGGTTGGGCGATCAAACTATTGGTGAGATATGCTTGTCGGCTAAGATTAACAGCGATTTCTTCTTGGTTATTCTGAATACCTTTCTGAATGAAGAATATTTTCCGGAGAAAAAACTTCAGAAGTTTGATATCGACCTTGTTGTGAGTTATATCAAGCGGACTGACGCTTATCTGATTCATGGACAATTATACAATTTAGAAAAACATTTGAAGGCATTCATATCAATGAGTGATCCCAATAATTCTCAATTGAAATTAATCAATCGTTTGTTTGACGAATTTAAAGGTGAACTGACAGGAGAGATTGAGCAGGGAATGGTAAAAGAAAATACATCGCTGGCGTTGCTTACCGATCTTAAAAGTATTATCATAAAGCACATATCAGGAAACTTCAATGAGAATATGTGCTATGCTGTAATATTTACGATAGATAGTTTTCAAAAGGATCTCGAAAAACATAATCGGATTAAAGAAAAAGTACTAAGGCCGATGATCGAAGACCTTTCTGAATCAGGGTTAGAGGATTTTCAGGAGTTGATTACAGCCAGCCATGCCCTTAGAGAGAATAGATCTCAAGCTTTGTCGCAGCGTGAATTAGATGTATTGCGTCTCGTTGCTTTGGGCTTCCTGAATAAAGAGGTTGCTGACAAACTGAATATAAGCCTGAATACAGTATTGTCTCATCGAAAGAATATTACTGCCAAACTTGGAATTAAAACAGTCTCAGGACTTATCTTTTATTGTATTACACGCGGCTATATATCGGCTGACGAAATAGAATTATAAATATGAATAAGCTAAACAGATATTTCTCTATAGAATTGGTGTTCGCAATATTACTTATAGTTGCGTTCTTTTTACCCTGGCTCGATTGGGGGCTTCTTAGAAAAACAGGATGGGATATTCCCGGTTTTCAGCAAGGGGTGACTAAAACGACCAATTTTATTAATTTTTTCTCAAAGAATAAAGAGTCGGAGTATACGGCTTATGTCGTTTTTTCAATTCCTTTCTTAAGTGTTATTATTTGCCTTTTGTGGATGTGGATGAAAGAAAAAGCCGCTCGCATCTTTTTGCTGATCACAGGCGTTATAGGTGTTGCTGTATCTATTAATTTGTTCTACAAATTGCCAAAAGCAGGAAGTGGGGTATACCTACTCTGTGCTGTCTCCGCTTTATCGGTTATATATTGTACATTGATATTGCGAAAGAGGAAGAAGAAAGAAGAGATAGTCGATGTAGATAAATCAGAAAAATAGAAGCTTTTGATATAAAACGAAAAATACCGGAATGAAATCATTCCGGTATTTTTTATGTTTGTGAGATCACATTTTATTTAGTGATGCGCTCCAGCCATTTAATCATGAATAGCATTGTGAACATAGATATACAACATGCAGCCACAAATACAACCCATGTTGCCCAGATTGGAATATGCTCGTATAATATAGCTCCGATAAATAGCAATTGATTACCTAAAGCTGTCGCTCCTAACCAACATCCTTGCATAATCCCTTGATATTGAGGTGGTGCTACTTTCGATACAAAGGATATCCCTAGCGGACTAATAAATAACTCAGCTATAGTTAGAATTAAATAAGTTCCTATCAATAAGAATGGAGTAACACGTGCCGAATCAGCTAATCCTCCCATAGCTTTTACTTCAGAAGAAAGTGGCAATCCCAAAGAACCAATAGCCATAACGACGTAAGCTAATGCCGCGATTCCCATACCTATTGCTATTTTTTTTGGCGCTGAAGGTTCGATTCCCTTAGCTCGTAACCATCCGAATACAGCCAGAATGACAGGCGTTAATAATACAACAAAAAGAGGATTAAATGATTGAAATAATTCAGCCCCTTCTAAAGTTACCAAACCAAATAGATCGACCTTCATAGCGCTTAAATCTGTATAGTCATTAGCGAAGAAAGTTAGTGTCAAACCATTTTGATGGAATGAGAACCAAAAGAAAATAACCACGGCGAACACGGCAAATAATGCATAAAGGCGTTGTTTTACCTCGGCTGGTTCCATTTGTTTTACTTCTGCTGCAGATTCATCCGTTTTTAAGGCTACTTTTTTAAGTGCAGGATCAGGGAAACTTTTTTTATTGATACTATATATTACAAATGAAATAATCATAGCGAAAATAGCTACGCCAAATGCATAATGAAAGCCAGTATTAAAGACTCCTAAATATTCGTTAGCAAAAGTAGTTAGGTCTGTAGGCACTCCATTTAGACTAGCTGCCGGGGCCAGTTCCGAATAACGTTGTGCCGCTTCGCCGGAAAGAGTTCCTGCCAAATGCTGATGGCAAAGAGCCGGAAGGTCGGGATTATAAACAAATCCATTTATCTTAACCCACCAGTTTCTTACAAATACTGCAATCAGCGGAGCAAAAATAGCACCAACGTTGATAAACATATAGAATAAAGAAAAACCGGAATCTCGCATTTTCCCATATTTCTCATTGTCGTACATTTGTCCTACTAATGCTTGTAGATTACCTTTAAACAATCCATTTCCAAATGCTATTACAAACAAACCAAAGCATGTGAGCGTCAAATATAATCCAAGACTTGGCACCGGGGTTGGAGTTGGGATAGCAATTAACAGATAGCCTATAGCCATTAATACTATACCTACCTGAATAGTACTTTTATATTTTTTTGTCTTATCTGCAATAAGTCCCCCGATAAGAGCAAATGCATAAATACAGAAATAAAAAACGGAGTATATTATACCTGCATTTGATTTCTCCAATCCAAATTTTGACATCAGAAAAAGGGAAAGAATGGCCATCATAATATAGAAGCCAAAACGTTCCCCCATATTAGATAGTGAGGCGGCAATCAAGCCTTTAGGATGGTTTTTAAACATAAGGTTAAAATTAAATTAATATTTATAGTTCTATTTTATTTTTATTCTTTTATGCAAAAGTAACAAAATATACCGTACAAATAGTTGTCTAACTATATTTTAGGTATATATTTCTATTCTACACTCAATATCAGTCTTCTTCCACTACCAGATTGTCAATAATAAATTCCTGACGTTCGGGTGTATTTTTCCCCATGTAGAAGTTTAACATATTCGTTACCAAGTCTTCTTTTTTCATTGATACACGGTCGAGCCTGATATCTTTGCCTATAAAGTGGATGAATTCGTCAGGTGATATTTCTCCCAATCCTTTAAAGCGTGTTATCTCAGGATTCGCTCCCAGCTTGTTGATAGCATTAATACGTTCTTCTTCAGTATAGCAATATATTGTCTCCTTCTTATTGCGCACTCGGAACAAGGGTGTTTGAAGAATATATACGTGATTTTTCTTTATCAAATCGGGAAAGAATTGCAGGAAAAAAGTCAGTAATAGCAGCCGGATGTGCATACCGTCCGTATCGGCATCGGTAGCTATAATGATTTTGTTATAGCGCAAGCCATCCAAGCCGTCTTCTATATTCAATGCTGCCTGCAACAGATTGAACTCTTCGTTTTCGTATACGATCTTTTTTGTCAGTCCAAAACTGTTGAGTGGTTTACCCCTTAAGCTGAATACTGCTTGCAAGTTAGGGTTTCGACTTTTGGTTATAGAACCGCTGGCTGAATCTCCCTCGGTAATAAAGATGCTGGTTTCATCCAGATTGTCACCTTTCGTATCGTTGTAATGGATGCGGCAGTCGCGAAGCTTCTTATTATGTAAGTTGGCTTTTTTTGCACGTTCACGAGCCAGTTTCGTAACACCGGCTATGGCCTTGCGTTCTTTTTCCGATTCCAGTATTTTTTTCAATAAAGCATCAGATGTTTCGGCATGTTTGTGCAGATAATTGTCCAGTTCCTTTTTAAGGAAATCCCCAATGAATTTTTGAACCGAAGGGCCACCGGGACCCATATCTTTCGATCCTAATTTGGTTTTTGTCTGTGACTCAAAGACAGGTTCTTCTACTTTGACGCTAATAGCAGCCACTATACCGCTGCGTATATCGGCATAGTCGAAATTTTTATTGTAATACTCTTTTATTACACGCGACAGCGACTCACGAAAGGCCGACTGATGTGTACCCCCCTGAGTAGTATGCTGCCCATTAACAAAAGAATAATATTCTTCACCGTATTGGTCGGTATGAGTAATAACCACTTCTATATCCTCGTCCTTGATGTGAATAATCGGATATAGCGGTTCAGAGGTCATGTTTTCGTTCAGGAGATCGACGAGACCATTCTTCGAAAAGAATTTTTTACCGTTATATATTATGGTAAGCCCTGTATTCAGGAAAACATAATTTTTCAACAGGCTTTCTACATAATCATCGCGAAAAGCGTAATTTGTAAAGATGGTATCGTCCGGAATAAATTCGATAGAAGTCCCATTATCGGATGTTGTCGGCTGAATATTGTTCTCTTGGGTGACAATTGCCCTGCTATACTCTACAGCAGTGGTTTGCCCGTCACGAAAACTCTGTATTGCAAAATAGCTGGATAGAGCGTTGACGGCTTTTATCCCGACACCATTCAGACCTACTGATTTTTTAAATGCTTTGGAGTCATATTTAGCACCGGTATTCATTTTGGAAGAGACGTCTTTAACTTTCCCCAATGGAACACCTCGTCCGTGGTCACGTACTTTGACTTTACCTTCTTCTATCGTGACATTTATAATCTTTCCGAATCCCATCATATATTCATCGATGGAATTATCGAGAACTTCTTTAAGTAAAACATAGATACCATCATCAGCAGACGATCCGTCTCCCAGCTTGCCGATATACATACCGGGACGCCTGCGGATATGCTCTTGCCAATCGAGGGTTTTGATATCATCATCTGAATAATTTATTTCGGGTAGATCAATTTTCTCTTCTTCCATATATTGCTTCTCCATAAATTGAGTTGTAAAAATATAAAAAATAATCGGAACTTAAAGTTACTTTTTGCAGCTGTAAAACAAACGCATGAAAAAGTATCGGATAGATGTGCATAAAACAAAACCGTCTGATATTATCTGCTCCTAAACTCAACACAATAGGTTTGTGGTTTTCATTAATATATACTAATATTGTAGTCTGCTAGATATCGGTTAAGTTGATAGTATAGAGATAATAAATGAAATGCCATGAAGGATACTATATTAAGAGAAGTTACTCCACTTTCGCCTAGAGATTGTTTTATGATATTTTCTCGCGTGAAGTCTCAGTTTACCTTTCCATTGCATGTCCATGCCGAGTATGAACTTAACTTTATAGAGAACGGTAAGGGGGCGAAGCGTGTTGTTGGCGATAGCCTGGAGGATATCGATGATCTTGAGTTGACTTTGATTACACGTTCTAATCTGGAACACGGATGGCTAAATCATAAATGTGCATCAGATGAAATAAAGGAGATAACAGTACAGTTTCACGACGATTTGCTGAATGAACATTTTTTGCAAAAGAATCAGTTTCGTTCGGTGAAGGAAATGTTTGAAAAAGCATCATATGGTGTTGTCTTTTCCAGAAAGACAATAGAAGATATAAAAGATAGTCTTTACTCTTTGGCTTCAGAACCTGAAGGTATGCATTCTGTATTGAAGTTTTTCGCTATCTTATATGATCTGTCGCTGTCGCCGATGCGCGAACTCTCGAGCAGATCATTTAATGTGCATGAGCAAAACTATAACAGCAGACGGATTGAACGTGCATATAATTTTATGCTGGAGAACTATGATAAGGAAATTCATTTGAGCGATGTAGCCGGTCTTGTAGGTATGACCGACGTCGCATTCAGTAGATTCATCAAACAGCGTACCGGACGTAATTTTATAGATTCGCTCAACGATATTCGATTGGGGCACGCTACACGTATGCTATTGGATACAACTCATAGTGTAGCTGAAGTTAGCCTTACATGCGGATTTAATAACTTGTCTAATTTTAACAGGATATTCAAAAAGAAAAAAGGGTGTACCCCTCGTGAATTCAGAGAAAATTATAAAGAATCTAAATATTTTCTATAAATGCCTATGATACTTTTTTGATCTTGCTCATAATCAAAAAGTATTAGTTTTATTTACGTTTCTATTTTATTATTCATGTTGTAACTTGTTTATATTTATTATTATATGAATATTAACCGGATAAGGTTAAATATTTGTATATTTTTTTTGATAAAAAAGTATTACCATAAGATAATAAAGTATTTGTTATTATTTGTATTCATAGATACTTTTGTAACATCTGAATGTCTCATACTATAAACACCTAAGTGATAAAATCATATAAAAGAAGTTATTCACTAATTATATATTAACCATAATCGAAACCTTATGAGAAAAATCCTTTTTTTATTACTCCTGATTGTGGCTCCGTGTATTATATATGCTCAGAGCTATCAAATATCAGGAAAGGTAACCGATGCCGCTGACGGATCTCCTATGCCGGGAGTTACTGTTCAGACTCAGGCTAAGGTTGGCGTAATGACCGATGCGGATGGGAATTATTCAATAAAAGCGAATAAGGGTGATATCCTTACATTTTCTTTTATCGGTATGGCCCCTCAATCTGTAAAGGTTGAATCAAGTAATAATATTAATGTATCCCTTAAAGAAGACAATGTGGCTTTAGAGGAAGTTGTTGTCGTTGGATACGGTACAACAAAGAAAAAAGACCTGACAGGTTCTGTGTCTTCACTAGCCGGCGATAAGTTGAAAGAAATCCCTGTAGCCACCTTCGATCAGGCTATGCAGGGTAAGCTTTCGGGAGTTCAGATCACTTCAAACTCCGGAACTCCGGGGGCACCTACCACAATTCGTATCCGGGGTATTACTTCCATCAATGGAGGGAATGAGCCTCTTTATGTAATAGACGGTGTTCCTCAAGGAGGAGAAGGTAGCACCATTGCCGGATTCGATTGGGCTGGAGGTGCTAACGGACAGAATGTGACAAATCCGCTTGCGGGTATCTCGCCAAGCGATATTATCAGTATAGACGTATTAAAAGATGCTTCAGCCACAGCTATTTATGGTGCCGCAGGAGCTAATGGTGTTATCATGGTAACTACTCGTCGTGGTAAAGTGGGTGATATAAAGATCAACTACGATGGTTATTCATCAGTTTCTTCTGTTCCCAAGACATTGGATATGATGAATTTGCGTGAATATGCTTGGTATCAACAAGATTTATCCGCAGATTTGGGAAATACTCTTTCCGATTATTTTAAAGATCCTTCGATACTTGGCGAAGGCGAAGACTGGCAAGATGCCGTATTCCGTGATGCATGGGCTCAGAGCCATAATGTCACCGTTTCCGGAGGTTATGAGAAATTGCAATTTTCAGCTTCGGCCGGATGGTTCGATCAGGATGGAGTTGTTATCGGTTCAGGATTTAACCGCTTCAATACTCGTTTTAATTTCGATGCTCAGGCAAAAAAATGGCTCAAATTGGGAGGTTCAATGACATATTCCCGTACCGATGAAACTATTACGTTGAATGACGGGGGAGATGGTGTTATCATGACTGCATTGATGATGGGACCTAATGTGCCGGTATATGATATAGATGGAAATTATGCTGGTCCCGAATCTGTAGAAGGCGTGTCGTGGAATCCTGTAGCTATAGCCATGCAGCGTAATAATAAACTGTTGCGAAATAATTATTCGGGAAGTTTTTATGCTTCGGCTGACATTATAAAAGGGCTTACATTACGTGCCGAGTATTCGTTTTCGGGTTCTAATAATACAAATAAGGCATTTCATCCGACCTATCAATGGGGTGCATTGAAAAACGATATTAGCCGTATCATGAAGCGTGACGACCAATCATACTACTGGATTAATTCGGATTATTTAAACTGGACAAAGGATTTTGGACAACATAATATTATGGCTATGGCTGGATTTGAAGCCATAGGAAGTACATGGGAAGGAAGTCAGCTGATAAAAAGTAACTTGAGTTCCAATGATATACAGGTAATCGGTGTGGATGGTATATATGAGAATAATTCAGGATGGAAAGGGAAAAACACACAGGCTTCTCTTTTTGGACGTGCTAACTATAATTATGCAAGCAAATATTATTTGACGGCAACAGTACGGCGTGACGGTTCTTCAAAATTCGGCTCTGATAATAAATGGGGGACATTTCCTTCATTGGCTGCAGCCTGGCGTATAAGCGGAGAATCATTTCTGGAAAATAATAAGACGATTTCTAATTTGAAACTTCGTCTGGGATATGGTATGGTAGGTAACTCTAAAATTGACAATTTCTTATACGGGTCATCGATGACAGCTCTTACCACCACTTTGGGAACAGGCTACCGTGTATCTCGTATATCTAATCCTTCGTTGAAGTGGGAATCGTCCGTACAATATAATGCAGGTATTGATTTAGGTTTGTTGAACGGTCGTTTAGACCTCACAGTCGATGCTTATTATAAAACCACGAAAGATCTCTTGATGCAGCTTTCTATTCCAAGTTATCTTGGCGGTTCAGACTGGAATGATATTCAATCGCCATGGGGTAATATTGGTAAAGTAGACAATAAAGGTATTGATATAACGCTTAATGCCAACATTATAAAGAATAGTAATTTCAATTGGAGTTCAAACATTGTATTCTCTTTGAACAGAAATGAGGTTAAAGAACTCAATGCCGAAGGTCAGGCATTTTATGGGAAGTTGGATTGGTACTCTGAGTTTCAGACAGCAACGATAACTAAAGTCGGATATCCGATTGGTGTTTTCTACGGTTACAAAACAGAAGGTTTATTCAAAGATAAAGAAGATATACTGAATCATTCTGTTCAAAAGCCTGATCCTACAAACAGCAAAATAAATTATGTGAACAAGACAGGTGGTGTTTGGGTAGGAGATGTAAAATTTGTCGATCTTAATGATGATGGAAAAATAGATACCGATGACCAGACTGTTATTGGCAATCCGAATCCTGATTTTACTTTTGGATTCAATAATAATTTCTCTTACAAAGATTTTGATTTTGCATTTTCATTTATTGGCTCTATCGGGGGAGATATCTTGAATTATGCGAAAAGTCGTATCGAAGGTCAAACCAGTATTTGGAATAATCAGTCGGTGACAGTGAACGATCGTGCCAGAATAGGCTTTTACAATGCGAATGGCTCTCCCAGCGATCCGGATAATGTCTATCTGATTAATCCTGATGCAACCGTACCTCGTGCAACTACAAATGACGTAAATCGTAATAACCGTATGTCGGAACGCTTTATCGAAGATGGTTCATATGCACGCCTGTCTAATGTTTCTTTAGGATATACTGTTCCTGCCAGACTGACTGGAAAATGGGGCGTAAATCGATTAAGAGTATACGTCAGTGCTCAAAACCTGTTGACTATTACCGGATATTCGGGCTATGATCCTGAGATTGGTTCCTACAATCAGGATTCGCAACGCCAGAATATAGATATGGGACACTATCCTTCTCCACGGACATTTATGTTTGGCTTAAATCTTGGATTCTAATTATATGATATCTATGAATATGAAAAAAATTATTAAATATATATGCCTGATAACTTTGCTGTTCGGATCGGTATCTTGTAACGATTTTCTCACAGTAGAGCCTGAAGATTCTTTGACAACAGACAATTACTACAACAGCGAAGAAAGAATACGTGCCAATACAGCAACGTTATATGGTAGCGTGTGGTGGGATTTTGATGCCCAGTTCATGTGGCTGGCAGGCGATCAGATGGCCGGAGATCTTTATTATACCTATGATCAGGAAGGTCAGTTCTTTTATTTCAGTTACAACAATGGAAATACCTATATAACCAATGGATGGAAAGGTCTATTCCGGGTTGTATCTTATGCTAACTCAGTGATCAATGATATGCCGAAGGCTACGACTAATGTTTCACAGAGTGTTATAGATGCAGCTGTTGCAGAAGGAAAATTTATACGTGCAGTTGCCTATTATTACCTTACCGAATATTGGGGAGAAGTGCCTATCATCGAAAATTCGACAGATAAGATCGTGTCCGGCAATATGTTTGTTCCAAGAAATACACGGAAGAGTTGCTATGAATTTATGATTCGGGATCTGGAATATGCCATTCAGCATCTACCAGAAGAAGATTCTCAGGCAGGTCGGGCTACAAAATGGGCTGCCGAAGCTATGCTGGCTAAAGTACATTTGACTTATGCAGCAGCAGCAATCGGAAATTCCGGCACATACGGAGATGCGGCTGCTCACTTTACCAAAGCAAAAGAATTATGCCTGGATGTGATAGAAAACAGTGGTAGAACATTGGAAGACGACTATAGCTATTTATTCACATGGGAGGGTAACAACTGCCCTGAATCTCTGTTTGCCATACAATGTAGAACGGGTGCTTACGGTGGAGGAAACTCTCGTAATGTGAATTTCTCTAGAAGTTCTGTGATTGCCGATCAAACCTGGGGTGGTGGCAAAGGGCCGACTCTTGATTTACAAAAAGCGTTTGACCAGCAAAAAGACAAGCGTCGTATTTGGACTTACATGAAACAAGGCGATTATTATTCAATGTTGAACAAAGCCGATGGTGGTTATAACTATAAAAACTATGTCGAGGCAGACAATGAAAACCCGAATGAAGTGCTTGCTCATATCAAGAAGTATGTAATAGGTAAAGCCGCCGATACGGATAACCATGTAGGACTGAATCAGGATGCGGCAAATAATATACATGTGATACGTTTGGCCGATGTTTATTTAATGTACGGCGAGGCTGTTCTCGGGTCAGGAGCATCTACTTCCGATGCCAAAGCTCTTGAATATTTCAATGCTGTTCATTCCGATCGCGCCGGACTGACTGCTGCTACTTCACTGACTTTTGAAAGTATTTTAAAAGAACGCCGATTAGAATTTGCATTCGAATCTTTACGCTGGCTCGATATCAAACGCTATTACTATCGCAATTCAACAGCTGCATTGGAGCTTTTGAACAGCCAGAAGCGTGAATTGGTATATATACTGAAAGACGGTATAACTTCGGTGGAAGACAGAAATAACAACAACAACTATCAGGAATATACTCCTGAAGCCGGCTTTGTTAAGGTCTACGATTCCCAGATGTTTTTGCCTATACCTGCAGAAGCACTTACCGGAAATCCTTTGTTTAAAGACCCTGCGGTAGATTATACATTTAACGATTAAGGAAAGTTATGAAAACACTTATAAAAAATATATTATTAGCTATTGTCTTCACTGCCACTGTTGGTGTATTTTCCTCGTGTAGCGATGACGACGATAATGGTTCTGCTCCCGTGGTCAGATACGTTCGGGCTATCGATGCTGCAGTGTCCGACTCTATTATAACAAAGGCTTACTTAGGCGCGGCTATTGCTATTATAGGAGACAATTTGGGAGGAGTTAAAGAAATCTGGTTTAATGACCAAAAAGCCAAGATAAACCCTGTATATATAACGGATAATTCAATACTAGTCTCTATTCCGAACGATATACCTACTGAAGTAACAGACAAAATCCGGTTAGTGACAGGAAGCGGAGTTGAAACTCTTTTCGCCTTTAGTGTAGATGTGCCTACGCCTGTACTGAATTCGCTGAAATGTGAGTATGTCCCTGATGGAGATATTGCTGTAATCAACGGTGATTTCTTCCTCGAACCTAAAGTGTTTTTTAATGGGAATATGGCGGCAGAGATAGTTTCTTTCACTAAAACCCAAATTCAGGTAATAGTACCAACAGGTGCGAAAGCCGGGCCTATTACCGTTGAATCGATATATGGGTCCACACGTTCAGACTTCAGTTTCAGAGACAATAATGTTCAGACTTCGACAACCGTATTTATTACTGATTTTGAACAAACAAGCTGGAATGCATGGGGTTTGAGCTCTTTTGCAACCGAAGGAGGAGTTACCGGTACTTACATGGCGATGGAAGGTGTTGTAGGATCATGGTCGTGGCCGGCAAATCCGTTACAGTTTTACTACAATAATGCAACTCGTCAACCGATCGTTTCAGAAGGTGAAATAGCTGACCTTGCACTCCGTTTCGAGGCTTATTCTCACTCATGGCCAGATGTGCCATTGCTGATATGGTTCTCGAACCAACAGTCTGTACATAATGTAGATGGAAGTGATGCACAGGCACACTGGAAGCCATACCTGACGAATGGTGTTAAATCTGATTATGTAACTGATGGATGGATTACCGTTACCATTCCTCTGACAGATTTCAAATACAGTAAAGATGAGTCAGACGAGAGCCGTTCTATCAC
>RRZU012549551.1_pt1 | contig 13005 bp, 7 predicted proteins | sample 2165561 | NCBI WGS metagenome assembly RRZU01 (sample SAMN10456909, study PRJNA506462) | wastewater metagenome | isolation source: wastewater sludge | place: USA: Moscow, Idaho
CTAATTTAGTTTCAGGAAATTCTTTTATACGTTCAAAAAACTCTTTATATCTTTCTATAAATAGTTCTTTTGAAACATCGCTGTAATTTTGGCCATCATTAAGCAACACTTCCAGCATTTCTGCATCCAGTGTTCTGAAAGCCTCCAGGATGAGTTGTTTTTTGCGATTTGATTTTAGAATTTTATTCACTTTAATTGAAAGTAGTTTTTACAAAAACTATTAAAATAGTGGTCACAAAGGAAGATAACAGTAAGCTAAATTACTATAAAAAATGTAAAATGACCGTTGATAAAATCGCAGCTAATACAAGTATCAACAAAATTTTGTAGTTGGAATCCTGCTTTTTAAACATTAAGTCCTGAGAAGATTTTACTGCTTTCATATCGTTACTGATTATTGACTGTAAATCCGTAATGTTTTTATTGACTTCACTTACTTTTTGTTCCAGAGAAAATAATTTTTCCTGGAAGATCACAGTCTGATTTGAAATCGCAAGGAGGGAGAAATTTATGTTATTGGTGGCTCCAAAGATCTCCGATAGTCTTTTATCATGTTTATTGAAATGTTCTTCGAGATCAACTTTATGAATCCTTTCTACTTCGCCTTCCAGCTTTTGGTGGGTAGTGTCCAGACCGGATTTTAGCTCACCTAAAAGGCGCATCTTTTGTTCAAGATTTACATTTAATTTATCTAAAAAGCCAGTATACAAATCTTCATAACTCTCGCGAGCTTTATCGAAAAGGTTTATTTTTTCGGTTACCTGTTCGGTAACATTATTGTAGAACTGTTCATTAGCGTTTTCGAATTTTTCTTTAAAATCAATTTTATCAATTTGCTCTATACGCTGCTGAAGATCATTTATTTTAGAATTGAACTCTAAAATCTGCTCTTTAAGTGTGTCATCGGTTTTCAAAATGAAATCTGTAGAAATAGCGGCTAAGTTATCACCGAGACGGTTAAAGTGTTCCGGAATCTCACGCGCAAGCAGGATGGTTTTATTAACATCTTCGCGTAACTGTTCAATTTTAGCTAACTGGTCTTTCAGTTTTGTAACATTCTCTAAAGAAGAAGCAATTATTGCCTCAGTATTGTAAGTCTCTCTCATATAAGCTGCGTTTTATAGTTGTTAAGTAATTTTTCAATTTGCTGTGCCTGAAGATTTTGAAGTAAATCATTCTTTATCAAGTCAATATCAAAGATACTTGGATTGTCGGGGCGAATATTGGCACTTAATTTCTTAAAGTAATTTTCGAAAATCTTTTTTACCAATCCATAGTCATCCTGATGGAAGTTATTATCCGAAAATAGTCGATCGAAACCACTTCTAATAACAAAATTAGCTTCATTACGGTACGAAATATTATTTGTGGAGTATAAAGCGAAAGCGTTTAGGAGACTTAATATCCAATCTGTTTCGAGTTCAGCAGTTGTAAGCGAATATGTTATTTTCTTACAAGAACCTATCAGATGTTTGTAATTATTCTGTTCTGTACCGAACTTTAAAATCTCATCAGAAATAAATTTATACAGGATTTCGGTTGGTTTCAGAATTTTATCCTGGTATTTTCGGTAGTCGTCTAATAAAGATACCTCTTTACCGTCTTCCTTAAAATGTGGTTTGGCGTATTTGGCATTAAAGTAATAATAAATCTGTTCCTTTAAATAGAAGTTTTTTTCAAGGTCGGTGCCTTTCATCGACAACATTTCCTCGAGATGTTTTTTTATTTCATCTGTCGCGATCTTTCTTTTGTGCGCAATTTCAGTCATCGAGAAATCTGCAATGTGAAATAGGAGAACCAATATATCATCCACTAAATTCTTTGGGTCAAATGACAGGGATTCGGAAATTTTTTCGATTTCTTTTTCTACGGTAATTTCGGACTGATAGCGGCGAAGATATTTTGAAAGATTGTTTAAGTAAAAATCAATTGAAGCGGCTTTGTAAAATGTACATTTATAAAATTTTTTGTTATAATCTTTGGTATATGACTTCAAAACACCTAAAGCATTCAACCTATAAACAATTTTTCCTGTTTCATTCTTATCCCGAGACGCGAGAAAGGGTTCTTCAATTTCTGCTATCTGAGTGTCTGACAAATCAACTTCATTTAAAATTCCGCGCAGATTCATATTAAACCAAAAGTCTTCAACATCGTTACTGTCTTTGAAAACCCATATAATCTCATCTTTTTTTTCTTTTTTATCATTAGGTAAATGCTGCACTACTTTGTCTTCAGTTTCGGCTAATAAATTATGTTCGAATGCTAAATAGAACCGGAAATCTCCCTCCTGAGTGCTATTAAATACCTCTCTAAAAGGAGGTTGCACATCGGCTTCCAAGTTAAATTCAGTTCTGTTTAATAACCGTGATAACTGGGCTTTTTCAATTTTTGCTCCTTTAAAGGCCAGGTTAAAGAAAAAATCATGTATTTCCCGATCCGGTGATGAAACAGTAAGAATTTCATTTGCATATCTAGGAATAACTTCTTTTAAAAATTTTACATATGTTGGTGCTAGCGCGGCTTCATTTCCATCCTTTCTCATATATTTAAATTCGCATTCGGCGAGATAATTTAAAAAATCTTCTTTGGTTGCGAGGGTTTTATCTTCCGGGTCTAATGATTCGCGCACTATTTTCATCTGGAATGAGTTAAGACCGGGAACATATTTGTACAGCATTATTGGGTTTATAGCGTACTTTTTTCTTGGATCCACAAAAATTGTTGAGACGGCAGTCTTTTTATCTCTGCCAGCACGGCCACATTCCTGAACCAAACTTTCTAAGGATCCGGAATAATTTATGTGGTAAGTAGAACGTATATTATCCTTGTCGATACCCATTCCAAATGCCTTAGTACAGACCATGTTATTAACCTTTCCGCCTGTGAACAGGTTGAAATTTTCGGTTATTATTTTTTGTTGTTGATCGTTATCAGGACTATGGTAAAAAGTAGCAGGTATAGCATTCATGTGTAACTGCTGCTCGACATAACGTACGCCTTTTTTATTTCTAAATTCTCCATTATCATTTTTATCTGTTCCTTTGACTGCGCAGAAGGTAATTGAGGCCTGATCGCTCAAGTTGTTTTGAAATAAAAATGAATCTTTTTTTTGAAAAATCAATCCGTCATTATCAGTAACCGGTGTATTGAATTCATCCCGCTGGCAAAAATCCAATTTGTCAAACTTGTCAAAATGATGCTTTTGTGATTGTAACAACACTTCAGGATCATTAAAATATGCAAAAGTTTCTTTAAATGATTTCATTTCTTCGACTAACGCAACAGATCTATCTTCAAACCTTGAAACATCTACCACCCTAAAAAATAATTCGGGACGGATCGTATTTTCAATCATAATAGTGGCCTGGGCCACATCATCACTTTCAATGCTCAGTTCCCGTTCGATATCTGCCAACACATCAAAGGAGGCTGTCGCTGTAAGGCCGATAAGACCAATTTTGGTCCTGTCCCTCTCATCAGAAGAATTTCTGGAGTATGAATAGGTCTGGGCGTTTTTACCGAGCATAAGATAATCGGTCCGGAAATCATGCCCCCATTCTGAAAGACAATGCACTTCATCAACCACACAATAGATGATATTTTGACCAAAACCTGTAGAATGAATGTTTGACAGTACATCCCTGAAATTTTCGATGACAAATCTTTCCGGAGAAATAAAAATCATCTGTTTTTTGCCCAGTTTCAAATCTGCAATACTTTGATTCTTAGTGGTGTCATCCTGGCTGGAGTTAATATAAGCCACAGAATCTATCCAATTTTCTTTCAGGACGCGAACCTGATCCTCCATCAGCGATTTGATTGGGTCTACAATCACTGTTAAACCCGGCTGCATAAAAGCGGGTATTTGAAAAGTCAGAGATTTACCGCCGCCGGTAGGCAGTAAACCGATTACGGGTGCTTTCTGCAATGCCCGTGAAATTATTGGTAACTGGCCCTCTCTGAAACTTTTTTTAAAAAATATATTCCTGAGAAAATAATTTATAGGCTGTATCAATTCAGCAACAGGTGAATATGAGGTGTCTTCATTCCGGATCACCAATGGTTTGTAGCGCAGTGGTTCTGAGCAATAAATCTGTCTGGATCCTTCGACCGTCTGATTTACAAAATGTGCACTCCTAACCGTGAGAAAATTAAGGCTGGTGGTATTATTGAAATTATAAATATTATCACGTAGCAACATAGAACTGTCAATAACCAGATCGTACTGGTCTTCACTGAATTGTGCCCAGTCAATATTTTCAAGCCCGCAGTTCAGGCATTCGTCATAGAGCCAATTTTTGTCCTGTAATAAAACTGCATGAATTTGAGGAAGTTTTAATTTATCTTCATCATGAAGTAAAGCATTCAGATTAGAGACAAAATCCTGAAATATCTGTAAGGCAAGTGCTGCACCAGGAATATCTCTTTCAATAAAACATATATTAAGCGCTTCTTTATTAAGTACGTCCGGATTCCGAATGAAATATTCTAATAAAGTTTTCTGAATCCGGGCAACAGAAAATGGTAATAATGCTATGGTATACAGTGGTAAATTTTCCACGATACTCCGCCCGTAATTTTTATTTAAAATATCGATTAAAGTTTGATCAAAGTCTTTAGAAATGTCTGTCTGCTGATCAATCTTCGAAAAAGGGTAACGAATAACCTCAGCATTAGCTTCATTAGCAAGATTGTCTCTGATTTTATCATAAATGAGATATTCAGTACTTAAATGATGGGGACCGTCAACTTCAAAAATCACTGTTTTGTAGGAAGGAGAAAGAATGATGTCTCCATTATAATCAACACCTGTCTTGAAAGGTACTTTGTATGGTATTGAATAAGAAAAATCAAGTCTTTTGGAGTTCGTTCCCTTAGGATTAAGTGTACTAAAAAATCTTTGAGGCTGAAGAATTTGCTTAAATACAGGTGATTCGTTTTGTAGGAATTTCCACTCCAAATCAGAATCTAACTGGCCTGCATAATTATTTCTATCTATATCGAGCTTAGGGTATACCAAGTGTAGCACTTCAAAGAATTCAGAATAGGGTATCATAATATTCCCCAATGAGAATTTCTCTTCGTACTCTTTGTCGAAATTACGAAGTACCAAGCCAGCCTTTTCCAGCGCTTCTTCGACCACAATTGGTGCCCGCGTTGGCAATCCTCGAGTGAGGATGTTATTCTGAACCGCTAAACAAGGGTTTATGCAGAGATAGTCTATTTCTTTATTTGTCGGGAATGTTAAATTAAAACTGGAAATGTTTTCAAACAGACCGCGCAGTTTATTTACTTCATTATCCTTTAATGAATGCTTGAAAAAAGACTTGTATTCAAATTGTTTATTAATAATTTGAGAAACGCCATCTAGAATATAGCCTGCCTGGAAGTTCATGTGTTTATGGTTTAGGGGTAGCTGGTGATTTAATAATTTGTATTTCTAGGTAGTTCGCATTATTTGTTCAAGGTTAATTATATCTGAAGTTTAAATTTGGTCTTTACTAAAATAAAAAAACACGTACTTTTTTGGAATACTACACATACAAATAACGTTGGTATTGTATAAAATTCTGTCTAATAGCTTGAACATTTCCTAACTTATTTTTTGCATCTTGTATGGTGTTGTATTTTAATTGAAGGAATGCACTTAGTTTTTCATCATCTAGTTCTTCGACGCCTTTAAGAACATATTGATCCAAAACGAAATTCAGGAAGTCGCGGTTATTTTCATCCAAATGTTCAAACTGAAAGCGTACTTTTTCAACACGTTCTGCCCGTTCCAAGATATGAGAATTGTATGCAACATATGACAGAACATCAAATAGGTCTGATTTTTCAGCATTGAGGATTCTCTGAAACTCTTTTAATTGGTCGGCGGTGAATCCTTTCTCTGAGAGTTTTTCCAAGAGTTTTTTCCTGGTGTCGGGAACGCTCCACTGTTCTTTAAGATCTGCTTCGCTGGTGAAAAAAGATGGCAGCTGGCCATAGAGCTGCTTCAGAAATTCTGAAGCGGTAATCGGGGTGCCATCGGGAGACCAAAAGGAGGTGGTTGTCATTGATTGAAGCTGACGGACTTTTCCATCGGCTAAAACAACTTCTATCATCTTCTGCTTCACATCACACCGGCAATCTGTATAACCGCATACTTCACAAGGTTCAGGACCAGACTTTTTACAGATGCAAGGTCTCTGACCACATTCTTTACATCTTGGCTTTTGCTTTTCACCTTCCGGAGGCACAGGATCCAGTGGTTCGCCATCCCACGCCGGATCACTGAAATGCTTGTAAGCTTTTACAAAATCATAGATGGTAAAGTAGTCTTTGCCCTCATTTAAGCGTGTACCTCTTCCCACAATCTGTTTGAACTCAATCATGGAATTTACAGGTCGTAACAAAATAATGTTTCTTATTTCAGGGGCATCAACACCTGTACTCAGTTTTTGTGAAGTGGTAAGGATGGTTGGAATATTCTTTTCGTTATCCTGAAACTCTCTCAGATATCGTTCGCCCAAATCGCCATCATTTGCGGTAACCCTTTGACAATAATTTGGATTTTTGCTGTCTGCAAACTGATTGATTAAATCTCTAATTGCTGCAGCGTGTTCCTGAGTTGCACAGAAAACCAAAGCCTTTTCATTTTGGTTAATCTGATTCATGAACTGTTTTACCCGATACTCTTCACGCTGTTTTATCCTGATGATTCTATTAAAATCTTCTTCTTTATATTCTCTGCCTTCTTCAATTTCACCCTCTACAACTTTATCATCAGAAGTATAGATATAATCATCAATATTGGTATCGATCTGCTTTACCCGGAAAGGCGTCAGGAATCCGTCATTGATTCCTTCTTTTAGTGAATATACATAAACTGGTTTACCGAAGTAAGCATAAGTATCAGCGTTAACATCGCGTTTCGGAGTTGCAGTAAGACCAAGTTGAGTGGCAGGTGAAAAGTATTCCAAAATGGCACGCCAGGTACTTTCGTCATTTGCACCACCACGGTGACATTCATCAATAATGATAAAATCAAAATAATCTTTTGGATACTGACCGAAATTGGGAGTTCCTTTTTTGCCGTAGGCGGTATCGTCATCCGCTACCATTGGTACTGCAGAAGAGGCCGTTTCTTTGTTCCCGGACATAAAAGTTTGGAAGATGGTGAAGAAGATACTGCCGTTTTTCGGGACCTGACCTTTCTTATTTATTTCTGCCGGTTTTATCCTTACCAATGCATCGTCCTCAAAAGCACCGAAGGCATTGAAGGCCTGATCAGCGAGAATGTTCCGGTCTGCAAGGAAGAGAATTCGCGGGCTTCTTAACCCATCTTTTCGGATGTTCCATTTTGCGTGAAATAATTTCCAGGCAATCTGAAAAGCAATAGCTGTTTTTCCGGTGCCTGTCGCTAACGTGAGCAATATTCTTTTCTGATCATCGGCAATGGCTTCTAGAACTTTATTAATGGCGTTCTGCTGATAGTATCTAAGTTCCCAAGTACCGCCTTTGGTTTCAAAAGGGATATCATAAAATTTTTGTTTCCAGTTGAATGCTATTGCATGAGAAACTGTTTCCTGACTGTAGAGCATTGCCCAAAGCTGTTCAGGTGTTGGAACTTTATCAATATCATATTCATTCCCTTCCAGATCGGCGAGATAATATTTGAGACCGTTAGTCGCTATTGCGAATCTTAAATTCAGTCTTTCTGCATAATCCTTTGCCTGCCCTAAACCCTCTGTATAATAACAGGTAGCTGCCTTTGCTTCAATGACTGCGACATTTCTGTTTTTATACTGCAGTATGTAATCTGCTTTATCGGGCATGGCTCTTCTACCAGAACCAATTAGCCGGCCTTTCGTAATTGGGAATTCACGACGGATGCGGCTGTCTTTCACAACCTGCCAGCCCTGCTCCTGAAGGTGAGGGTCTATGAGTTCGGCGCGGGTTTCGGATTCGTTCATGAGCGTTTAGTTATGATTGGATTCTTCCTGCGTATGTGCCATATGTTTTACCAGAATATTCACCAGTTTTAAAGAAATCACATAAAAGTTTCACAGTATTTTCTATATCTGACTCTGATTCAAAAAGTATTTTGCCTTCTTTAACATTGATTTCCGATTTGTTTTTCTTTCCTAATCTGACCAATTTTCGAATGCTTCTTTCGTCAAGATTTTGAAGGTTTCCTAACTTCTCTAATTTAATCAATCTACGGTTGAGCTGTGGTTTTTTAGCAATATTTTCATTTAAAAGTTTTGTATCACCAAAACATGCTAAAGTGTCCATTCTCTTTGAAATTTCAAAAGCTTTATTGGTATATTCTGCCTGTAAACCAACAAGTTCCTCAAAAGAGTATTTCCTAAGGACGTAAAAAGTATCTTCAAAAAAAATGCAATCGATTTGTTTATCAAGATTAACAGTTTCGCCCTTTAACAAATCTAAAGTATTGGTATTTGTATTAAATACTGTTCTGACGACCTTCTGAGCTAAGTTTTTGCTTTGATCTTCTTTTTCGTCAATCCCTACTTTACTGGGAGCAATTTTCCTGAATGTATAAAAAGACTCATTTGGGTCAATCTGAAATTCAATAGAATATGCCCAGAGACTTTCATCACTTAAAATTTCATGTAAGTTAGTTATTTTCGGAGGAGAATTTTTCAACTGCTCCGAAATCATATCTGCGAAGGAATGAACCTTATTTTTCATTGAGTATGTAAATAAATGATTTGTGTCGTCATCGATTACATCATATTCAAGAAAAGTTAATTCCTCATTTTGGGAAATTTTTTCAAATTGATTAACAGAAAGCTTATAGAGATAAGATCTTACCTCAGATGTAATTTGAATCTGGTAAATCTTAAAGAGATACTTCTCATTGAAAGGTGTTCGTGCGTTTGTGTTTTCTTTCTGTAGTCTTGTAATAAAATACATTTTCATATCTTCCTGCTTAGCAGATGATATAAGGTCGCAAAGCTGAGATTTATCCATAAAACATATTGTGAGTTAACTGGTTAATTTTTATTTCATCATCCGTTTCCAAATTATTATTTTGGGAAATAAGCATACCTTTTTTCCTTTTTCCCTTTGTTTCGTATGTTATATTATAAACAGTGTACTTGGTATTCAAAATTGGATTAATAACAATCATTGATGATCTAGTATAAATAAAATATATAAAAAGCAATACAATTAAGATAGATACTAAATCAAAGAAATCTTTAGTATCTGAAAATATAAATGGAACAATGTAGGTGGAAATATATGCTATCGCATCAGTATTCTTATTTTCTACTTCAGTAATTTTAACTTTATTGCCATCGTTAACTTGCGCTTGCAGATTTCGCAAGAAAAAATGTAATCCGAATAAGCCGTACAAAATAAGCAATGTTAAAAAAAGAGATAAACCAAATGCTGTGAGAAAAACATTCATGCTTTCCGAATTGAAGCCACCGAAATATAAAAGGCTTTGATTTTGTTTAATCTGCCGAAGAATAAGTAGCACAAACAAAGGAATATATGATGTTAAAAATAACACCAGTAATGCTTGTTTTTTTGGCTTAACTCTTTCCACTTAATTTATCAGTTTAATTGTCCTTTAAACGCCTTCTCTAAAATGCTTTTTTTCAGTTCCTCCAGGTTGGCGAGTTTTTGTTGGTATTTTTGCTGAAGGAGTTCGGTTTGAGCTGAAAGTTGATCTAATTGTGAAACTATTTCCTTTTGTTGATCTAAAGATGAGGGAAAATTAATTTTGTTATCTAAAATGCGCCCTGGAGCTGTATGTTTAACCATAGTACCAGTGGCTGTTAATTTTATGTTATCCAAATACTTTTTAGATTTTAGAAAATAGTACAAAAATTTCTTATCAAAGTGTTCATCGTTGCCTTTACTTATGAATTTACCAATTCGTTGATTGTGAAGAATGTTACAGGATTCAATTATTGCAGGTAAACCCAGAATCTTCATTTTTGATGATAAGTCAGTCATTACAACAGTTAAATCACCCGCATCAAATAAGAAATCTAGTGGATATTTCGCATGTGTTCTTTTGGTATTTTTTTTCGTAAAATATAAACCGCCATTTTCATGATAATTACCTGGGGTCAAGACTATAGGAAGATCCTTATTTTCACTGATTTCAAATAATTTTCCATCAAAAGCGTACCCGTGCTTTATTAAATAAAAATCTGCTAATTTCTTCTCCTCCCATCCTTCACCTTTTTCCGAAAACACCTGATTGAGTTTACTTTGAAAAAGCTCTTTTGCGTTGTGGATATTTTTTTCGATATTGGCTTTGGCGCGGTCGATCAGGTCGAAAGCGGTGTCTAATTTTTCGACGATTTGTTGTTGTTCTTTTAAATCAGTAGGATATGAAACAACAATGGTTATTAAGTCGGATTTAACTAAACTTGGGATCGTGGTACCTTTATTTCTAGAGGCAAAATCTATATTTAAACATTGGTAATAATTAAACCTAGGTAACATCACTTCATTCTTGGGGTAAATCCCAAATGCCGTATCGACATTCCAGAACTTTTCGGTTATAAAGTGAGGGGTGCTAATATTTCCTTTTCTTCCTATAATTACAGTACCTGCTTCACAAATATATTTATTTGCTAAACCCATCAAATTACCTGCGCTTCCATATACAGGATATGCGCCGTTCGTGTCTAAAACTTCTTTTTGATTCCGTCCGTTGATAATATCGCAAATATCACCTAATGTGGTCGTTTGCCATTTTTTCATTATATCAACTCATTTAAAGTTACCAAAATGTCACTCGTATCTTCGTCCAAAGCCGTCATTTCCTCGAGAATCAAAACAGGTTCGCGCAATGGGGCTTCCTCCGGCTTGTTCGGGTTTTTAACGCTTAAATCCAAAGTGGCTTCCAGAGATTCATCCAATAGAAGATTCCAAGATTTTTCTGTCTCGGGTTTTGTTTTTTCCAGAAGAATAAATTCCTTTAAATCGGTATCGTTCAGAGGGTTTGTTTTCCCCATGTTCCGTCCCGGATCCATCTGGTAATACCAAATATTTTTTGTAGGTTCCCCTTTGGTGAAGAACAATACCACGGTTTTTACCCCCGCACCCTGAAAAGTACCCTGTGGCATATCCAATACCGTGTGCAGGTTACAGGTTTCCAGTAAGTATTTTCTAAGGGCCACCGATGCATTATCGGTATTTGAAAGAAATGTATTCTTAATAACTACCGCTGCACGACCACCTGCTTTCAGCGATTTAATAAAATGCTGCATGAATAGGAAGGCGGTTTCCCCAGTTTTGATGTCGAAGTTCTGCTGGACTTCCGGTCTTTCTTTACCACCAAATGGTGGATTCGCAAGAATAATATCATAACGATCTTTTTCCTGAATATCACGGATGCTGTCGCCCAAAGTATTGGTATGCGTAATGTTTGGAGCTTCAATGCCGTGTAGGATCATGTTCATGGTTCCGATGATGTAGGCAAGATTTTTCTTTTCCTTCCCATAAAGTGTACTATCCTGAAGCGAGTCGAGATTGGAAGTGGTTTTCTCCATGCGCTCGTATAGGTATTCGTAGGCTTCGCAGAGGAAGCCGGCAGAACCGCAAGCTGGGTCATAGATTTTTTCACCAATTTTAGGATCGATCACGGAAATCATCGCACGAATTAAAGGTCGAGGCGTATAGTACTGACCACCATTTCTTCCCGCATTACCCATGTTCTTGATTTTGGTTTCGTACAGGTGGGAAAGTTCGTGTTTGTCTTTGCTGGTGCCGAACGGAAGTTTATCAACCATGTCGATAATTTCCCGAAGGTTGTAACCGGATTTTATTTTGTTGTTCAGCTCAGAGAAAATTTCACCAATTTTATATTCAATGCTTTTGGCATTTTCGGAATGAAGGTTTTTGAAGTCTGCAAGGTATGGGAAGAGTTGATTTTCAACAAATTTCACAAGGTCGGGACCCGTGAGTTCCAAATGATGGTCATCTGTACCACTTTCGCTTTTGGGTTTTGCCCAGGTTTCCCATCGGAAAGCTTCATCAAGGATGTATTTATATTCCTTGCCTTCCAAGCCAGCTTCATCTTCTTTGTCTTTTTCGAGGGAATCCAGGTATCTTAAAAAAAGAATCCAAGATGACTGCTCGATATAATCGATTTCAGAATCTGCTCCTGAATCCTTATAAAGTAAGTCGTCAATATTTTTGAATGTCTGTGTAAAGTTGCTCATATAATTAGCGAATAAATATCAGTAAGTTGTGAACTCTCAAATATACAAAATGCAATTGAAAAAAAAAAGAGGAAAACCATATGGGAGTAAGTAAGTAACTAAATTTGGTGAAAAGATAATATTTTTTTTCTAGCTCAAAAAAAAACTATTCAATAGAAAGGGATTACAGCAAAGTAATTAAGAGGTATTCGTGATTTTCCTTGTTTTACTTTATTTCAGCTTTTTTTTTCTGATGAAAAAAAATAAAAAAGTGTTTTGTTAAAAATCACTTGCTCCAGTTACTCCCTAAAAAGAATGAATACAAAAGAAAATGAGCGCAAAACTGCACTCATCTTTAATTATCAAATCTGAAAGGTATTTTTTCCTGATGTGGTGGGATTGGAATTGGTTCTCCCGATTGTTTGTTTTCCAAATCTACCAAATAATAATCTTTAAAGATTACTGGAAATACATAGGCTTTATTTTTTGAAATTCTTTGAAAACCGTGTTTTTTTAGCGCCATACCAATTTTTCTGACTGTTGTTTCTGTTATTGCAATTCCGCCTTTTGTAGAAAGGATATTCGCAATCTGTGTTGTATTAAAATAATATTGGGCTTTGTTTTTTTCTGCTGGTTCGAACCACGTTAAAAGCAATTCTTCTTCTGGGCTTCGCAATTGGTATTGTTCGTTATTTTGGTTTATTTCTTTGATTTCTTCCTGATTGAACCAATGTCTAAATCCTTCTTCTTTGAGTTTTAAAGCTTGTGAATAGACTTTGTTGATGTCAATATCGTGGGTGTATTCGATATGCTCCACTTCGAAACA
>RRZU013543737.1_pt1 | contig 13004 bp, 11 predicted proteins | sample 2165561 | NCBI WGS metagenome assembly RRZU01 (sample SAMN10456909, study PRJNA506462) | wastewater metagenome | isolation source: wastewater sludge | place: USA: Moscow, Idaho
CAGTGAAAGATAAGAGGCAAGAGATCTGGTTACATAGCGAATATGCCAGGGCTCGTAACTGTACCCCACAACAGATTGCTTGCCGTCTTGATACCGTATTATAAATCCATAGTTTTGAGCATTTTTTGCTAACCATTTGCCCTCTTTGCTGTCTCCGAAACAAATTTGTAACTCACATTGGCCATTTGTCGCGCCCAAGTCGGCAGCGAGGCCGGTTTGATGTTCGCTGTGGCCAGGTCGAGCACTGGTCTTGTCGGCTTCTTCTCTTCCCTGTTCGGATACATTTCTTTCATAAACTGCTTTTTGTAATACAAAAGATCGGTAACCACTAACCAGCATCAAGTCTATTCCTTTGTCTTTCGCATCGCCCATCAATTTTTCGAGTGCGGTTGCTGCTTCGTCGCGAAGTAGCATTTCCTGTGAGCCGTTAATTCTAACATTGACTGAAGGCTGCCTGAGCGTTTTTGGTGCGTATCCATTGGGCAAAGCTCTTTTTTTGTTTACGATTACCCACAGGCTAGAGGGTTTGGAGGTTGAATACCGCAACTTATTAAAAGAGCGGATTGGAGTAGTTTGTCCAGCGTCGTTTCTATTTTGCCATGACAGCACCCCAATAAATACCAATATCAATAATACTAGAAATGCAAAAATTTTCTTTTTTTTCATTTGGCTTTCATTATAGCAAAAATATTGCTTATCCTTGTTGGATCGTTCTGGCTTGTCTATACTAATATCTAACAAATTATGGCAAAAAAACAGATTAAAAACCCAGAAGACTATATAGAGCCGTTATCCATGAACGGACTAGATGGACGAATGTTGCTTTTAAAACCACCCAAAGGCAAGTCTAGAGAAATGCTTGTTGTTTACGGTCACCATGCTAGCCTTGAGCGAATGTGGGGACTGGCGGGAGCATTTAACAAATACGGGGGCGTAACGGTACCAGACATGCCCGGTTTCGGTGGAATGACTAGCTTCTATAAAATTGGTAAAAAACCAGATATTGACACCTTGGCAGACTATCTTGCCGCCTTCATAAAACTTCGATATAAGAAAAAAAGGTTTACCATAGTTGCCATATCACTAGGTTCGGCGATAGTTACAAGAATGCTCCAGAAATATCCAGAGCTAGTCAAGCGAGTGGACGACTTGGCAAGTGTAGCTGGTTTTGTTCATCACGATGACTTTAAGCCATCTAGACGTAAAATAAAATTCTTTAAATATGTCACGGCATTTCTATCTACTGCAGTTCCCGCTTGGCTAATTAAGCACGTGGTATTGCAGCCATTTTTTATTCGGTGGTTCTATACACATTTTAGGATTAAAGCACTAAATCCTGAGGGTGAATCAGAAGAAGATCAGAAAAAGCGAATTAATTTCGAGGTTGAACTTTGGCAAAAAAACGATGTTAGGACCCATTACTACACTCTGTCTCAGATGCTCGGTTTGAATCTGTGCAACCATAAAGTCGACACAAAGATCTATCATGTAGCCATCGATGGCGACCAATATTTTGATAATCACATGATAGAACAACACATGCGTGTGATTTATAAGGATTTTGTAAAAATGCCCCTGGATGTCCATGTGCATGCTCCAACTGTAATAGCAACTGCTGAGGAAGCGGCAGTGTTTATCCCTAGAAAACTAAAAATATTGCTGAATAAGCGCCAACATCTAACTGACAAATAATAGTAAGCAAAATGCTATACTAAGCTTATGAATTCCGTTAGAGTTTTGTTTTCAGCAGACTCCAGTTATAGATTAAGCGTAGCGAAGTTGCACAACCTAGCAATCCAACGGGAGGAAAGGGCTCTAAAGAGATGAAGATTGGGTTAGTTTGCCCTTATGACATGTTTCGTGGTGGAGGCGTTCAAGAACACGTATTGGCGCAGGCTGAAAGGCTGCGCGAGCGTGGATACGAGGTTAAAATTATCACACCACGCCCCCGTAGTTATAATGGCAAGGATGTAAAAGATATGCTCTTTGTTGGCAACTCTGCATTGTTAAAAATGCCTATTAAAACTAGCTTGGAGCTTGGCGTAAGTTTGGGGCGTGATTTTATAGACGATTTATTACTAGAGGAAAACTTCGATATTATACATATTCACGAACCCGAAGTGCCATTACTAGGAGCTCAGATTGTTGCAAAAGCCAATGTACCTATTGTTGCAACATTTCATGCTGTTCACCCTGACACGCAGGTGGCGCGTACAATTGAGGCTTTGCGCATACCATACTCCAAATCAATATTTAGTAAACTGACTGAAATAACTGCTGTTTCTGAAGTGGCTGCTGGCTTTGTTCGTGGGCAAACAGGACGACAGGTTACAATCATTCCTAATGGAATTGATCTTGGTAAGTATAAAAAGCCATCTGTTATAAAGCAGGCGCCGCATAAGCCTATGCTCACCATCTTGTATGTGGGTCGTCTTGAAAAGCGTAAAGGCGTTAGGTATTTGCTAAAGGCTTATAAGCAACTATTGAAGGATACTGGGAATGTTGAGCTTGTCATTGTGGGTGACGGACCAGACCGCGAAAGATTAGAAGCATGGGTCGAAGCGCATAAGGTGCTAAATGTTACGTTCAAGGGATTTGTGCCAGAAAAGCTAAAACTAAAGCTACTTGGAGATGCAGACATATTCTGTTCCCCAGCCCTTTACGGAGAGAGCTTTGGCATAGTGCTTTTAGAGGCGATGGCGATGGGTGTGGTTAGTGTTGCTGGTAATAACGTTGGTTATAGCGGTGTGATGAAAGGCCCGGGACAAATTTCAATCGTAAATCCTAAAAACATTGATGAGTTTGCAGACAGATTGGCACTACTGCTTAATGATCAACAAGCTAGACAGAAGTGGCTCGATTGGGCAGAGCAATATGTGGTTCAGTTTGACTACGAGAAGGTTGTTGACGCGTATGAAAAGCTTTACAAGAAAGTTGCACCTAAAATATGAAAATTGCTTATGTTTTGGACGACACTCTTGATACCAGTGATGGTGTCCAACAGTATGTGCTGACTATGGGCACATGGATGGAATCCCGGGGGCACGATGTTCATTACATTGTGGGACGCACAAAACGATCTGATGTCAGGAATATACATTCTTTTAGCAAACAGCTACGGGTGAAGTTTAACCGAAATGTGGTTTCCGTAAGCTTGCCCGCGTCCCCGAGAAAAATCCAAAATTTGTTAGCGAAGGAACAGTTTGAGCTGTTGCATATTCAAATGCCATACAGTCCAATGTTAGGCGCTCGCGTTATTTCATTGGCGCCAAAAAGCACCGCAATAGTTGGTACTTTTCATACGGCACCATATTCTAGGTTTGAGAAGTTTGCCAATCGTTTACTGGGCTATGCTCTAAGGCCTACTCTACGAGTTTTCGATGAAGTTATGAGCGTTTCTGTCCCTGCACAAGAATTAGGTAAACGTGCTTTTAAAATGAACTCGCAGATTGTTCCAAATGTAGTCTCGGTGAAAGCATTTGAGTCAAAGACATTTCATGCTAATGTTGTCCCAAAAATTGTATTTGTTGGTCGACAGGTCGCCAGAAAAGGATGCCATCATTTTATCCATGCGCTAAAAGTACTAGACGACCAGGGTATTGATTTTGAAGCAATCATTATTGGCAAAGGCCCACAAGAAAAAAAGAACAAAAAATTGGCAAAAAGTTTAAGGAACCCAAAAAAGTTAAACTTTTTGGGTTTTGTTAGTGAAGAAAAAAAGCGTAAAGTTTTGAATTCAGTGGATTTGGCAGTATATCCATCTACAGGTGGCGAAAGCTTCGGTATTGTTCTAATTGAAGCCATGGCTGCTGGAGCTGGTGTTGTCCTAGCAGGTAATAATATTGGCTATGCAAGCGTAATGGAACCATTACCACAGACACTTTTTGACCCACACAACCACAGCGGGTTGGCTGATCTTATAAAATTCTACTTGGGCGATAAGAAACATGCAAAAGAGGTCCACGATGCCCAGGCAGAGTTGGTGATGCAGTATGATGTAGCGCATGTCGGACACAAAGTTGAGGAAATATACATTAGTGCCGTTGCCAAAAAACATAAACACCGTCATAATTGATATATATGTTGGGTAACAGAAATATAACGGTAAAGTTTTCCGACAAAACTGTGATTCGTGTCGTCGTGATAGTGGTTGTGACGCTTCTTGTTTTGGCTTTCATTAGCAAAATTTCGCATGCACTAACTTTAATCTTTCTGAGTTTTTTCTTGGCGGTTTCTTTAAACCCGGCTGTCAGTCGAATCGGAAAAAAACTTGGGACAAAGAGCCGACTGAGAGCAACGGGAGTTGCTTATTTATTCGTTCTAACAGTTCTAACGTCGTTTTTAATACTTGTAGTCCCACCGTTGGCACGTCAAACTCGCACATTCATACTGGCAGTACCCGAAAATATCGAAAAGTATACATCAGAGGACAGCGCCCCAATGCGATTCATCAGAGTTCATAATTTAGAGGGTGAAGTTGATGATGCTATAAATACCCTCCGCGATAACGTAAAAGGCGTAGGTGGATCTGTTGTGACTACTGCAAATACAATTGTTGGCGCGGTTGTTTCGTTGATAGCTGTTTTGATAATGACCTTCATGATGTTGATAGAAGGTCCTTTGTGGTTAGACAAGTTTTGGCAAACACAGGATCCTGAAAAGAGTAAAAAAAGAAAACATGTGATGACAAAAATGTATCGTGTAGTGACTGGCTACGTAAATGGGCAATTAATAATAGCTCTGATTGCCGGCGCTCTCGCTCTTGTTATGCTGCTCATTACAAGTACGCTATTAGGTAAACCCATAAACGCCGTTGTTTATGCGTTAATTATTACCTTGACCAGCTTGATACCGATGTTTGGAGCAACAATTGGCGCAGTAATCGTAGTAATCTTGTGCGCATTTACATCACTACCATTGGCAGCGATAATGGCAGTATTTTTCTTGATATATCAACAGGTAGAAAATGCCACTATACAGCCTGGTATTCAAGCAAGACAGAACGAACTAACACCGCTTTTAGTTTTTATCGCTGCGTTAGTCGGCATTGGTTTTGGTGGGATTCTAGGGGCGTTTGTTGCCATACCGTTAGCTGGCTGTATTCGTGTTTGGATTGTGGAATACTACGGTGATCGTCTCAGCGTTAACCCGAAAAAACAAATAAAACCAGAAGCCTAAATCCTAGACCAAATCTGCCCGTAATCTGTGTCTCTGATTTCTAAGCCCTGTTTTCTAAGCTTGTCTCGTATTTGATCCGACTTTGTAAAATCTTTTTCATCCCGAGCTTTTTGCCTGTCCTTCATTAATTGTTTTTGGCTAGGCTCTATATCTGGGCGTTTATCTAGCCCTAATCCTAGGAGGCTGTCAATGAATGCCAAGGCACCATCAGAATGTTCGCCGTCCCGATTAGGTATCGGGTGTTGCTCCATATAGCTAACAAGTTTTGCCAGCAATGCCAGAGCACCAGGTGTGTCCAAATCATCAGACAGCTTTTCCTCCATGCCCCTTAATGTGTCTTCCCATAGTGCATCCAGCTCTGACGACATAGACTCTGTGCTGGGCTGATGTCGTAAATCTGCCCAAGCTCTCAGCTCGTTCAGTCTATTCTGGGCGGCTTGCAGATTATCCCAACTAAAATGGGCTTCAGTTCGGTAATGTGATTGTAGAACAAGCAGTCTAAAGGCTAGTGGGTCAAAACCTTGCTTCTCTAGATCTTCTAGAGTGAAAAAATTGTTGAGAGATTTTGACATTTTTTTACCATCTACTAGATTGAAATAGCTATGAAACCAGAATCTTGAGAACTGCTTACCGGTTGCTCCCTCTGATTGAGCGATCTCGTTAGTATGGTGCACTGATATATGGTCAATCCCTCCCCCGTGGATATCGAGTGTCTCGCCCAAATACTTCATGCTCATCGCGGAACATTCAATGTGCCATCCTGGGAAACCAACACCCCAGGGGCTTTCCCACTCCATATCACGTTTTTCGTTTTCTGGCGAAAACTTCCATAGCGCAAAGTCGCTAGGATTTCTTTTTTGTTTGTTTGTGACTATTCTGGTGCCTTCTTTTTGTCCAGAAAGGTCAAGCCTTGCCATTTTGCCATAATCCGGAAAAGTCGATATGTCAAAGTACACGCCATCATCGATAGTGTAGGTGTGGCCATTTTTTTCTAGCTTTTGGATTAGTTCTATCTGCTCTTTTATGTGCTCAGTGGCTTTCGGAAGCTTGTTGGGCTGGATTATGTTTAGTCTATTTAGGCCCTGTTCAAAGTACTGAGTGTATTTTTTAGCTATGTCCCAAGCTGTGGTGCCTTCCCTCTTTGCCCCTTTTTCTAATTTGTCCTCGCCTTCATCTTCGTCACTAACAAGATGGCCAACATCAGTTATGTTCATAACCCAATTGACATCAAAACCTTGAGCACGTAGAGCGCGAGTAAGCAAATCGTATCGAATAAAAGTATACCAGTTGCCGATGTGTGGATAGTCATAAACTGTTGGGCCGCAACTGTAAAAAGAAACTTTGTTGTCTTTTTGGGGTTGAAAATTTTCAACTTTTCGGGCCATTGTATTGTATAGCTTCATGTTATTTTATTCCTGTTTGGTTTGATCGAGTAGTTCGTTGGCCAACTTTATACATTCTGACTTGATTTCATTTAAAGGACGTCCGTCTAGGACCTTGAAACCAGCTGCGTATGGATGTCCGCCCCCACCGAAGAGTTCAGCAAGCTTCCCGGCCACTGGATGTCCATAGTTAGCTCGGATTTTAGCAGTAACTTTTTTATCTCTATATTCTTTGAACGCAATAGCTATTTCAGTACCTTCGGTTAGTCTCATGTCATCGATGACAAGCATCGATGGGTTGTAGGCGTTGCTGAATTTTTCGATTTCGTTCCATGGAATGTCTACTGTTGCTATGCGATTATCGTTGTGGTATTCGATCCTATTCAATAGGTCGGCTTTGTACCTAACCAAATCTACGCTTTTACGCATTAGTTCGCGACGAGCATTATCAAGTTCGGCTAGATTAACGCCGTTCTCTACGAGTTCTGCGATTATATGAATACTCCTAGCAGAAGTGCCTTGGCTCATTAGGCCCAGACTATCGGCCAGTACGGATATGGCGATCATATCCAGAGCGTTGGGTGCAAGTGTCCAGCCCAACTGTTTAGCCAGTTCGTAAATAACTTCGCCTGTCGACACAGCGTCAGGACGATTGAGCACAGTTTTAGCAAAATCGATTGTATTTGGCGCATCATGGTGGTCGATGATAATGGTTGGCTTCGATGCCACCCAGGCAAGCTGCCCAGATTTGTCAGCAGATTCTAGAAGCGAGCGCGAGCTGCAGTCGACAATAATACTAGCGTCAAAAGAATTCGGAATGTCTTTCTCTACCCTATCCCAGCCCGGTAGATATCGCAGATATGTCGGTATGCCCATGCCACAGTACATATGTGGCTCTTTTCCTAGGTCGTGCAAGATTTGCTCTAGGGCAAGTGATGATGCCAGGCTATCACCATCTGGATTATTAGCCTGAATAATGACTATAGTCTTTGCAGATTCAATTATTTCATCAATTTGTTGCGCTTGATCGTATTTCATACTGTTTGTCTTCCTTCAAGGGCTCGGCCTAGGGTTATCTGATCAGCATACTCTAGGTCGACACCTATTGGCAAACCTCTGGCAAGCCTTGTGAGCTTGACTTTTCTATCCCCTAGTTGTTGCTGAATGTATAGTGCTGTCGATTCGCCTTCGACACTGGCGTTGGTTGCCAGTATAATCTCTTCGACTTTGTCGTCGTCGATTCTCTTTATTAACTCTGCGATTCGCAGATTGTCAGGGCCAATACCATCTATCGGTGACACCAGGCCACCCAGAACGTGATAAGTTCCTTTATACTGGTGAGTATTTTCTAGAGATACTATGTCAAATGGCTCTGCTACGACGGCGACAGTTGTTTTGTCTCTAGATGGGTCGGTATACAAATCGGAATATTTTTGGCCTTTTTCTACAAGAGCAAAGGTTTTTTGACAATAGGCGATACTCTTATGAAGTCTGCCAATATTTTCTGCAATCTCTGTTGCCTTATGTGGATCGGCGCGCAATAAGTAGTATGCATACCGTTCAGCCGAGCGCGGACCAACGCCAGGAAGTAGCCGCAAGGCTTCAATTGCTGACAATAGACTTTGGGGTAGTATCTGCATCTAGGATTTGTTGTTTAAAGTCCTAGTTCGCCGAGGGCACCCATCATTGGTTGCATTTTCTCGGCTGCTAGCTTTTGGCTTTGAGCAATGGCATCTTTTACAGCTTCTTCTACCCAATTCTCTAATTGTCCAATATCATCCAGGTCAACATATTCTGGGTCTATGTGAATTTTTTTTATCTTCTGTTCACCAGTGATTTCAACTGTAACAGCACCTTCACCAGCCTCGACTGATATTACTTGTTTCTGCAACTCTTTTTGCAGCTTTTTAACTTTTAATAGCATTTTTGCTTGGTCAAATTTACTCATATCAATAAAACTCCTTTGTTACAGCTAATATTGTATCAAAAAAACCAAAGTTATATTCTAAATACGGTTTTTGTAGCCGGCGCATTTGGCCAGACGATAAAGTAGCGCTTACATTGATAGAAAGAGATTGTCGCAAGAGCTAAACATAATAGTACTACCCCAAGGCTCCTGACTAATGGGTTTTTTGGGAAAACCGTAAACCACTGCTGTAGTAGCAGGGCAACGCCTGTGGCGATAAAAAGATAGATTACCGGGAGTAGCAGCGGAAGTAGCAGAGGCCCATTTAATGCGATAAAACCCGAAGAAAAAATAAGTACAGTCAATATGATCCTGGTGTTTTTTTGCTCTTTTATCTTGGCGGTGTAAGAGTAAACACCTAGCAGCAATAAGACACTGCTGAAAACATCCAATAAAGGCAACCTTGCCACATTAAATGTCGGTTCTAATGGTCCGCGAATAAAAATGTATACCGGTATAAATACTAGTCGTTTTAGCCACTCTATTGGTTCGATTATGGACGGCACGCCGAGATACGAAACAACACCGAGATTGCCGTTTATTATGGAGTAAAACAAGGGCGAAACAAGGACAAAGAAGAGTAGTATGAGCGCAACAAAAAACCATTTTGGAATATTTTTAATAATTCGGTAAGCGTCTTTTCTCTGCCAGAAACATAACATCAGAGAAAGGATTATTAATCCCGGCGTATAGGCCACGGTGGCTAGGCAGATTGTAATAAGTGTGGCAGTTAGTTTTTGTCTTTTCTTGACCCTAAGCAGAGCCACTATAAGCAAGATTAACGTCATGCTGAACAGATACATCACGACCGGGCTTATAATCCGGGATGACTGCAAAAACCAGCTTGATGTAACCACGAGGATTGCGCCGATGTTGGCAATTCGTTTAGTGAATAGTCTTCGCATTATGCTGAAAATAATAACGATACTCAGTAGGCCATAGAAAGAAACCACCGAACGTAGTGCGACTATATCATTAATGCCTAGATGGGACAGCACAAATATAGGAAGTTTTAATGGCAAGAACATGCTATTATCTAGCATCATACGAAAGCCATAACTATTGAACGCATAAAATGTAGTATTAAAGAAGCTAGCGGTCGCCCCGGCCTCGTGTAGGGTGTTTATCTCGATAGGGGCAAACTCGTTCCTGGTTAACGTACCTAGTTGAAACCACAAAAGCCCTCCTATCAACAACCCACCAACTAGAACTGTTAGTATTGTTCGCCATCGCGTGGAAACTATTGTTTTTAGATTCTTCATATGCTTAGTGTTCTTATTAGTATAGCATCCACCTATCGAACTTTTAGTCGTTTTGGAAAGGTTGGTTGTGCTTGGTATCAAGCGATCTGAAACGTTGGCGCTCTCTGTCAAAGTATAGCTCGACCTGGCCTACTGGACCATTACGGTGTTTCTTTATATATATGTCAGTGATACCTTTTCGCTCACTCTCGGGGTTGTAATATTCTTCTCGGTACAAGAACGCCACGACATCGGCATCCTGCTCGATTGACCCTGATTCGCGTAGGTCGGCCAGCTGTGGTATCTGCGGACTTCGACTCTCGACTGATCGACTCAACTGGCTGAGCGCAATTAGCGGTACATTTAACTCGCGCGCGATTCCTTTTAAGCCCCTGGAGATTTCGGAAATTTCTTGTACTCGGTTGCCCTCACCTCCGTATTTACTACCTCCACTCATTAGCTGCAGATAGTCCACAATGATTAGTCCAATTGGACGGCGGTGGGCCTCTCTACGGGCTTTTGTGCGCAGATCACTAACGGTTATACCAGGTGTGTCATCGATAAACATCTGGGCTTCGGATAATGAACCCATGGCGTGACCAATTTTTTCAAAATCCGTATCACTTAGGTTGCCAGTACGTAGAGCCCACGCATCAACGCCAGATTCCATAGCCAGCAGCCTGTCGACGAGCTGTTCTTTGCTCATTTCCAGGCTGAATACCAGCACCGGTTCACCCGCTTTAATAGAAATATTGTGTGCTAGGTTCAATGCTAGTGCGGTTTTGCCCATTGATGGTCTCCCGGCTAGGATAAACAAATCAGAACGCTGCAAACCCGCTAGCATATTGTCCAGGTCTTTAAAACCAGTGGGGACGCCACGAATTTTACCCTTATCTTTGTGTAGCTCGTCTAAACGGTCAAAACTTTCTCCCAGAATTTCTTCTAAACTGACGATATTTTGCCCAACGTAACGCTGGCTGGTTTCAAAAAGTTGAGATTCTGCTTCTTCGATAAGTTCCTGCAGGTTTTTTGTTTCGTCGTAACCTAGGGCTACAATATTTTGACTAGATTTGATTAGTTTTCGCCTCAGTGCTTTTTGAGATACTATTCCAGAATATTGCTCTATGTGGGCTGCAGTAGGTACATAGTTAGTGAGCTCACTGAGGTATGATGCCCCACCGACCATGTCTAGTAGGCCATTATTGCGTAATTGATCTGTCAGTGTAAGAACATCAATAGGGCTGTGTTTGTCGTAAAGTTGCTTGATTGCCTCATATATCTTTTGATGACGTTCATCGTAAAAATCGTGTGGTTGCAATTGGTCGGCGATCTTTACAATAGCATCGCTGTCAATCAGAACAGCACCTAGCAAGCTGGCTTCGGCATCCGTATTTTGTGGCGGGATTCGGGTTTTGTCGTCCATCGGATTATGGCTCCAGTACTTCCCCACCACCAAAAACATTAGTTATTGACTCTAGTGTATCAGACGAAGGCTTCGCCGGCTTGGTATTTGACGCTTGCAGGGTATCTTTTTTGGCATTTTTATCTACGATACAGTTTATTTGAACGGACTGGCCAGTTGTTTCTTTGATTATGCCAGATATTATTTCTTGGTTGCGGCTTTCACTACAGCGTCGTTGGTGAAATGGAAATGCAAAAGCTAAGACTAATTTGTTCTCATCGGTCGTTGCGTCCGCCATTCTGGCGATACCGTAAAGAGTATTGTGCTTGCCGCGAATACTAGCCAGAACATTATCCCAAAGTCCATTATCCAGTGCGTCTTTTAGTGAAAAATTTGAGTCAACTACTAAGTCAGGCTTCTGCGCGGTCTTTTTCTCTGAGGTAGGATTTTTTTCTGGAGTTTTTGCTGCAGGTTCTGTCTTTTCTGCTTTGATTTTTGGTGTCTCGGCAGGACTGTCAACACGCACTGTTGTACTAGATTCTACTTTGTTGGTATTACCAATCATTGCCTCCATAAGTACATATTCGAGAAACTGATATGGATTACCGGCGCTAGGAACTTCTATCAAGTTTTTCAGCAAGGTTAGTTTTGTGTTGGCATCTAATTCCGAAGATTCCGATATGAGGCTAGCCCTAACCAGCTTGGCTAGTTGTCTAGAGATAATACTAGCTTGGTAGCCCTCTGCTTGAAATTTTTCTAATAAGTCGAAGGCTGATTCATGCTCACCAGCGACAACAGCTCTCCATAGCATACCTACAGACTCTTGTTCGGGCATTCCTATGGATTTTCGGACTACTGCTTCGTTAATTGCTTGTTCGGCACTACGTAGTTGGTCCAACAGACTAATGCTGTCACGAAAACTGCCATTACTATACTGTGCGATCAGCTTGAGGGCATCATCATCAACTGTTATTTTTTCGCTTTTGGCGAGTTGTTTTAGATGCTTTATGGCGTCCGAGTCATCAATAGCCTTGAAGGAGTAATGTTGGGTTCTGCTGATGATAGTTTCCGGCAGTTTGTGGGCTTCTGTGGTTGCTAAAATAAAAATCACGTGTTCTGGAGGCTCTTCCAGGGTTTTTAATAGTGCATTAAAGGCCTCTTTGGTTAACATGTGTACTTCATCGATGATATAGACCTTATAAGGTGCTACAGCAGGCGCCAAACGTACTTTGTCTCGTAAATCTCTAATCTCGTCAATCCGTCGATTGCTGGCGGCGTCTATCTCGATAATATCGATGTGTTCTGCAGAGTTGCCGTCATAGGGAAGATTATTTATTTCATGAGCCAAGATACGGGCAACACTTGTTTTCCCAACACCTTTTGGCCCGGTAAATAGATATGCGTGGCTAATTTTCCCAGATTTTAGGGCATTCTGAAGAGTTGTTGTTATATGATCTTGACCTATAACTTCACTCAGTTTTTTTGATCGATACTTTCTATATAACGCCTGCCCCATAGCCTATCTATTATAGACTAATCCGCTAGTAGTGTTCGTTGTGCAATATGCTATATGGACAAAGTTATCTAGGCTACCGGGCCTGAGTCTTCCGGTGGGTGTCTTTGCGTAACTGTTATCTCAACAGTTTGAGCCATACCAAGATGAGCTGCTGCTCCAGCTTGTTGATAGCTTGTTACTGCGTCAACTGTATTTTCGCCTGCATACCGAAACGCAAGAGCGCTTAGTCCGAATGGCAGTAAGCTAACCACGGCGGGGACCAACTCTTTGGCGTTCATAGCATCGCCCTCTCCAATCGCGCCTCTCCCCAAGCCAACAC